>ERZ1034871.5-NODE-5-length-111157-cov-9.144732_pt1 | contig 111157 bp, 82 predicted proteins | sample MGYA00520631_ERZ1034871 | MGnify/ENA primary metagenome ERZ1034871 (study PRJEB33766, sample SAMN09781721) | gut metagenome | biome: gut microbiome | host: Homo sapiens | place: Madagascar | study: EMG produced TPA metagenomics assembly of the PRJNA485056 data set...
ACGGCGTAGTTGTTGCGCCAGATGTTGCGGCCGTTGATCACGCCGGCGAAGATGGTGGTGGTTTCGGCCACGCCGTACTTTTCGACGGCGGCGAGGTTTTCGTCCTTGCCTTCGTTCAGGTCCAGGCCGATGCCGTCGAAGCCGAGCAGGTTGACGGTTTCGTACACGTCGGCGATGTGCCCGAAGTAGGTGTTGAGCAGCACCTTGACCTTGCCTTCGCGGGCGGGCAGGATCTTGGAGTACAGGCTCTTGAACAGTTCGACGTCGCCCGGCTCCTTGTCGAGCACGAGGTACGGTTCGTCGATCTGGATCCACTGCGCGCCCAGTTCGGCGAACTTGGCGACGACTTCGGCGTACACCGCGGCGACCGCGTTGACGAGGCCCTTGTCGTAGTCGAGTTCCTCGGCCTGCGGATTGCGGGCGAGCTTGAGGAAGGTGTACGGGCCGATGAGCACCGGCTTGGTGGTGATGCCGAGCGCCTTTGCCTCGTTGAATTCGTCGAACGGCTTGGTGCTGTTGAGCTTGATGTCGGTGGCGGAGTCGATTTCCGGCACGAGGTAGTGGTAGTTGGTGGTGAACCACTTCTTCATCGGCAGGGCGGTCACGTCGCCCTTCTCGCCCTGATAGCCGCGACCCATTGCGAAGAGGGTCTCTTCCGGGTTCTCGAAGGCGAGACGCTGGTAGCGCTGCGGAATGACGTTGAGCAGGATGGCGGTGTCGAGCATCTGGTCGTAATAGCTGAAGTCGTTGCTCGGAATCAGGTCGATACCGGCGGCCTTCTGTAGCTTCCAATGCTTGGCGCGCAGCTCCTTGGCTGTGGCACGCACCTCATCGAGGGTGGTGTTGCCCTTCCAATACGCTTCGATAATCTTCTTCAGCTCACGGTTCTGGCCGATGCGCGGGAAACCGGAGACGGAAGTGAGAGCGGACATGAATCCTCCATCTGATAAAAACAATGCAACCCGCTCAAGCTATCACAAAACCGCCAGCTATAAGACATCAAGAAAATTTGAGTGTCGTTATAAAAGCTCCTTATAGCAGTGCCTGCAGAAACACCCGACCTCATGATAGCGTGGCTTGGTGAGCAAAAACACATCTTATAAAGGGGCTTTGATGGCTAAGGATGCGATGATGCAGACCGACCGGCATACCAGCGAACAGGATATGAAGGAGCTCGAGGAATGGGTGGCCTCGCAAGGCAAACTGCTACGGATGCGCGCCACCGTCTCCGGAAAAGTGCAAGGCGTGGGATTTCGTTATTTTGCATCCATTGCGGCACATAAACTGAACGTAACGGGTTGGGTTCGCAACCTGCGCGACGGCAGCGTACAGGTGGAAGCGCAGGGATCCCAGCAGGCATTGTTCGCCATGTACGAAAAACTTTGCGAAGGACCGGAATGGAGCCGCGTGATGCACGTGGACGTCACGAACATTCCCGTATTACGGGGAGAGCGCACGTTCCGTGTGGAGTACGACGAATGATCCGCGCCACGTTCCATGACGGGAATGGCAGAAATGACAGGAACGCATCGCATGTCGTGAAGCGCTGAAACCACAATCCGACGTTCCGCATTGCGCCTATGACGGCTTCAGGCAGGACAAGCCTTTATTCGAAATCCTTGGCCGTAAGCAGGGCTATCAGCTCGCCGCTATGCAGCTGCCATTTGCCGAACGGCTCGTTGGAACCGAACACAGCGATTGATGCAGGAGACATGCCCAGATTCAGCATGTCGAGCAAAGTCGGATCGGATTCCGCACTCGCCAGCCATTGGCAGGCGATCGACACGGTCGGCTCATGCCCAAGAACAAGTAGCCTGTGATGTTTGTCCTTGGTTTGGGCGAGCTCGTCAAACACGGATTGCACTCCGCCCTCGTACAGGTTTTGCCGATAATCGACCTTCGGGTCATCACCGAAGACTTTCAGCAGCCTATCGCAGGTCTGACGCGCACGGGTGGCGCTCGAGCATGCGATTCGATCCGGTACCATTTTCATCGCATCCAGCCCCTTCGCCACGGCCTTGGCCTGCTTGCGCCCCTTGTCGGTGAGTTCACGCCCCGAATCATTGCCGTCGCTTCCGAACGGTTCGGTTTTGGCGTGGCGCATCACCAGCAGCACATACTTGTATTCCTTGGCTTTTTTGGCAACCTTTTTCAGGCTTGTTCCCATGACGGTCCGCTCCGATCAGAATCCATCGCCGCATTTCAATATCCGTGTCCCATTGTCGCAGATATTCCTGCGGAGCAGGGCAGGAAACGCGGGAATCCTACTTGCCTATAGCTTCGACCTGCGCGTCGAGATCCCGTAGCACCTTACGTAGCTTGCGGTCGGAAATGTCCCGCAATTGCAGATCCTCAAGCTGTTCGGCGCGTTCCTCGTCCGTCATCGAATCGATGTCGGTGACCGTGTCCTTCGTAGCCCGGTCGCGTTTGCGCAGCGCCGGAAATCCCGGAGCCATCGCACGCGAGACCATCAGGAATCCTGTATGGCCTATCATCTGGTGGTCGGGACGTACCGCCAGCCCCTGCGCCTTCCAATCACGTTCCAAAGTCTCCTGGATGTCCGGTTCGGTCCAGCAGCCGGCATCGCGTAATGCCTCGGCCATACGGCTGAGCTGCGTCGTGGTGGTGATATACGCCACAAGCACGCCGCCGGGCGCGATCACGCGGTACGCCTGTTCAAGCCGGTTCCATGGATCGAGCATGTCCAGCATGATGCGGTCAAAGGAGTGCTCCGGCAGTCCGGCCGCGACCGAATCGAAGTCACCGGCCCTCAAATCCCACCATGAGGGGCGTTCCCCGAAATACACCGTCGCGTTGGCCTCGGCGACGCGCGCGAATTCCGGACGCATCTCGATGGTGGTTAAGCGTCCCTTCTCCCCCACGGCATCCAGCAGATTGATGCTCATCGCGCCCGATCCTGCACCGGATTCCAGCACATTCATTCCGGAACGAATGTCCCCGAGCTGGATGACCTGTGCAATGTCCTTCGGATACATGATCTGCGCGCCTCGAGGCATGGACAGCACATAATCGGCCAGACGAGGACGCATCACAGCGAATTCCCAACCGCCGATGGCACGCGTGCCTTTCCAAGGCTTGTTCGCGTCACGTTCGGGATGAATCTGGTTGACCTGAGCCTCGCGCTTCGCGCTCACCGTCACCACGACCGAGCCTTCCGACCGTCCGATCACATCATCATGCAGAATGATGCCATGCGAGGTCTGTGTCACGCCACCAAGCACCAATTGGTCGGTGATTTTGTTGGACCTTCGATCCGTGAACTGCACCTTTTCGCCGGCCTGCAACGCGCCTCGACGCATGGAAACCACTCCTTACTGTTCGCCACCGGACAATCCGAACATACATGCTACCTTATCGGCGGCATCATCCGGGCGTCACACCGCGTACGCGTTCCAGCGTCCATTCGCATGCGTCACGTTCAACTCCAGGCCGAACACTTGGCTCAAGCGCTCCGAGGTGAAGCCATGCTCCAGATCGCCCGTATACACGATGGTGCCCGGCGCCGGATCGTTTCCAGCCACATTGTCCGCGTAGGCGTCCGCCTCATTGCCGGTGATACGACCCATGATGGCCACATGGTCGAAACCTTGCGGAATCTCCTCGAGCCTGTGCGTCACCAGAATCACGGCGCGGTCGGACTGCTCGGCGCCGACACGGCTCAATGCGCGCAGCGCGATCTCGCGTCCGCCCAGATCGAGTCCCGTGGTCGGCTCGTCAAGAATCAGCAGGTCAGGATCAGCCATCAACGCACGGCAGATGAGCACACGTGTGCGTTCGCCCTCGGAAAGCTTGAACATCATCTTGCCTTCCAGATATTCGATGCCAAACTCGCGCATAAGCGCACGTGCCTTAGCATAGTCCTCATCGGTGTAGGTGTCGCGCCAGCGACCTGTCGTGGCGGTCAAAGCCGTCACGATGGCGTCAAGCGGATCCTCCTGCGGCGGGAACGCGCGTCCGAGTTCCGCGGAGCTCAGTCCGATGCGGTTGCGATAGGAAAACACATTCACTTTGCCAAGACGGTTGCCAAGGATGTCCACTGTTCCTTCAGAGGGGAAGCCACGGGTGCTCATCATCTGCACCAAGGTGGATTTGCCAATACCGTTGGGACCGAACAACACCCATTTCTCGCCCTTTTTGACCTCCAGATTGACTTTGGTGAGAATCACACGCCTGCGACGACGGAATTCCACACCAGACAGTTTCAATGCGACGTCCTGTTCGCTCATCGTTCCTCCACGGTTTCAAATGACAGTTTGGATATGAAATGCCTCCTGTCAGCGTAATGCGTCGGCAGGAGGCATTCATGCGGGGTCTTGCCCTATGACCGGTTTTCTGCTTCAGTAGCACTACTCCGCCCGGTTACGTTCGGCAAGCACGTCCTCATAGACCTTGAGCGTCTTATCCGCAATGGATTCCCAGCTGAAATGGTCACGCGCGCGCTCATAGCCCGCACGTCCCATAAGCTTCGCCTTTTCGGGATCGGACATGATGCGGTTGATGGCATCGGCCATGTCATGCACGAATTTGTCCGGATTGGTGGGTGTGCCGGTCCCGTCGTGAAGCTGGTCGATGGGAACCAGATAGCCGGTCTCACCATCCACGACCACTTCCGGTATACCGCCGGTGGCGGAGGCGACAACCGGCAATCCGCAAGCCATGGCTTCCAGATTCACAATGCCGAGAGGCTCGTAGATGGATGGGCAGATGAACGCGTCGCATCCATGTTCGAGCGCGTTGAGCTCCGGCTTCGGCAGCATCTCTTCGATCCAGATGATATTGCCGCGCTTCTCGTCAAGTTTGGCGAAAGCGGTTTTGACCTCTTCCATGATTTCCGGCGTATCGGGAGCGCCAGCGCACAACACAACCTGGACGTTCGGATCGACAAAATGCAATGCCCGGAGCAGATACGGCAGACCTTTCTGACGGGTGATGCGACCGACGAACAGCAGCGTCGGTTTGGTGCGGTCGATGTGGTAACGGTCGAACACCTGCCAGCCGGGATCGTCATCCGCCGGGGTCTCGAACTGGCTCATGGTGATGCCATTGTGCACCACGACCACCTTGTCCGGATCGAGATCCGGGTAGGCCGTAAGGATGTCCTTGCGCATGCCGGCGGACACGGCGATGATCCGATCGGCATGCTCGTAGGCGTCCTTCTCCGCCCAGGAGCTCAGATTGTATCCGCCGCCAAGCTGCTCGCGCTTCCAAGGCCGGAAGGGCTCAAGCGAATGCGCGGTGATGACCAATGGCGTGTCATGCAGCATCTTGGCAAGATACCCGGCAAGACATGCGTACCACGTATGTGCGTGGATAATATCGGCATCGACGTCGTTGGCCATCTGCAAATCGACACTGAACGTCTTCAAGGCGCCGTTCGCGTCCCGCATTTCCTCCGGCACGTGATAGCCGACGACCTTGAGGGACCCCTTCGGATCGGCGCCCGGGATCTCGGGAACATCGGATGGCGTGCGTGGGCCGTCGAACGCCCGGACGGTCACATCGACCCGTTCCGCCAGCACTTTGGAAAGCTCCTCCACATGTACTCCAGCGCCTCCATACACCTTGGGAGGGTATTCGCGGGATAGGATGTCAACTTTCATGTCTGTTCTCCTCCTCGAGTCTGCCAGTCATTCCAAGTACTACTGTAAAACAGTTTTTCAGAAAATACCGTATTGTTTCATTTCCGAATCATCTCTTTTTTCATTTTTTCTGAAAACGGCTGCAAGTTGTGGCAACCGTTTTCATGATGTCTCCCGTATCTTCGTTCCGTGGAGCGTGCAAAAAAGAATCGCCCATGTCATCTCATACGCTCGACGACATGGGCGATTCCCGAAAAATTCGGATATGATTCAGACGGCTGTGCCATTCTGATCAAGGTTCGGATTGTGTTTCGAGTCACCGGCAGTGAAGAACAGGCTCAATACACCGACCGCGAAAACGATGGAAACCGTGGCAATCAGCCACATCGGATGCGACGGAAGCCACATAATCACCAGGAAGGCGATGGCTGCGACAGCAATCAGCACCCAGCTGGCCACGCGGAACCATTGACGGATGGAATGCGGAGCCTTGAACATCTTCGGATTCCTGTAATCGGGATTGGTGTTCAGCACGCTTTCGGTTTCCGTGATCGTGCTGGCGCTCGGCTTCCACGGTCCATCGGTGCCATCCTGCAAGCGGCGGGACTTCTCCTGCAGCTGGTATTCATCCAACATTCCAGAACGCGCGCGCCCTTGGGTCTGATCATATTGTTGGGGCACTCCGCGGCGATTGCGTTTGGCTTGGGCACGTCGTTCGGCACGATTTGGCATTGGTCACTCCTTTGTTACATGGTGCTGGGATTACTTTACCGCATTATCGGCAAAAAACAGGTAGCCCGGCTCGCCATTCATTCACGAGCCGGGCTACCTGCCATTCTGTATTGCGATTACGCCTTCGATCAGCGCGGCAGCATCATCGGACGCTTGGAAGCGATGATCGGCGCCGGCAGCTCAGTGGCACCGGTGAGGTATTCGTCGACCGCAGCCGCGCAGGAGCGGCCTTCTGAGATGGCCCACACCACAAGGCTTTGTCCGCGTCCGGCGTCGCCGCAGGCGAAAACACCATCCTGGGATGTGGCGAACTTGTCGTTACGAGCCACATTGCCACGGCCGTCGAGGTCGACTGGCAGCTGGTCGACCAGCGTGGTGGTGTCCGGATGCAGGAAGCCCACGGAGATGAGTACCAAGTCGGCGGGAATCACACGCTCTGTGCCAGCCTGGCGAGTGAACGGACCATTCTCGCCCGGGGCGACGTTCACCACCTTCAGACCGGTGACATGGCCGTTTTCGTCGGCGACGAATCCCTCGGTTGCGGTGGAGTTCTCGATCTTCACCTTGGCCTGATCCTCTTCCGAACCGACGAAGTTCACCGAATCGGTGTTGTACACATATTCGGCGCGCTGCGTCTCGAAGCCTTCCTTCATGGAGGAGGTCTCCTTGTACAGGCGCGCGAACGTCGGCCACGGCTGGTTGTCGGGACGCTGCTTCGGTTCCTGCGGCATGATCTGCAGCACGGTGACGTCCTTAGCGCCTTGGCGCAGGGATGTGCCGAGGCAGTCGGAACCGGTGTCGCCGCCGCCGATGATGACGACGTGCTTGCCTTCGGCGGTGATGTCGTTGACCGGCTTGACGCCATACACTCGACGGGTCGCGTCGGGCAGGAACTCCATGGCGAAGTGGATGCCTTCGAGCTCACGGCCAGGAATCTTCATATCACGAGGCACGGTGGAGCCGATGGCCACCACCACGGCGTCGTAGCGGGAACGCAAATCGTCCCAAGAGATGTCCTTGCCGATCTCCACGCCGGTGCGGAACACGGTGCCTTCGGCTTCCATCTGCTCCACACGGCGGTCAATCAGACGCTTGTCAAGCTTGAAGTTCGGAATGCCGTAGCGCATCAGACCGCCGATGGCGTCATCGCGCTCGTACACGACCACCGTATGGCCGGCGCGGGTGAGCTGCTGGGCGCAGGCGAGACCGGATGGGCCGGAACCGACCACGGCAACGGTCTGGTCGGTCAGACGCTGCGGCGGCAGAGGCTTGACGTAGTCAAGGCTCCATGCCTGATCGATGATGGTGCGCTCATCGTTCTGGATCATCGTGGCCGGCTGGTGGATGCCAAGCACGCAGGCGGCTTCGCACAATGCCGGGCAGATGCGACCGGTCACTTCGGGGAAGTTGTTGGTTTCGGACAGACGGTTGTACGCGTCCTCCCACTTCTCCTGGCGGACCAAATCGTTGAACTCGGGGATGATGTTGCCCAGCGGGCAGCCGCTCATGCAGAACGGGGTGCCGCAGTCCATGCAGCGTGCGGCCTGCTCGGTGGTCCACGACTGCAGGCCGGATTCGGTGTGAACGTCGAACCAGTCCTTGATTCGCTCCTCGACGGGGCGTTCGGCCAGTTCGCGACGGGTACGGACCTTCAGGAATCCACGAGGATCTCCCATGTCAGCGCGCTCCTTCCATAACCTGCTCGTACACCTGTTCCCAGACGCCGGGCGTATTGAAATCGATGTTCTTCTCTTCGGCTTCCTTCATCGCCTTCTGCATGGCGAGGAAGTGCTTCGGAACAATGTGGGTAAACCGCTTGGCGCTGTTGTCCCAATCGTCGAGCAGGGTCTTCGCGAAGGCGGAGCCCGTCTCTTCCGCATGCTGCTTGACGAGAGCGTGCACCAGCTCGTTCTCCTTGGCGTCCAGCGGTTCGAACAGCAATGCGCCATTGGTGGCGGCGGTCGGGTTGACCTGCTTCATGTCAAGATCAAGCACGTAGACATTGCCTCCGGAGAAGCCGGCGCCGAGATTACGTCCGGTGGAGCCGAGAATCACAACCGTGCCTCCGGTCATGTATTCACAGCCGTGGTCGCCAACTCCCTCCACCACGAATGTGGCGCCGCCGTTGCGCACAGCGAAACGTTCTCCCGCTCGACCGGCCACGAACATCTGGCCGGAAGTGGCGCCGAAACCGGTGACGTTGCCGGCGATCACGTTCGTATGCGGGTCGAAGGTGATGCCGTCCTCCGGACGAACCACCATGCGACCGCCAGACAAGCCCTTGCCTGCGTAGTCGTTGACTTCGCCGTATACGCGGATGGTTTCGCCACGCGGGATGAAGGCGCCGATGGACTGGCCGCCCGCGCCATGGAACGTCATGTCGATGGTGTCGTCCGGCAGCCCCTCCTCACCGTATCGCTTGGTGATCTCGTAGCCGAGCATGGTGCCGAGCGTACGGTACACGTTGCGGATCGGCATTTCGATGCGCACGGGCTCCTTCTTGTCAAGAGCCGGCTGGGCAAGCTCGATGAGCTTATTGTCGAGGGCCTTGTCAAGCTCGTGGTTCTGATCAATCGTCTTGCGCAGAATCGTTCCCGGAACCGGACCCGGCTGCATGAGCACGTTGCTCAGATCGATGCCGTCGGACTTCCAACGCTTGATGGCATCGTCCTGGTCGAGGCATTCGACATGGCCGACAGCCTCCTCCAGCGTGTGGAAACCAAGCTGGGCGAGCAGTTCACGTACTTCCTCGGCAATGAACATGAAGAAGTTGATCACATGCTCCGGCTTGCCCTTGAAGCGTGCGCGCAGCTCCGGATCCTGGGTGGCGATGCCCTGCGGGCAGGTGTTCTTCTGACAGGCGCGCATCATGACGCAGCCTTCCACGATCAGCGCCGCGGTGGCGAAGCCGAATTCCTCGGCGCCGAGCAGCGCCGCGATCACGACGTCACGACCGGTCTTGAGCTCGCCGTCGCACTGCACGGTGATGCGGGAGCGCAGACCGTTGAGCACCAGCGTCTGCTGGGTCTCGGACAGACCGATCTCCCACGGGGTGCCGGCATGCTTGATGGCGTTGAGCGGAGCCGCGCCGGTGCCACCGTCGTAGCCGGAGATCAGTACCACGTCGGCATGGCACTTGGCCACACCCGCGGCGATGGTGCCCACGCCGAATTCGGAGACGAGCTTGACGTGGATGCGTGCCTTGGGATTGGCCATCTTCGCATCGTTAATCAGCTGCTTCAGATCCTCGATCGAGTAGATGTCGTGGTGAGGCGGCGGGGAGATCAGTTCGACGCCCGGCGTCGCGTGGCGCACCTTGGCGATCCACGGCGGAACCTTGGCTCCCGGCAGATGGCCGCCCTCGCCTGGCTTGGCGCCCTGGGCGAGCTTGATCTGCAGATCGGTGGCATGAACCAGGTAGTCGCTGGTCACGCCGAAACGGGCGGAGGCGATCTGCTTGATCTTGCTGTAGCGCAGCGGATCGTTGATGCGGTCCTCGGATTCGCCGCCCTCGCCGGAGTTGGAACGTGCGCCAAGCTTGTTCATGGCGATGGCGAGCGTCTCATGCGCCTCCTGCGAGATGGAGCCGTAGCTCATGGCACCGGTGGAGAAGCGCTTGACGATCTCGCTGGCCGGTTCGACTTCGGAGATGTCGATCGGCTTGCGGGTCTGCTTGAACTTCATCAGACCACGCAGCGTCATCAGACGGTTGGATGTGTTGTTGATGTGGCTCGAATACTTCTTAAACAGGTTGTAGTCGCCACGCTGGGTGGACTGCTGCAGCAGGAAGATGGCCTCGGGATCGTTGAGATGATCTTCACCGGTACGGCGCCACTTGTAGTCGCCACCGGTACGCAGGTTGCGATGCGGGCGGGCGGTCCACTGGGTCGGATAGGCCACGCGGTGTCGGCTGGCGACTTCCTCGGCGAGCTCGTCGAGACCGACGCCACCCACTCGGGATGTGGTGCCGGTGAAGTATTCGTCGATGACGTCCTTGTTGAGGCCGACGGCTTCGAACAGCTGCGCGCCACGATAGCTCATGATGGTGGAGACGCCCATCTTGGCCATGATCTTGAGCACGCCTGTTGACAGCGCATTGGTCAGGTTCTTCACGGCGGTTTCCGCATCGACCTTGAGATAGCCCTTGCGGGACAGATCCTCGACGGATTCGAAGGCGAGATACGGATTCACCGCAGCGGCGCCATAGGCGATGAGCAGCGCGACATGGTGGATCTCGCGCACATCTCCGGCCTCGACCACCATGGAGATTTGCGTACGCGTGTGACGGCGCAGCAGATGGTGCTGCACCGCGGAGGTGAGCAGCAGCGACGGAATCGGCCCCCATGCGTAGTTGGAATCACGGTCGGAAAGCACCAAGAAGTTGGCGCCGTTCTCAATCGCCTCATCGATTTCCTGGAAGATCTCGTCAAGCCGCTCCTTCAACGCCTGACCACCGCCTGCGACCTGATAGAGGCCCTTGACGATGAACGGCTTGTAGTAGCCACCGAGGATCTTGGCACGGTCAAGACGCTTGAGCTGCGCCATCTCATCGGAATTGAGCACCGGCAGCGGAATGAGGATCTTCTTGGCATGCAGTTCGGAATCGGCCAGCAGGTTCGGCTCCGGACCGATGGCGGATTCAAGACTCGTCACGATCTTCTCTCGCTCCCAGTCGAGCGGCGGGTTAGTGACCTGCGCGAACTTCTGGGTGAAGTAGTCGAACAGCATGCGGCTGTGCTTCGAAAGCGCCGCGAGAGGAGTGTCGTTGCCCATGGAACCCAACGGCTCCTTGCCGGTGTTGGCCATCGGCGCGAGCAACAGCTTCAAATCCTCCTCGGTGTAGCCGAAGGCGCGCTGCCTGCGCTGCACGGACTGGCCAGAGTGATTGACATGCTCTCGCTTGGGCAGCTGGCTGAGCTCCACGGAGTTGCCTTCCACCCACTGACGATACGGATGCTGGGATGCCAGACTCTTCTTGATCTCCTCATCCGGGATGATGCGTCCCTCATCGGTATCGACAAGGAACATCTTGCCCGGTTCCAGGCGACCCTTGGTGACGATATGCTCCTCGGAAATCTCCGGCAGCACACCGGTTTCGGAGGCGAGCACGACGTAGCCGTCATCGGTGACCTGCCAGCGTCCCGGACGGAAGCCGTTGCGGTCGAGCAGTGCGCCGACCTGGGTGCCGTCAGTGAAGATGATATGCGCCGGGCCGTCCCATGGTTCGATCAGCGTGTTGTTGTATTCGTAGAACGCCTTGACGTCCGGATCGAGCTGGTCGTTGTTCTCCCATGCCGGCGGCAGCATCATGGAGATGGCATGCGGCATGGAACGGCCTGCGAGGTGCAACAGTTCAAGGCATTCGTCGAAGGTTCCGGAATCGGAATAGCCCGGAGTGGCGATCGGCAGCAGCGGCTTGAATTCGCCGAGCAGTTCGGAGCTCAGGCGGCCTTCACGCGCGGACAGCCAGTTGCGGTTGCCCTGGATGGTGTTGATCTCGCCGTTGTGTGCCAGCAGACGGAAAGGCTGGGCCAGCGGCCAGCTCGGGAACGTGTTGGTGGAGAAACGGGAATGGACGATGGCGATCTTCGCCTTCATGCGTTCATCCGACAGGTCAAGGAAGAAGGGCTTGAGCTGCATAGTGGTGAGCATGCCCTTGTAGGTGATGGTGCGGGCGGACAGGGACGCGAAGTAGATGCCTACCTCGTGTTCCACGCGCTTACGGATGCGGAAGGTCTTGCGGTCGAGTTCGATGCCTCCGAGCCGGCCTTCCGGGTCAGCCACGATCAGCGTCTTGAACGCCGGCATGCTGGCCAGGGCCTGCAGTCCGAGTCCGTCCGGATTGGTGGGCACAACGCGCCATGCGAGCACATCGAGACCTTCCTCGCGAACAATCTTGGAGATGGCCTGCTCCTGCTGGCCGGACGTGGCGATGTCACGGTCCAGAAAAGCGATGCCTGCGGCGTAATGACCTTCCTCGGGCAATTCAACACCGGCAGTGGCGCGCATGAACTCGTCGGGCATGCTCATCAGGATGCCGGCGCCATCACCCGTGTTCTCCTCAGCACCCACGGCGCCACGATGGTTCAGATTGACCAGCACCTCAATGGCGTCATCGACGATCTTGCGTTCCGGGCGCTTGTTGAGGGTGGTGACCATACCCACACCGCAAGCGTCATGCTCGGCTCCAGGATCATACATACCTTGGGAATCATGGATCGTCAGATCTAACGGGGCGTGGAAAGTCACCGAAACCACCTTCAATGTTTTTGGGCAAGAAAAGTCTTGCGGTTCTTTAATGCGTGGTTTAGAATACCGCGCCCATATGTCATCCACTGTCGCGTGTCCATATAACGAATGCCCAGAAAAGTCAATGGCTGGCTACTTCATCGCGGAATATTTCCTTCGTGTAAACGGCCGGATTCCAATATGTTTCGCGAATCTCCGTTTGCGTCGAACAAAGAGCCGTCCGGCGTGTCCCCACCTTATCCGAACGCCACGGCGCGTCTTCTCAATCCAAGAATGCAAACAGGCGTTCGATGATGGTGTCGTTGAGCAGACGGCCACGCAATGTGGGCACCGCCCGCATCCCGTCACGTGTGATCAGTCCGTCATCCTCGAGTCCGCGCCAGGCTTCTTCCGGCACAACACCCTCGAGACGGGTGATATCCAGTCCCTCATGCAGGCGCAGACCGAGCATGATGGTCTCTTCGACATCCTCTTCGGCTGCGATGGTCTCATGCCCGGCCCACGGCACCGAGCCTCCGTTGATGGCGGCGCCCCAAAGCCTAGGATGCGCGATGTCCCAGGAACGCATCCCGCGTACGCCATCATGGGCGTTATAGTGCGAATGCGCGCCCGGTCCAAGACCAGCCCAATCCACATTTCTCCAATAGCCGAGATTATGCTGCGATTCGTAGCCGGGACGTGCCCAATTGCTGATTTCGTACCATTCGAGGCCAGCCTCGGCGAACATCGCGTCGGCGATCTCGTATTTGTTCGCTTCGTCGTCGTCATCCGGCTTGCGCAGTGCGCCTGCCGCGATTCGTCGTCCCATTTTCGTATTCGGTGCCACGGTGAGCGCATATGCGGAGATATGGTTGACGCCCAAATCGATGGCCGTGCGAACGGAGGTGCGCCAATCGTCGAGACTTTCCCCCGGCGCGCCGTAAATCAGATCGACGCTGGAACGTATGCCCGCCGCATCGGCCGCGGTGACACCGGCGGCGACATTCGCCGGAGTGTGCGTACGGTCAAGCGTTTCAAGCACATGCGGCACCGCGGACTGCATGCCGAAGGAAATACGGTTGAAACCACCGTCGGCAAGCTCCTTCACATAGTCGGCATCCACCGTATCGGGATTCGCCTCGGTGGTGATCTCCGCATCGTCCGCGATGCCCCATGTATCGCGCACCGTATCCAGCATGGCCACCAAATCGCACGCTTTGAGCGTGGTCGGAGTGCCGCCACCGAAGAAGACGGTGGACGCATACGGTTCCGATATGCCGTGTTCCGCCTGCCAATCGCGGACGATTGCCATTTCATGGATCACCATGTTCGCGTAATGGCCGCGGGACACCCCCTCGCCCATATCCGGAGCCGTATAGGTGTTGAAATCGCAATATCCGCAGCGGCGCAGACAGAATGGAACGTGGATGTAAACCTCGAACGTCATGAATCGCACCTCTGGAACGCCGCTGCCGTCGCGGAGAGCCGCTCCCCTCGCCTACGGGAAACCCATCGGGTTTCCCGTTTCACGGCTCGGCGGCGCAGACAGAACGGGACGTGGATATGGACCTCGAACGCCATGTACAGGCTCAGCCTTCGGACTTCTGCGCGGCGCGGATCTTGTCCTTGGTGTCGCGGTCGTTGCCAGCCTCGCCGGTGGACAGGGCCGCGATGAACGCCTCCTGCGGCACTTCCACATGACCGAGCATCTTCATGCGCTTCTTACCGGCCTTCTGCTTTTCAAGCAGCTTGCGCTTACGGGAGATGTCACCGCCGTAGCACTTGGCGAGAACATCCTTGCGCAGGGCACGGATGTTCTCTCGCGCGATGATGCGCGAACCAATGGCGGCCTGGATGGGAATCTCGAACTGCTGGCGCGGAATGAGCTCGCGCAGCTTCTTCGTCATCATCACGCCGTAGCTGTATGCCTTGTCGCGGTGCACGATGGCGCTGAACGCATCAACCTTCTCACCTTGGATAAGAATATCCACCTTCACCAGATCGGCTGCCTGCTCGCCGTCCTCGTGGTAGTCGAGCGAGGCGTAGCCCTTGGTACGGCTCTTGAGCTGGTCGAAGAAGTCGAACACGACCTCCGCCAGCGGAATGCGGTAGTGCATCTCCACACGCTCGGTGGAGATGTATTCCATGGTGCCCATCTGTCCGCGGTGGTCCTGGCACAGATCCATCACCGGGCCGATGAACTCCTTCGGCGTGATGATGTCGGCGGCCACCATCGGCTCGACGATCTTCTTGATCTTGCCTTCGGGGAATTCGCTCGGATTGGTGACGCGGTGCACGGAATTGTCTTCCGAAGTGACCTCGTACGGCACGTTCGGGGCGGTGGATATCAGGTCGAGTCCAAATTCACGGTCCAACCGTTCGGTGACGATCTCCATGTGCAGCAGGCCGAGGAAACCGCAGCGGAAGCCGAATCCCAACGCCACGGAGGTCTCCGGCTCGTAGATCAGCGCCGCATCGTTGAGCTTGAGCTTGTCGAGAGCCTCACGCAATTCCGGATACTGTGCGTTGTCAATCGGGAACAGGCCGGCATACACCATCGGCTGGGGGTCACGGTAGCCGTCGAGCGGCTCGGTGGCGGGGTTGACCGCGGAGGTGATGGTGTCACCCACCTTGGACTGGCTGACGTCCTTGGCGCCGGTGATCACATAGCCGACCTCACCAGCGCCAAGAGCCTTGGTGGGCATCATGTCCGGGCTGATGACGCCGATTTCAATGGGGTCATGGGTCATGCCGATGCCCATCATGTGCATTTTCTCGCGGGATTTCAGCTCGCCATCGACCATGCGGATGTAAGTGACGATGCCACGATAGGAGTCATAGACGGAATCGAAGATTAACGCACGTGCCGGAGCATTCGGGTCGCCTTTCGGTGCGGGGACTTCCGCGACGATACGGTCGAGCAGTTCGGAAACGCCCTCTCCGGTCTTGCCTGAGACGCGCAGCACGTCGGATGGGTCGCAGCCGATCAGACCCGCGATCTCCTCGGCGTGCTTGTCGGGTTCGGCGCTCGGCAGATCGATTTTGTTCAGCACCGGAATGATGGCCAGATCATGGTCGATGGCCATATACAGGTTCGACAGGGTCTGGGCCTCGATGCCCTGCGTTGCGTCGACGAGCAGCACCGCGCCTTCGCAGGCGGCCAACGCACGGGACACCTCATACGTGAAGTCCACATGTCCGGGGGTGTCGATCATGCCGAGCGTGTATTCGGTGCCGTCGACCGTCCACGGCACGCGCACCGCCTGCGATTTGATGGTGATGCCGCGCTCCTGCTCAATGTCCATGCGGTCGAGGAAACGGTCACGCATCTCTCGTTCCGGCACGATGCCGCTCAGCTGCAGGATACGGTCCGCCACCGTTGATTTGCCGTGATCGATATGCGCGATGATGCAAAAATTGCGGATCAACGACTGATCGGTGTACCCGGGCTGATTATGCTGCTGCCCCACGCCATCCTCCTCTGGAAATATTCGACGCACATGATTCTAACCGGTAGTGTCGGCATGTTCCTCCGCGACACTCCTATATGCATTGGCGATTTATCCGCGTGCCATGTTATCATCATCGTTTGTATGTCCTTATAGCAAACGTCGTTTGGAGAAATAGTGGCAAACATCAAGTCGCAGAAGAAGCGCGTTCTCACCAACGAGAAGGCGCACAAGCGTAACGTGGCCGTGAAGTCCAGCCTGAAGACTGCCGTTCGCGCCACCCGCGAAGCCATCGCCGCTGGCGATAAGTCCACTGCCGAAGCCGCCTACAAGGTCGCAGCCCAGAAGCTCGACAAGGCCGCCGGCGCTGGCGTGATCCACAAGAACCAGGCTGCCAACCGCAAGTCCGGTCTTGCCGTGGCCATCAACGCCCTCTGAGTTTTCTAACTCGCAACAGGCAAGAAGCCCCGCAGGTTCTCCTGCGGGGCTTCTTCTTTTTCACACTCCGTCACTGACGACCATCGCGGTCGGTATCGTCATCGTCCCTATCGGGATGGATGACCGGACGTTTGAGATATTTGGCTTCGCTTGGCAGATAAGTGTTGTGCCGGACCAAAGCGCCCGGCAGTTGGATGTCGAAGATCACGGATATCAGCCGCATGCCCACCATCAACGCCACGATCAGCACATCCAGCACCACTTCGGCGGCGAAACTGACCACTCCCAGGTTCACGCCCTTGCATACCAACACCGTCAGCACGCAACCGACGGCCGAAGGAACCGCATACCAGTGTCTGTCCCGAATCACCATGGGCACCTCATTGATGAGCATGTCGCGGATGAGACCGCCTCCCAATGCGGTGAACATGCCAAGGAACACAGCCGTGGTGCCGGACATGTGGCACATCATGGCCTTGGATGTGCCGTTGACCGCGTAAAGCCCCAAAGCCAACGCATCCAAAGACAGCATGGACCATTTGAGCTTGTTGATTTCAGGATGGATGACCGCCACGGCCACGGCGGCAAGCAGAGCTGTGACGACCAGTCCTTTGTCGGAGACGCCTGCGGGAGGAAGCGCACCGAGCAGCACATCGCGGATGATGCCGCCGCCCAATGCGGTAAGCCAAGTGGTGACGAGAATCGCGAAAACATCGTAGCCTTTGCGCACGGCGGCAAGCCCGCCGACCATGCCGCAACAGAATGTGGCCAGATATTCGATGCCCATGAAAAAGCCGTTGCTTTCCAGCGCGATTTCCATGTCCTGCTCCCCCTCTTCCCCTCATGCTTCTTTTCCGAACAACAGTCAAAAATAGCACAACGGGGAACAACACCCATAACAGGAAAATCGAAGGGCGGGATACGAGTCATGCAGTCATACGAACCCATCCTGAGAGGCCGAAACATATTGCATAACTCATATCCCGCCCTTCGGCGGTATTATGCTCTATCCGTCGTCACGGATAGTCGATCTGAAAATCAGCAGACCTTCCACATCCAGTTGTGCGGATCTTCGATCTCGCCAAGCTGAATGCCGAGCAGCTGGTTGCGCAGCGCCATGGTGAACTCGCCGGAGCCGCCGTCGGCGACGGTCACATCGAACTTCTCGGACTTGAAGCGGCCGATCGGGGTGATGATGGCGGCGGTACCGCAGGCGAACACCTCAGTGACCTCGCCGGACTTGATGTCTTCGAGCAGCTGATCCAGGGCGATCATGGTCTCGACCACATCGTGGCCGTTGTCCTGAATGAGCTGGATCAGGGAGCGACGGGTCACGCCCGGCAGGATGTTGCCGGTCAGGGACGGGGTCTCAACGTGGCCGTCCTTGTGCACGACCATCATGTTCATGCCGCCAAGCTCCTCCAGGTAGGTCTTGGTGGCGGCGTCGACGAAGCAGACCTGCTGGCAGCCATGGTCGATGCCGGTGTATTCACCGAGCAGAGAGGCTGCGTAGTTGCCGCCGCACTTGGCGAAGCCAGTGCCGCCAGGGCCAGTGCGGAACCACTTGTCCTCGACCCAGATGTTGACCGGCTTCACGCCGCCCGGGAAGTACGGGCCGGACGGGGAGGCGATCACGCAGTAGTCCACTTCCTGCGGCGCACGCACGCCCAGGAACGGTTCGGAGGCGAACATGAACGGACGCATGTACAGCGTGTATTCGCGACGGGACGGAACCCAGTTCACATCACGCTTGACCAGTGCCGCGACGGAGCCGATGAAGTCGTCAATCGGCAGTTCCGGCAGATACAGGCGCTTGGCGGAGTTCTGGAAACGCTCGGCGTTCGCGTCCGGACGGAACAGCCAGGTAGAGCCGTCGGCGTGACGGTAGGCTTTCAGACCCTCGAAGCATTCCTGGGCGTAATGCAGAACAGATGCGCCCGGATCCATCTTCAGCGGCGCGTACGGCTCGATGCGACGGTCGGACCAGCCTTCACCCTTGGTCCAGGTCATGTGGGCCATATTGTCGGAGAAGACCTGACCGAAGGCCGGCTTGTCGATGAGTTCGGCGCGCTTGGCGTCGGATGCCGGATTGTCGTTCGGGAGCACGGTGAACTTCTCGGCGAGCTTGTCAAGCTCCGCTGGATCGTGATGATTCTGTTCAGTCATTCTTTACTTCTTCTAGTTGCATCAGCCACCCAAAGGCGGCCAGCGGTTATTGGTCTCCGGCGCTTGTGGCGCCGGGTTCTGGTATGTACTCTCTCACACCATAAACGCTTTCGATAACCGGCGTTCGCGATATGAGATAACGATCCTCATAAAGCAGGAAGGGGCCCATACGGACCCCTTCCCCACCGGCTACCTCATGCTTGTGGAGCAGCCAGTATAGACAACGATACGGCTCACTCAGCGTCAGCGGCCGGAGCAGCGGCGGCCTCGGCCGGAGCGGCCTCAACCGGTGCGGCATCTTCCGGCACCTCGACGGTGACAACGGATTCTTCCGGATCCTCGACATCGAGTACGACGCCTTCCGGCAGCACAACGTCCTTGGCGAAGACCTTGGAACCATCGGTCAGGCCATCAACGTTGACCACAATCTTCTCCGGCAGGTTGGCCACATCGGCGCGAACCTTGAGCTCCTGGATGTCGACGAACGCGACGGCAGCGCCCTTCGGAGTACCCTCAACGAACACCGGCACCTCGACGTCGATCTTCTCGCCGGCCTTGACCTCGTAGAAATCGACATGCTCGACGATGCGCTTCACCGGGTTGCGCTGGACGTCCTTGACAACGGCCATCTTGGTCTCGTCACCATACTTGATGGTGAACAGGGCGTTGGTGTGACGCAGAGCCAGAGTGGTCTCCTTCATCGGCAGCTGCACGAAGGTCGGATCCTCGCCACCCGCGTAAACGGTGGCCGGGATGAGGTTCGCGACGCGCATGCGGCGGGCAGCGCCCTTGCCGAACTCGGTACGAGCAGCACCTTCAAGAGTGATGGTGGTAGCCATAATCAATATCTCCTTGATACATCGTTCTTATGTTTCGGCGCACCGACGAGCCGCATAGAAAACCCAAGGAGTTTCATATCATACGCCAAGTCGATAACGGAGGCGGAACCTCCCTCGCCAAGACAACAGTTATCTAGTATACATGGTGCGCTGACATTTCCCTGCAATCAGAGGAGCAAGGTGCATAAAACGCGGACTATGCGCAAACCCACGTACAATCGTAGTCAGACAAGCACCAACCAGTGGTAAGGAATCAGAAAATGGCAACGACGCATGACCATTCCGCGCTCATCCGCAACATTCAGCTCGCGACTGGCGTCACGACCGTCGCAGCGACGGGATTGCTCGCGGCGTCAGCACATATGCTGTTCCGCTTTGCCATCGACACGCAGTGGAAGCATTCCATTTTCCATCAGGCGCTGATCGCTCCGGATCGCGAGGGAAAGATGAACCAAGGCGAGGCCAAAGAGGCCGGGCAATGGTTTTCCGAAACGAAACAGCCGGTATCCATCACCAGCCGCGATGGGTTTAAGCTGCATGGCTGGCTCTTCGATCCGGATTGCATCGACCCGACGCCGCATTTATATGCCATCTGCGTGCATGGCTATACCGGAGCCCCTGAAGAACAAGCCAAATGGGCACACCGCTATGCCCGCATGGGCTTCACCGTCCTCGCACCATCCCAACGGGCCCAGGATCTGAGCGAAGGACGATATGTAGGCATGGGATGGTTGGAGCGCAATGATCTGCTTGATTGGATACAGCTGATTGTGGATAGCGACGATCAAGCACGCATTCTCCTATTCGGAGGATCCATGGGAGCCACGACGGTGATGATGACGACCGGCACGCCGGAACTGCCACGCAATGTCATCGCGGCAATCGCCGAAAGCGGATACACTTCCGCCCGCATGGAATTCATAGACAGCGCGCGAGGCATGTTCCACATGCCAAAACTTCTCGCCTCGGCATGTGTGGACGCGGCGGGTCTGATCTGCAAGCGCCGTGCCGGCTATGATTTCACCGAAGCGTCCTGCATACCGTCATTGCGGCATACGGTCATTCCGATGCTGTTCATCCATGGAGGAAAGGACCGCATGGTCAGCCCACGTTTCCTCGACATGAACTACAACGCCTGCTCCAGCATCGACCGCGAACGTCTGCTGGTTCCGGACGCCGATCATATGGAAAGCTCCGCCGTGGATCCGAAACGCTACTGGGACACCGTATACGGATTCATCCGCCGTTCATTCAAGATCTGACAGCCGAACCCCAAAAAATATAAGCGGTAATGGAAACGCCTCCGGCGAAAGATGGCGCCCCTCACCGCCCGAAGTTCTCAAGACATGCCCGATGCCCGTTCCGTCAGTGCCGTTCTCCCGGATTGCATATCTGCATGGCGACGCCATCCTCCATAATATGGAATCCATGCTTCTCATAGAACGTGGCATTCTTGCTTTCCTCAGGCATAACCTCGATATACAGGTAATCGTGGTACCGCTGCTTGACCATGCCGACAAGATGTCCGGCAATGCCGCGCCCTTGGTATTCAGGATCGACCAGCACATAGTGCATGTATGCCACCATCTCCGTGTCATCAAGCACTCGCACCAGACCCACCAGACGTTCGCCATCCCATGCGCTGAATACGGTGGATGACCCCATCAACGCCTTATGCAACCGTTCAGGATATTGACCGGACACCCAGCCGACTGAAAGAAACAGTCGCTGGGTCTGTTCCTTGGTGAATTTCTTTTCATCCGTATATGTGATAACCATATGGCAAGCATAGAATTGCCGGTATGAAACCGTCTCCTTCTGTCTTTGCATACGAAACACAAGTGTCTCGGCCACTCCCCTCATGTATCGAAGTGCGCGGAGCCCACGTACATAATCTGAAAGACGTCGACATCGACATCCCGCTCAACAGCATGGTCGGCATAGCCGGAATCTCAGGCTCAGGAAAAAGCTCCCTCGCGCTTGGCGTGCTGTACGCGGAGGGATCACGACGCTATCTGGAAGCGCTATCGACCTATACAAGAAGACGTATGACCCAGGCAAGCCGCGCAACCGTCGACGAGGTGCGTCATATTCCGGCGGCATTGGCACTGCATCAGCGTCCATCAGTGCCTGGAGTCCGTTCCACGTTCGGCACAATGAGCGAACTGCTCAACAGTCTGCGCCTCCTGTTCTCCCGGATCGGATCGCACGTGTGCGAACACTGCGGAGCACGCAACCAACCCACGATGAACGTTGCCGCCGAGCTTCCGATGCATTGCACGTTCTGCGGCGGACTCATGCATCCGCCATCAGCGGAGGATCTCGCATTCAACGCCGCGGGCGCGTGTCCGACATGCTCAGGCACCGGAATCATGAGGGAAGTCGACCGTTCCGTCTTGGTACCGGATGAGTCGAAAAGCATTGACGAGGGAGCCGTGCTGCCGTGGGGATCGTTGATGTGGGATTTGATGAAGCAAGTATGCGGGGCCATGGGAGTACGTACCAACGTACCGTTCAACCAACTCACCGAACAAGAACGAGATATCGTGTTCGCCGGCCCAGCCATCAAGAAGCACATCCTATACAAGCCGAAAAAAGGCGACGATTTCGCCGAACTCGACTTCACGTACTACAACGCCGTATACACCGTGGAGAACGCACTCACCAAAGCCAAGGACGAAAAAGGGCTTAAACGTGTTGCGAGGTTCCTCAAAGAGCGTCCCTGCAGCGATTGCGGAGGGGCCAGACTTTCCGAACGCGCCCGCCAGCCACGTATCAGAGACATCAATCTGGCTCAGGCAACCGCGATGTCTCTGGACGCACTCGTTTCCTGGGTAGGGTCCGTGCCGGAATCGCTGGAACCACATATGCGCACCATGGCGAGCGCCATCTGTGAATCGTTCCTCAATACGTCACGGCGTTTATTGGAACTCGGTCTCGGGTATCTGTCCTTGGACCGCGCTGGAGCCACGCTGTCCACCGGCGAGCGCCAACGCGTGCAGCTTGCCCGCGCCGTGCGCAATCGCACCACAGGTGTGTTATATGTGCTGGATGAGCCGTCGATTGGGTTGCATCCCGCGAATGTCGACGGACTGCTCGGTGTCATGCGTGACCTGGTGGCTGATGGCAATTCCGTGGTAGTGGTCGATCATGACACTCGGGTGCTGGCCGAAACCGATTATCTCATCGAGATGGGGCCAGGTGCCGGCGCAAAGGGCGGTCAGGTGATTGCGCAGGGAACGGTGCCGCAGGTGATTGATACCCGCGAATCGCGCATCGCGCCGTTCCTTGCCCAGGGTGGCAACGTTCATGACCGTGTGCGTGACAACATTGACGCCCATGAAATCTTCTCCGCAGGACGAATTCATATGGAAACCGACCGTCTGCATACCGTCGGCCCGTTATCGGTAGATATTCCCCGTGGACGGCTGACCGCCGTAACAGGGGTATCCGGTTCCGGCAAGACGACGATGGTACTGGAGATGTTGATGCCCGCTTTGCAGTCGCGGATCGACAGGTCGCCGCAGCCGACGCAGGTGCGGCTCCTCGAGGCGGACGGTGTGTCCAAGGCGCATCTTATCGATGCCACGCCTATCGGCGCGAACATACGTTCCACCGTCGCTACATATTGCGGCGTCCATGACGATCTTCGACGTGCGTTCGCAAAAACAGATGCTGCACGGACCATCGGTCTGAAAGCGGGAGCATTCTCCTATAACACTGGCAAGCTGCGTTGCGCGACGTGCGACGGCACGGGATCGATTTCGCTCGACGTGCAGTTCCTGCCTGACGTCGATATCGAATGCCCGGCATGCCATGGCTCGCGGTATTCCGATGCAATCACCGAGCTGAAGCTCCCCTGCACCGACGGAGTGACGTATTCGATGCCGCAGTTAATGACAATGACCGTCGACGATGCCATGCCTGTCTTACGAGATGTCAAACCGATCCAGACGAAGCTTGCCACGTTGCATGAATTGGGTTTGGGCTATCTTGCGTTGGGCGAGCCAACTCCCGCGCTGTCGGGCGGTGAGGCCCAGCGTTTGAAATTGGCCAGCGAGATGGGGCGGAAACAGCATGATGCGGTATTCGTGTTCGATGAGCCGACAATCGGCTTGCATCCGCTTGATGTTCGCGTGCTGCTGCACGTGTTTGATGAACTTGTAGCGAATGGCGCGACGGTGGTCGTCATCGAACATGATTTGGACGTGATTGCCAATGCGGACTATGTGGTGGATATGGGACCGGGCGGCGGTGAAGCAGGCGGACGCGTAGTATGCGAGGGAGCGCCTTCTCAGATCGCCGCATGTCCGGAAAGCGTCACTGGACGATACCTACAATCGTCGCAATGCTGATATTGTCCCATCTTCGGGCATCTGCAGTCAGTCTGATGATGGGACAGGCAGTTCCCGCCATGCTTGAAGATGATGCAGCGCACGTACGATGTTGCATTGATCAAGTAACGTCCCTTCAGCGGCGCACATGGTGGGATACCACATGCGATGGCGGAGCGTGGCTTGTTTGCCAGTACCTTTGATGAGTTCGCCTTCATCAGAGGCATATTGAAAATGCAGATGACTGAGCAGTCCCCCGTGTCTGAGCGCGGAGCGTTCAGGCATGGGCTCCATCGCGATGAGTACGGCGAAGGGATCGGAGGCACCGGCATCGCTAGCGTGGAACACATAGCAGGGTTTGCCTTCCAGCCCCTTGTCGTGCACATGATCGAGCCGATATTCATGTGTTGTGATGGGGGCGCGTTTTTCGTCCAGCCAAGTCAGGTTAAAGCCTGCGACAGCATCATCGTCGCCAACTGCGGACGGCTGCTCGATATGCCATCCACCAATGCGGAATCGCCACTCATTGCCCGAGGTTTTGCAGGCTTTTGCCCAGAAGCGTCGCGCATCGCCGAGCATCATGATCGCGAACAGCAGCTTGGATCGCATGGCATTCGTCGAATCCTTCCAAGCCCGGTCAAGGTTCGGGTCATGATTGTTGATCAAATGTTCGAAGCTAATCCAGTCTCCCAGCCAATCGTTCACATTGAAGTCCATGCCAGACGATCCTCTTCTTCTCCCTGTTCGTTATGCAGTTCGTCTTCCAGCGCTATGATGCGGTCGCACCATTGCGCTGCAAGCTCATAATCATGGGTTACGACCAACACCGCTTTGCCACGGTCCGCGAGCTTTCGCAGAAGTCCGCCGACTTGGGCCATATGCAACCGGTCCAGTCCGCTGGTCGGTTCGTCCAAAACAATGAATCGCTTATCGCTCATCAAAGCGCAGGCTATAGCCAGCCTCTGCTTTTGACCGCCGGATAAACTCATCGGGTAGCGCTGCGCGGAATCCAATAGGTCGAGGTCTCGTAGCACAGCATCGCATCGGTCACGCACAGCGTCATCCATCCCATTAAGTCCCAGTAATGCCTCTTCCCGAACACTATCGGAGAAGAGCTGGTAATTGACGTCCTGCATGACGAGAAATCCGGCACGAGTCAAAGCGCCGCGGCTCGCTTTCGTCCCATTCAATAGCACCATGCCGTTCAACGGAGCGGCAAGACCGCATAGCGTACGTGCCAAAGTGCTTTTGCCAACCCCGTTCGACCCCATAAGGCCAAGAATCTCACCCTCGTGAATGTCGAAATCGGGAATATCACGTGCGAATACGGGTGTTTTGCGGCCTAGACGTCCCCGCTTTGTATGGCCTACACTCAGGCCGCGCACACCAATGACGACCTGTCGCTTGTCCTCGTCGGGCGCAATGCCTCCATGTTGGAGTTTACGATGCACGGCAAGCCTGTATGGCCTGTCATCGAGGGCGCGCAATCCTAATGCCGCGACGCGCTGTTCGGACATCGCCAGAAAATCGGACGCCTCATATTCACCGAGAATCGTACCGTGATCGAACACTATGAAACGGTCCGCTAAATCCGCGCACCATGCAAGACGGTGTTCGGCAATGACGATGGTCATTCCATCAGCTCTCAATTGGGCGACCATGTCATGCAGCCTGCGAATCGCCACCATATCTAAATTACTTGTCGGCTCATCCATAACGATGAGTCCAGGAGCCAGCATGGTCGATGCCGCGACAGCAAGCTGTTGCTTCTGGCCACCTGAAAGCGTCATGATCCTACGACCTAATAGATGCCTGATGTGAAATTGCTCCGCGACATCACGCACACGTTGCCGAATCCGTTCGGGAGACATGCCCGCATTCTCGCAGGGGAATGCCAGCTCATCGGTGGAATCAGCATTGAAATACTGCGTCTTCGGATTCTGGAATACGCTGCCCACCTGTCCCACATAGCTTTCCACAGGAGCCAATCCGGCGCGGATTCCGCACGTCATATGGATGCCCTGCAAATCGCCGGAATAGAAACCAGGTATCAGACCATTGAGCAAACGTGTGTACGTGGTTTTGCCACAGCCGCTTTGTCCGCACAAGATGACGATTTCGCCTTGCGGTATGGCACAGCTGATGTCATTCAGCGCATTGACCTCAGCAGCTTCATCAGCATGATATGCGAATGAGCGCCGTTGCGTCCATGCGACTGTCCGATTGATATCACTTCCGATACTCACCATGCTCCTCCAATGCCCAATGCCAGAGGAACCGTGCAGATGACCATCCATGCCCAATCAATGCCATGCATGCGGATTTCGGTATGACATGTATGAGGCCCGCGAATGCCGATTCCTTTGGTCAGTGCGGCTACGGACAAATCCTGGGCGACCCCCGCAGCGTTCATCAGCAACGGCATCAGGATGTATTCCAAAGACTGAGCCGGATGACGGAGCAGGGCGAATGTCCCCTGGGCGATGCCACGTAATGCCATCGCGTCACGAATCTGATGGTAATCGTCATGGATTGTCGGGAAGAACCGGATGCACACCACACATGGAATCACAATCGTCTCCGGAATGCGCATGCGCCGCAGGGCACACACGAATTGACTGGCCGTAGTCGTGGTGAATGCGTATATGCCGGCAATCAGACAAGGCATCATCATCCGGATGCCGACACAAAGCAAACCAAGCATATGCAACCAGCTGCTGCCATCGTCAAGCGTCGATGCCCAAGTCCCCACTAGTAGCAATACATAGATGCAACCGGAGCGTACCGCAGCCGCCCATCGTCCCGCGCCGAGCAGTGGCAGAAGAAGCAGCAATACCGTAAGCGACTCCACAACCACGTCGACATGGAAGAACAGCAGCAGGTTGGCCAATGCCACTAGGTACAGTTTGGTTCTTGGGTCCAGGGCCATCAGATGATGCCGGTCTTCGCAAAATGCTTCTTCAGCATACGCTGCCCAAACCAGCCTCCGAGCAACGCACATACCAGTACCGCTATCATGGCAATGAAAAACGTGCCGGTATTGACATGTGCGAACACACCATCGATATAGGACGAGTCCTTGCCACGGGCCTGCAGACTGGCCACATAGGCATCCTTCATGAACCACAACGGCAGAATCGGACCGGTCAGCCCATAGCAGAACACGACATAACTCGCCAGGATACCTGTCTTGCTCCGATAGTCCCCGGCGCGAGCGATGGCATCAGCGATGACCGGAAACACGATGCTCGCAGCAAGGGAAAGGATGAAATGTCCGGATACGAACAAGAACAATCCGACGACGATGCCCATCACGCTAATCGCGCCGAATTTTCCGACCTTGGCAACCAGGAGCATATATACGCAACCACAGATCAATGCGGCGACCGCAGGCAGAAGAATCATGCCGAATCCCATCAAAGCCACGGAACTGAACAGCGTGGCCACGGCGACCAGCACGAAATACAAGGCAGTGAACACACCTATCGTGATGAGATCGGGAATGGTCAGATGCCTCGACTTGGTCGACATGCCCTGCTGCGTCATGGTCAGTCCTTTCGATTGTCATGGGCGGCCAGCCACCAATGTATCGAGGAAACACGGAAAAGACAATGGTTTTCCTCTTTTTCATGGAAAAACATTCGACTCACATCGCAACAATCCATGAACGGTACATATCCAACCGCAATGAAACGACGTTTCGAGTCAGCATTTCGTTCCAGTCTCAGACGACAAGGCAATATCCCAATGCCGCGGCCATCACAGGAACCACCACCGACGTCAGCACATATCCCACGAACACGGCGATCTGCCCGCCGCGCAGCAACGTCACGGATTCGTTCATCATGGTGGAGAATGTGGAGAATCCACCAAGGAAGCCGGTCGCCAACATCACATGCGCGGGATCCGACAGAAACCGGCGTGAGTACAGACCTGCAATCACGCCTGCCAGGAATCCGGCAATACTGTTGATCACAAAGGTCGACAAAGGAAATGCCTTATGCCAAGAAGCTTTGATAACGGAATCACAAACATACCTTGCGGCGGCGCCGAGACCACCACACAGGCACACCGATACGGCGATGACCGCATTATTCATCAGTCCGCCTCCTTGCCCATGGCATGGCGATCACCATCGTTATGCTCGGCACCGGCAAACCGCAGCCCGACATGCGCGCCAACGTATGCCAGCAGACAGCCCACGATGAAGGTCGTGCAACAATACGCCGCACAATCCATGGCTTTGCCGTCATGCAGCATAGTGAATTCCTCGAGGGCGAGAGTGGACATGGTGGACAATCCTCCACACATGCCCATGCCACATCCACGGTTCACATATTCCTTCGCGCGTCCCACGATTCTGCGGGTTCCTCCCAGCCATGCCGAAAGCGCCGCGTATACGAAGCAGGCGGCCATATTCGCCGCGAATGTGCCGATATGGAATGCGCCGCAGTCGGGAATGACCGAACAAGCGTAGCGTAATGCGGTTCCGATGCATCCCCCAAGGAACACCACGCATATGAGATCGACTCGAATGATATGTTGTCGTGCCATGTATCTTCTTTCCGGCGAGGTGCCGAACCAATATGACAGACATGGAAGAATGGCGATGCCACAACCGCTGAAAGCCATAAGGTACAGCACACCCTATGTCGTAGGAACCATCAGCGGGTTTGCGGTTCGAAGCCTGTAACGGCTTCAGGCGAGTCCCATCACCGCAGTCCAGTATATCCGGCACGCGAGGCCGTCCGTACCATCATTCACGATGCGGACAACTTCCCCGGACTACCGCAACGTACGATCCATAACCGTCGCCAATAGCGCGGCGACCCCCAAAACCGCAACTGTGATGCCAATGCCGTGGAGCCCTCCATCCGTGACCGTCTCACCAAAGAACACGCCACTCAATGAGGACGCACTGATAGACCCGATATAGATGGACGTGCGCAGCAGACCAGACGACGTGCCAATATGTTCGGATGCCGCTCGGCGATATAGCACGGTCTGACTGGTCGACATGCTGAGTCCCAACACCAGTCCCGCGACAGCGGAGGCGGTCAACGGCAATACGATCATGCCAGCGGATGACGTGCAAGCCAACAACATGCCCACCGCCACCATTGCCGAACAGCACACCATCAACGGCAGGCGCACTATCGGCTTCTTCGCGATGGATAGCGAAGCCACTGTCGCCACCACCCCCATCGGAATGATGAACATGCCGGAGACACCGGCGTTCATATGGCAGGCATCCTCCAGCCACTGGGGCAAGGCGTACATGACCACATAAGCGCCAAGCATGGTGAGCATCGCACGCAGAAAATTCAACGTCATCGCACTATCCGCCGCGAGTGAACGCACATCGACGAAAGGCGTCGCCGCATGCAACTCCCACGCGACAAAAGCCAACAAAGCGATGACAGTGACGCAACCGGACACCTTGTCGAAAGTAGGCAAACTCATAAGAACAATCAGCAGCGCGCTGATTGTGATGGAGAATAGCAACAGACCCATGACATCGAGATGCGCGATGAAGAAGGATACGGTCATGCGATGTTCATGCTTCGCATCGGGCTCGATGCTTGCCAATCCCAGCACAATCGTGATGATGCCGACCAACACGTTGACGAAGAAGGTGGAGCGCCATCCCAAAAAGGTGACCAACAGGCCGCCCAACGGTGGACCGACAGCGATGAGCACCAGTCCCACCATAGCGAGAATGGAAAGGACCAACGAAGGCGGTTCCGCCAATCCCATGCGATCGGCCCGTCTGCGAACCAGCAGCATGGCAGCAGGATAGCCACAGGATGTGCCCGCGCCAATAAGCACACGCGACGTCAGCAGCACGCCGAGATTCGGAGCGAAACCACCCAGTAGTCCTCCAATCATGACCAATGCCGCACCGGCCATGAACACCGAGCGAGGACCAATGATCTCAGAAAGCTTGCCCGCCGTTGGCTGCGCGATGGCACATGTCAGGTACAGCGCAGATATCAGCAGGGTCGCCCTTCCGGCATCAATCCGCAAATCATGTGAAATCGGTGCGAGCGCCGTCGAGATAAGCGTGCTGTTGACAGGGTTGAGACCGACCCCAAATATCATCGCCATGATGAAGGTCTTGGGAAACGCGGGAGTTTCTCTTGTCTTATCAGCCGTCTTCATCGCGTGTCGTCTCCCGTCGGCAGCGATTCCGTGGCGGCGATGCGTTCGATCAATGTGGTCGCAGCGGCGAGGTCCCCGCGCTCGCCGTCATCCAATGCATATTCGATGGCATGCGCCAGCCAAGTTGTTTGGCTAGCGGTTACGTGGGCGAGGAACGCATGTCCTTCATCGGTCAAGCCGACCAGTCGACGACGACGATCTTTCGAATCGGCATGCTGTGTGACATACCCTGTGGACCTCAGTAGTTCAAGACGCTGGGTGATGGCCTGTTGCGATACGTGTTCGTACGCGGCCAAAGTCGATACCGACAGTTCTCCCTCGGTATCCAGCCGCTTCAACATGGCAAGCTGCGAAGCGGTGATGCCCCGTTCCGCGATGCCGGCCTCATGCTTCATCCGAGCTTGCAGCCTGCTGACCGCAATCGCCAATTCCATGGCGACATCCGATGTCGAATATTCGTCTTTCGTATCCATTTCGATTGCCTCCAGCTGGCCACCATAGCACTTACACAAGCTACTTGTACAATCTGCTTGCGGATTTCCTCGCATGACGCCACTCGCCGCAAGGCTTCAAACCGTTATCGTCCTGAACAACAAAAAGGGCCATCCCACTTTTGCAGGATGGCCCTCCATATAAGAACAACAGACCTTAGGCAAGTTTGCCGTAGGCTTCGGCATCCACCGGCTCGAGCCATTCGTTGCTCATGGATGCCGGATCGCCCGCAGGGACCATGAAGGCTAGATGCGAGAATGATTCGCCGGGGGCGGCGCCATGCCAGTGCTTCGTATCCGCGGGGATGCAGACGGCCTGCCCGGCCTTGAGCTCCTTTGGCTCCTGTCCCTCGATCTGGTAGTAGCCGCGACCGCCGACCGCGATGAGTACCTGCGCCGCGTTGTGATGGATGTGCCAGTTGTTGCGGCAACCCGGCTCGAAGGTCACGTTATGGATGGCAATCTGCGGAGTCTCGAGCACCGGAGCAAGGTAGCTCTGTCCCACGAAGTACTGCGCGAAGCCGTCGTTCGGTTCTCCCATCGGGAATGCGCTCGGATTTTCCATTGTCGACCCGTCCTTTCATTTATGCTCTGTACCGTTCCCTATTCAACGCCCGGCGAAAAAGAATGTCCAATGTGAGTATGGTATATCGTTCCATGCGTCGATTGCATATCAAACCATTCATGCGAGGTATTGGCTCTGCCAATCGAAACGGGATATGCTGACCTTCCGAACATCAACGGCAGAAGAGCTTCAGTATGACTGACATGAGCTACGCCCCACCGGGATGGTCCGGCATCCAAGTTTCCAAGGTCTGCCTTGGCGGTATGAGTTTGGGCAAGACCTCCCCGCAATTCCATCAGTGGACCATCGATGCCGACGCCACCGAACAGCCGTCAGTACAACATGGCGCTCACCCCATACTCCCCATGGCGTCCGGCCATCTGACCCATCCGTCCTGGGATTCCGATTCCAAACGCGGCACCACCGACGGCACCATGCGCAACAAAGTACGATCAGGCACGTGCGCAGGATATGCCGATCATCGAACGCGTGCACGGGCTCGCGGAACGGCTCGGCGTGCCGATGGCACGGATCGCCCTCGCCTGGCATTGGGCCAAGGACGTCACGGCACCGATCGTCGGCTGCTCGAAGACGGAGCGCGTGGATGACGTCATCGAAGCACTTGGAGTAAAACTCAGCGAATCCGACATCGCCTATCTTGAGGAGCCGTACACGGCGCATGAACTGGTCGGCCCATTGGCCAGGCCGGGCGAGCGCGCGCTGGCCGGCACCCTTGCGCCGACCCTGAAGGAGAAAGCCAAGTAGCGCCACACGTCGCCGGAAAGTGGCTAGCGCACCGGGATGCAGATCTCGGTCACGAACTGGGCGGGATCCGATGTCAACCCTTCATCGATCAACGCGATCTCACGTGAGAACCCGGTGATGTCGAGACCCTGCTCTGCGGTGTACCGCATCAGCTCGCAATACCGGTCGGGGGCATCGCCATGACTCCCCCGGAACCGGATGCGCACGCAATCGGTCTCCGGCAATGCCACGGTGTCGCCCTCATATTCATCCTCGTCGTCAAGCAATAGGAACACCAACCCGTAATCGGCATATCCGCCCTGTTCCAACGATTCCTTGTCAATGCCGACGCCGACCTTGCCGAGGAAGACCAGCGAATCCTTCTGATGCTGCTCCAGCTTGCGGATCGAATATTCCAGGCCGAGATACGAGTCGACCTTCGGTGAATCCCTGATCCAGACGATCCTGCAGGCGGGTTGCCGCACAACACGTATCACGTCGAATTCGGACTGCTCAGCGTCCCGCAGCCGCTCCAAGCGATGGTCGATCTTCCGCGAGACCATTTCCAGCTCATGCTGTTTGCGCTCGATCAGGGCTTTCTGTGCAACAAGCTTGTCCTCGATGACATGCACGTCGCGATTGTGCAGGAACTCGGCTATCTGCGTCAACGGCATATCCAGCACACGCAGATACCGAATGGTGTTCAGCACCTCGAACTGCTTGGCACCGTAATACCGGTACCCGGTGCGCGGGTCGATATATTCGGGTTCCAGCAAGCCGCAACGCTCATAATGCCGAAGCGTGCCCAGCGACACATTGAACATATCTGCAACCTTGCCTATACGGAACAGTCTGCCGTCACCCGGCAAAGCGTCGCGCCCTCCACTTCGCTCACTCGCCGTCATGCACGCGCCTTCTCCGAAATTACGCCGTGACGCTTGAGCCACACGTAGAAGCCAAGACAGATCAGCACGGAAAGCAGCGATCCGGCGGGTGCGGCGACGCCCATGGGGAACAAGGTGTTCGGGAACAGCTTGGATGCCAGATACGCCCCGGGCACACGGACCAGGGTGATGGCCACGATATTGTGGATGAATCCGATATAGGAGCGCCCGCATGCGGCGAAGAAGCCGCTGAAGCAGAAGTGGATGCCCGCGAAGATGCTGTCGACGATGTAGCTGCGGATGTACTGTGTTCCCAGCAGGATTACCGTCGCATCGGTGGTGAACAGGCCGACGATGGAGCCCGCCGTCAGTTCCACCACAATCGATATGACGATGCCGTAGACGACGGTGATCGCGGTGGCGTATCGCAGTGTCTTCGTCGCTCGCTCCATCCTGCCGGCACCGATGTTCTGCGCCGAGACGGCGGATACCGTGGCCAGCATGGACGACGGTACCAGGAACAACGCGCTGATCACCTTTTCGACGACGCCGACAGCTGCCGCATCGTTCAGGCCACGGTAGTTGGCGATGACCGTGATGATGATGAAGGCGATCTGGATGCAGCCGTCCTGAACCGCCGTCGGCACTCCGATGCCGAGAATGCCGCGGAGCATGGCCCTATCGGGGCGAAGATCGCCGAACTTCAGTCTGATGCCCGTACGCCGGCGGCGAATCGCCACCAATGTCACGGTCACACTGATGGCCTGCGCCAGTGTGGTGCCCAATGCCGCGCCCGAGGGACCAAGACGCAGCCAGCCCATAAACAGGTAGTCGAACACGATGTTGCAGAAGCATGCAACCGCAATGAAATACATGGGGCTTTTCGAATCGCCCATCCCACGGAACACCGAGCTGATAATGTTGTACGCGACGATGAACGGGATGCCGATATAGCAGATGGTCAGATACTGCGCGGTTCCCTCGACGGCTTCGACTGGCACGCCGATCAGCGAGATGATGTTGTGCACGTTCAACAGCAGAACGACCGTCAGCGCCAACGCGATTCCTGCGAACAGCGTGATGACGTTGCCGATGGCCTTGGCCGCACGGTCGAGCCTGTTCGCGCCGACCGCACGGCCGATGGTGACGGTCGCGCCCATGGCAAGACCCACGATGACCACGGTGAGCATGTACAGCACCTGGCTGCCGTTCGCCACCGCGGTGATGCCGTCGATGCCGATGAACTGTCCGGCGATGAACAGATCGGCCATGCCGTACAGCGTCTGCAGGAAATACGACAGCAGATACGGCAACGCGAAGGTGACGATCGTTCTGAACACGCTTCCCGTTGTCAGGTTCTTTCCCATGGGTTGTCTCTTATCCTCCCGTTTCGGCCTATGTCTTCCAGCAGGAAGGCTAAACCTTACAATGGTTGTAGAGTCAATCCCAAAGCATTGTCATGTCCAATATGCGGAAAACCGTCTTTCACCCCATGACCGGAGCGGTGGCTTCGTCTTCCCCGTCCGGCTCGTCGGCGAGACCCATGAGCTCTCCCATCTTGTCCGCGTACACGCCCGTCTCATGCATGAGCAGGGCCCGCACTGCCCGAAGCGATTCGCGATCCCGAGGAAGACGGTACAAGGCGATGGTCGCGGCCATTTCGCCAAGCTTTTCATAGTTGTCCAACATGCGTTTGCGATCCTTGTGCGAAGCGAGCATCGCATCCATGCGATCCTCCGGTTCGGCGAAAAAGATATATCCGGCAAGGGTAAGCAGCAGACCAGCCTTCCTCACATTGCATGCCTGGCCGTCAAGTTCTTTGACACCATTCTCGAACATGGTTCGATCACGCAGTCTGAAGCCTTCCTGGAGAAGACCCGAAGCCGACGGCCCCATAAGGGAGATGGCAAGGTCATGCAGATAGAGCGGGTCTTTCCATATATCCTCCACTTCATATACGCCATTGTCCTCAATCTCGGCCAGTAGTTGGGCGACGGGCTTAGTGTTCTCATCCCACAGATTCCGATATGCCTCCACAATGTGTTCGGCGTCATACAGATATCTGGCATCGAGGCAAGCCGGATATTCCAATGAGCTGGTGACGCTTAGATCCACGGAACAGGCATATTCCAGATCCGCCTTGATCCGCATATCCTGCAACTGGGCGCATACATGCCTGTATCGGAAATCGGGATCACATCCCAATTCGACCACTTTCGGATCATCGCGGAGCATACACATACCCAATCCCCCATAAGCGAGAACCATCAGCGCCGCATCAGCGGCCCTAGGCTCGCCCCCTCCCCATCGCAACAGAGTGTATGCGGCCAGACGGTAGGTCTGTCGCAGGTATTCCATCATGCATTCGAGCCGTTTCCTCCTTCCGCCTCCGCTCTTCTTCCCCTTGGTCTTTTTCCTTCGGAACACCTCACGTGTATCGAACAGACCAAGCTGGAACGGCATCCTGTTGCTCGGCCGATGCGTCGCCACCGCGACGGAAGCATCATTAATCATTTCATAAAGCCATGCGCTCATGCCGTATTTACGAACCACATTGCGGCATCCGGTCAGGAATTCGGCATCATAGCCTATTTGGAACCGATCCAATATGATCATATCCATGTCGAGGTTCACCGGCCATGACGTGCCGCCGAACAAGTCATCCGCAAGCTCGTGCACCACGTCATCGAACAGGGAAAGCGGACCTTCCATATCGTGTTCGAGACGTATCCGATCAAGGTCCGCGAAGCAACGCCCCGAGCTGTACCGGTCGAAGCGCTCGATCAGCCGATCCATCGTTTGCAGGAAAGCCTGTTCGTCCATATTGAATGGCGTGGCCACGGCAACTGTCATATGCAACTCCTTCGTCGTAGAGATGCACCTACTGTCGCATATCCGTCCACCTCTCCGTCACAATCCTTTGAAAAAAGTGGATAAGTGGACAATTTCCACCTATCCACACCCCCATACCTGTCTGTGGACAACTTGCGCAATAACAAAAGGCCCTTCCTCCAAAAAGAGGAAGGGCCTGATCTTCGCGTAGGCGACGAGCCGGTCCGTCAGTTGATGAGTTCCTTGACCGCTGCGATGACGGCCTGCAGACTCGCCTTGGCGTCACCAAACAGCATCTGCGTGTTGTCTTCGAAGTACAGCTCGTTCTGGATGCCGGCATAACCGGTGCCACGGCCACGCTTCATGACCACCACGTTCTGCGCCTTGTCGACGTCGAGAATCGGCATGCCGGAAACCGGGGTGCCCGGCTTGCGGGCAGCCGGATTGGTCACGTCGTTGGCGCCGACCACCAGAGCCACGTTGGCCTGCGGGAACTGCGGATTGATGTCATCCAGGTCGACGAGCTCCTCATACGGGACGTTGGCCTCGGCGAGTAGCACGTTCATATGGCCAGGCATACGGCCTGCCACCGGATGGATGGCGTAGGAGACTTCGACACCATGGTCCTTGAGCAGGGTGCCAAGGTCAGCGAGCTCACGCTGCGCCTGAGCCTGGGCAAGACCGAAGCCCGGCACGAAGATAACCTTTTCGGCGTATACAAGCTGGACGGCCAGATCGTCGGCGGAGGTCTCCTTCATGGTGCCCTCCGGCCCCTCTCCGGCGCCCGCCGCAGAATTGGAGCCGCCGAAGCCACCAGCCAAGACGGACAGCAGCGGACGGTTCATAGCCTTGGACATGGCGATGGACAGGGTCACGCCAGCGGCACCGACGAGCGCGCCGGCAACGATCAGGGCGATATTGTTGATGGCCAGGCCTGACATGGCCACGGCGGTTCCGGTGCAGGCGTTCAACACGGAAATGACAACCGGCATATCCGCTCCGCCAATCGGGATGACGAACACAAGGCCGTAGCACAGGGCGAACACGGTGGTCAGAACCGACCACAGCAGACGCTGGTTCGGCTGCACGCACAGCATCACGAAGGATGCGACAGTGAGTACGACGAACAGGATGTTCCAGAAGCCCTTGCCAGGCAAGCTCAGCCTCTTGACCCACTTGATACCCTGCAGCTTGCCGGCCGCGATAAGCGAACCGGAGAAGGTGACGGAGCCGATCATAATGCCCAGTCCAGCAGTGATGAGCACCACAATGGACGGAGTTTCGGCGGATGTCAGAATATCGTTCAGAGCAACAAGCGCAGCCGCGCCACCGCCTACGGTGTTGAACACGGAGACGAGCTGCGGCATGTCGGTCATCTTGACCTTCTTGGCGGAGACCACGCCCGCTACAGCGCCGATGACGATGCCGACGATCAGCACCACGACGGCGACGGAGTGTTTGAAACCGTTGGAGATCTCACCGGCGAACAGCACGATGAAGGCCATGGCCACGGCGAAGATCATGCCGATGGCGGAGACCATGTTGCCCTTGCGGGCGGTCTTCGGCGAATTCATCAGGTGCAGGCCGATGACGAACATCACTGCGGCCAGCAGGTAGACGAACCATTCGATGACGCCGAGCGGCGTGCTCAGCATTTCGGCCAGGGTACCCATTTACTTGGCCTCCTCTTCCTTCTTCTTGCCCTTATCGGACTTGAACATCTCCAGCATGCGGTCGGTGACGACATAGCCGCCGACGACGTTCATCGTGCCCAGCACTGCGGCCAGGAAGATGAACACCCAGGCGAGCGGGCTGGTCGCATGGGCGGCGACGATGACGACGCCGGCGATGACGATGCCGTGGATGGAATTCGCGCCGGACATCAATGGGGTGTGCAGGGTGGCTGGCACCTTGCCGATGACCTCCACGCCGATGAGCAGCGCGAGGATGAACAGTGTGATCGCAACGACGATATCCATGCCTACTTCTCCTCCTTCTTGGCTTCCTCGCCACGGCCTGCCACGACCATGGCGTTGTCAAGCTCCTCGTTCAGATCGACGGCGAGTTTGCCGTCGCGGACGAAATGCGCCAGCACGTCGGCCACGTTGCGGCTCAACAGATTGGACGCGGTGGTGGACACGCCACTGGCCAGATACGGGGCGCCGATGAGGGTCACGCCGTTGTCGGTGACCTGAGTTCCGACGGTGGAGCCCTCGACATTGCCACCGAGATCGCTGGCGGCGCAGTCGACGATCACGGCGCCACGGTGCAGACCGGCGACTCCGGCCTTGGTCAGAAGGACCGGAGGCTTGCGTCCCGGCACCTTGGCGGTGGTGATGACGATGTCGAAGCCGGCGGCCTTCTGATCGACCGCAGCCTGCTGCTGGGCCTGTTCCTCGGCGCTCAGCGCGCGGGCATAGCCGCCCTCGCCCTGACCCTTGGAGAAGTCCAGACCAAGATCCAGGAATTTGGCGCCCAGAGACTCGACTTCACCCTTGGAGGCCGGGCGAACGTCGTACGCGGTGACGACCGCTCCGAGACGCTTGGCCGTGCCGATGGCCTGCAGGCCGGCGATGCCCGCGCCCAGGATGAGCACCTTGGCCGGTCGGATGGTGCCAGCCGCGGTGGTCATCATCGGCAGGAAGGATCCGTAGGCGTTGGCTGCCACGATGGCGGCCTTGTAGCCCATCACGGAATTCTGCGACGTCATCTCATCCATGGATTGAGCGGAGCTCAGCTGGCGTGGCAGCTTCTCCATGGCCACACCGATCAGACCGGCCTTCTCGATCGCGGCGACGTAATCGGCATCAGTGAATGATCCCAGCATGCCGATGATCCACGTGCCCCGCTTGACGCGGGCGAGCAAATCCTTGTCCGGACAATCGACGAATCCAAGCACGTCGGCGCGGGCGATCACATCATCGGCGGAGACGACCTGCGCGCCCGCCTTCGTGTAATCCTCATCGACGTAATGCGAAGCGGCGCCCGCACCGGATTCAATCAGGCATGCAACGCCCGATTTACGCAACCTCGTTACGATATCCGGTGTCAGAGCAACACGGGACTCGTGCTCGGAAGTCTCATTGAGAACTCCGAAGACCACGGTGGCTTCAGCTTTTTCAGCCATAGGTGCCCTTTCTTCCTCATTAAAGAAATCTAAATGAACAGATACAGCGCTCAAGTGTAACGTACGTGACGCTGCCATACGCGCAATCGTTCATCTTTCGAATCTAGGAACTTTCCACCACACATCGAAAACCGTTATATAAGGCGCGTCACCTTACGCTACCGTAAGGTGACGTGTCGGACGCAACGGGCTATTATTCCTTCCTTAGATACTGTTTATATGTGTAGGAGAGTCACGTGTCCATCATCACCTCGTTGAACAAACAGGCCACCAATCTCGCGAAGAAGGCACTGCGCCTGGGAAACGATTTCGTGCATCCAGTCAGCGACGATTCCGGAAACACTCCGGATTACAACGATCCGGACAACATCCTCTCCCCCGACGGCCATATCGAGCTACCGCACACCACCGAATGGGGGCCAGGTTATCCGTCCACCACGTTCCTCGACCCGGAAACCGGTCTGCTGACTACGAAGACCGAAGGCAACCCCCCGCTCGATGAGGGCACCACCATCTACGACATCTACGCCGATCGCGCCGAACGCATGGGCGATGAGCCGCTGTACACCTACAAGCAGGACGGCGATTGGGTCACGAAAACCGCCAACGAGACGCTCGCCGACATCCGTTCCGTCGCGAAGGGTCTGCTGCACTACGGACTGAAGAAGGGCGACGGCGTGGCGTTCATGTGCCGCACTTCCTATGCCTGGGACGTGTTCGACGCGGCCGTCATGGCCTGCGGCGGAGTGCTCGCCACCATCTACGACACCGATTCCGCCGAGCAGATCCGCAACATCGTCAACAACTCCGACGCGCGGCTGCTGGTCGTGGAGACCACGGACATGAAGGAGAAGTCGGACGGCGCCGAAACCGAATGCCCGACCTTGGAGCATATCGTCTGCTTCGAGACCGGAGGACTTGAGGAGATCAAGGCGTACGGTTCGGGCGTGAGCGACGAGCAGCTCGACGCCCGCATCGCCACTGTGAAGAAGACCGACCTGTGCTCCATCGTGTACACTTCCGGATCGACTGCCGCGCCGAAGGGTGTGGAGATGACGCACGAGCACTATTGCGCGACCGCGTTCAATCTGCCCGACTATATGCCCGAACTGCTGAATGACAAGAAGAACACGGTTCTGCTGTTTCTGCCGCAGGCGCATTCCTTCGCCCGCGCCATCAACTACATCTGCGTGGCAAGCAACCTGCACATCTATATCGCCCAGGGCATCAAGACTCTCATTTCCGATCTGCAGATCGCGAAGCCCTCGGTGATGATCGTGGTTCCGCGTGTGCTGGAGAAGGTGTACAACGCGGCTTCGCAGAAGGCCGGACATGGCGCCAAGGGCGTCGCGTTTGCAGCGGCGGTGGTCGCCGCGCAGAACTATATGAAGGAGGTCAGCGTCAAGGGCAAGGCCAGTGTGATCACCAAGGCTCGCCGCGCGGCCTTCGAACCGATGGTCTATGCCGCATTGCGTGAGGTGCTTGGCGGACGTGCCAAGTGGATTGTCGCGGGAGGCGCCCCGCTCGATCCGGAGCTTCTGGCGTTCTTCCGCGGCGCGGGCGTCCCCGTCTACGAGGGCTACGGCCTGACCGAGACGACCGCGCCGTGCGCGTTCAACGTGTTGGGCGTGCCGTATCATCAGGGTTCGGTCGGCATCGCGTTCCCCGGTTTCACGCTTCGTATCGCCGAGGACAGTGAGATTCAGGTCAAGGGCGCGTCGGTGTTCCCGAAGTACCATAAGAACGATGAGGCCACTGAGGATTCGTTCACGGAGGATGGCTGGTACAGGACCGGGGATCTGGGACGGATCGACGACGACGGATTCCTGTACATCATCGGCCGCAAGAAGGATCTCATCATCACAGCCGGCGGCAAGAACGTCTCCCCTGGTCCAATCGAGGAGGTCATCAAGCGCTGCGAATTCGTGTCCCAGGCGCTGGTGCTCGGCGACAAGCGTCCTTTCATCTCCGCATTGATCACGCTTGATGAGGAGACGCTGCGCCCATGGCTGGAAAACAAGGGGCTCGACCGTAACATGTCCATGGAGGAGGCGGCCAGCAACGCGGCTGTGCGCGCCGAAGTGCAGAAGTGGGTCGATCAGGCCAACGAAGGCGTCTCCCGCGCCGAATCCGTGCGCAAATTCATCATCCTGCCGGAAGAGTTCACGCAGGAGAACGGGCTGATGACCGCCTCCATGAAGGTCATTCGTCCGAAGGTGATCAAGCGTTACGCGACATTGCTCAACACGCAGATGTATACCAAGAAGAAGTAGGCACGTCAGTGCCATCGAAAAGAGGATGCCCACCGAATTCCTCGGTGGGCATCCTCTTTTCCCCTGAATCGGATTTACCACCAGCTCGGGGAAAATCAGCTTCTCAAAACCGCGAAGCGGATCCCAGCAGGTCAGAAGACCAGCTTCTCAAGCTGCTTGGCTGAGCCGTCAAACGGGCAGCCCAGTGGGCTGACCGTAGGCGAAGTGAGCGGCTTCGCCGCGAAGCGGATCCTAAGCGGCTTAGAAGCCCAGCTTCTCAAGCTGCTTAGGATCCGACTGCCATCCCTTGGCCACTTTGACATGCAGGTCGAGCTTGGCTTTCTGACCGACGATACGATTGACCGCAGTGCGCAACTTCTTCTTGACCCGCACCAGATGTTCCGCGTTGTGGCCGATGATGATCGGCTTCTGCGAATCGCGCTCCACGTAGATCGATACAATCACCTGAGCCTTGCCGGAATAGGATTCGCCACTGTCATTGTCCTCCGGATATTCGATGGAATCGACAACCACTGCCAGCGAATGGGGCAGCTCATCATCCAGCTCCTCAAGGAACGCACCGCGGATCAGCTCGGCGATGGTGTCTTCCGGACGTTCCTCGGTGATCTGTTCGGACGGATACATCTGGGGGCCTTCGGGCATGTTCTCCACCAGAACATTGCGCACTTCATTCAAATTGTCATGTTCGAGGGCGCTCACCGGCACGATGTCGGTGAAGTCCGCGAATTCATTGATCTCGATGAGCTTGTTGATCAGGGCTCCCCGATCCAGTTCGTCGATTTTGGTGACGATGGCGATCAGCGGCACCTTCCATTTGAAGGTTCCATCATCGCGTTTGACTACGAAATCGGAACGGAGTCTGCTCAGGATGCGCTTGTCGCCGGGACCGATCTCCTGATCGGCGGGCAGCAGGAACGCGACTGCGTCGACGTCCGACAACGATTCCTCCACGACATCGTTCAGACGTTGTCCGAGCAGCGTACGCGGACGATGGATGCCTGGAGTGTCGACCAACACGATCTGCGCGTTGTCGGTCGTAAGAATGCCACGTATGGCCTTACGCGTGGTTTCCGGGCGGGACGACGCGATGGCGATCTGCGTGCCGATCAAGGCGTTGATCAGCGTCGATTTGCCGACGTTCGGGCGGCCGACCACGGCGACGAATCCGGAACGATACGGAACGGGGGTTACGGCGCCGGAACGCTGGAATGCCGGCTCGGTCACATCTGCGTCAGTCATGCTTGTCCTTGGAATCCTTGTCTCCTTGGGATGCCTTCTCGGCATCGTCGGATTGATGCTCGTGCTGTTCAGTTTCGTCCACGCCCTCGACGTGGGCCGGCTCCACCACGATGGTGGACACCTTCTTGCGCCGCCCCGCGGAATCGACCGCGGTCAGCCGAAGCCCCCTCGTCACTGCCGACGAACCGACGATCGGCACACGTCCGAGCAACTTGGTGAGCAGCCCGTATACCGTGTCTACATCATCCTCATCGATGTCGATTTCGAAGATCTCCTCCAAATCGGCGATGGGAGTGCGCGCCGGCATGCTCCATTTATGCTCGCCAATCCGCTCCGGATCGGCATGCTGGGTGCGGTCGTGCTCATCCTCCAGCTCACCGACGATTTGTTCGATCGTATCCTCGATGGTGACCATGCCGGCGATGCCGCCATATTCGTCCACGACGATGGCCACATGCTGGCGAGTGCGCTGCATCTGGTGGAACAGGTCATCAACCGGTTTGGACTCGGGCACCAGCATCGGATCCCGGACGATGGATTCAACATCACGCGACGTGGCCGCGGGATTGAACGCCGTGGCGCGTACCGCATCCTTCAGATATGCGACGCCCACCAAGTCGTCCACATCCTCTCCAATGACCGGAATGCGGGAGAAACCGGAGCGAGAGCATAGCTTGAGCATGTTCTCCAACGTCTCTCCGCGTTCGATGCAGATCATGTCGGTGCGCGGCACCATGATCTCACGGGTCAACGTCTCGGACAATGTCAGAACGTTGCGAAGCATTTCGGAGACTTCCGGATCGAAATCGTTCGCCTCGACCAGACGGTCGATGGTGGCACGCCCCTGTTCGAGCTGAATCTTCTCAAGTTCCTCGTCATCCGATAGATTGTCCGAATGCCGTTTCGAATCCTTCTGCCCGCCGATCTTCGCGAAAGGCGTCAGCACTGTCGCGATGGACACCGCATCGACATGCTTTAGCATGATGTCGACGGGCTTGGTCGCGCCAGCGCTGCGCGGACGCACCAGGAGGGAAATCACCGCCACCACCAAGGCGAAGATGAATCCCACGAGCAGTTCGGCCCATAGTGGCGCGCCGCACAACGATACGATGGCGGAGACCAGCACACCGTCAAGCACATTGCAGGTGATTCTGAAGAACGCGCATGAACCTGCGGTCGCGTACCTGTCCGCGATCAGCCGCTGCACCTTGTGGATGCGTTTGATCTTCTTGTCCCGAATGAATTGCGATACGTCCGCATCCGTCTGAATCTCAAGGATGAGATTGTTCAGACTGGCCCGCGTGACGCGGCCAACAGCGCCTTCTGCCGCGGCCATCGACAGAGAAAGCCAGACTAGCAGCAGCGCGACGACGGCAAGCGCCGCAATCAACGCGATGGTTGTTGTCTCCATATTCATCAATCCCCCACCATTGAAGCCGTCGGACGGCATGTCATCTCATCATCGGGCCATCTTGCCGCCCGAACCATGCTCGCGGTCCCACTCGGCGAGCGCGTCCGGCGTCCCGGGGGGCAGCATCGCCTGAGCGCCCGCCCCTTGACGCAAAGCGAAGAACGTCAGGAGCAGCTGTCGTTGCAGACCGAACATCTGCCGTTCCTGCTCCGGAGTGACATGATCGTATCCGAGCAAGTGGAGGATGCCGTGGATCGTCAGAAGCATCATTTCCTCCATCGTGCTGTGTCCCGCGGCGACCGCCTGCTGGGCCGCCACCCATGGGCACAGGACGATGTCCCCCAGCACGCCTTCCATCTCGGTTTTACCATCTCCGGGGCGCAGCTCGTCCATGGGGAAGCTCATGACGTCAGTAGGCCCTTCGAGGTTCATCCAACGCATGTGCAGCTGCGCGATCGGATCGGGATCCACGAACATGATGGCCAGGTCCGACTGCGTGCTGACCCGCATCTGGCTCATGATCCATATGCCAAGATCGGAGAAGACCTTGCCGTCGATCTGCCAGACGGTCTCGTTCGTCACTTCAACGCTCATTTACGCGCTTTCCTTTTCCATGTCGGGTGTCCTTGATGGTGTGGAACGCCCATGTCTGCTGTGGTCACCGGCTATGGCCGCATGCCTCTCGTAGGCTTCGACGATTTTGCCGACGAGCGCATGACGGACCACGTCCTCAGGCTTCAGATGGGCGAAGGCGATGTCATCGATGCCGTCAAGAATGCGTTCGATGGTGGCCAGACCTGATTTCGGCACGGTCAGATCCACCTGCGTCACATCGCCGGTGATGACCATTTTCGTATTGAACCCGAGCCTCGTCAGGAACATCTTCATCTGCTGTTCGGTGGTGTTCTGCGCCTCGTCGAGGATTACGAACGCGTCGTTGAGCGTACGGCCGCGCATATAGGCAAGCGGCGCGACCTCGATGGTGCCGTCATCCATGTAGCGCTTGAGCTGGTCAGCTCCGAGCATGTCCGACAGCGCGTCGTACAGGGGACGTAGATACGGATCGACTTTTTCGTTCAACGTGCCCGGCAGAAAACCGAGGTTCTCTCCAGCCTCGACCGCCGGACGCGTCAGGATGATGCGCCGCACCTGCCGATCCTGGAACGCACGCACCGCCTTGGCCACGGCAAGATAGGTCTTGCCTGTGCCGGCCGGTCCGATGGCGAAGGTGATGGTGTGCGATTCGATGGCGTTCACATAGGCGATCTGTCCGGCTGTTTTGGCACGCACCGGCTTGCCGAGGGCGAAGGTGATGACGCCCGGAACATGAGGACGGCGACGGTCGGCGGCGACGTCATGGGCGGCCGCGTGCGATTGCTGCCTGTCGGCCATGCGCAGCTCCTCCACCACGTGTCCATGGCCGGGACGCGTCGCACGTACCGAATTCCTAAGCACGTTCTGGTCGAGCATGCGGCGCACGGTGTCCGCATCCATAGGCGCGGTGTATGCGGCCTGGATGATGTCCGCCAGCACATGCTCGGCCTGGGCGGCCTGCGATTCGGATTTGCTGGAATGGGACATGATGGCGATGCGGTTGCCTCGAACAATGATGGTGAGTTCGGGGAACGCCCGTTCGACCTCCCGCAGCACTTCGTCCACAGGACCGAGAACGGTCACCGGATCAAGCTGCTGGGGTATCGCGATGGTACGTGTAGTGGTGGCCACGGAACCTCTTCCGATATCGGTTGGAAATATTTGGGACTACTCGTCAAGCTTCTCGCCGGTGAGCACATGGGCATGCACATGGAACACGGTCTGTCCGGCATCGATTCCGGTGTTGAAGATCAGTCGAAACGCTCCATGGAACTCCTGATCGGCGATCTTCTGCGCCACTTCTGCCATATGGGCGAGCTGCGCGGGATCCGTCTGGGCGAGTTCGGCCACATTGGCGTAATGTTTGCGCGGAACGACGAGCACATGCACCTTGGCCTTCGGATTGATGTCCTTGAAGGCGTAGGTGGTTTCATCCTCATACACCTTCTCGCTGGGAATCTCGCCGGCGATGATCTTGCAGAACAGACAATCCTGGTCGCTCATAATGCTCCTTTTATCGGTATTGAAAACCTTCGCTACCATGCTACACCAGCGGTGAACGGGGCGGTTCGGACGGCTCACCCGCCGAAAAACGAGATCAGACGAAGCGTCCCAAAGCACGCGCGAGCAACGACAACGCAACAGGACCCGCCGCGGACGCCCGCAGGATATTGCTTCCAAGCACGCACACCTCGGCCCCGGCCTTCGTGAATGCCTCGATCTCAGTATCGCTGATGCCGCCTTCCGGGCCGACCAGCACATAGATGGTGCGTGGACGCCCGTCCCGCAGACAGGCGTCTGACAGTTTGGCGATATTCGCCTCCAGCTGATTCCAGGTTTTCGTGGCATCCTGATGCAGCACGACCACCATGTCGCCATGCACGCAGGCTCGCCTGCACATGGCGACCACCTGCTTGCTGGTCACGCAATCATCCAATCGAGGCGTCCACGACCGACGGGACTGCTCAGTGGCGGATTCCAACGTCTGCTTCCATTTCCTATCGGTGCGGCCGACCTTCCATTTGGCAATGGAACGATCGGCCTGCCACGGAACCACCAAATCCACGCCGATCTGCGTCGCCATGTCGATCGCCTGCTCGTCATGACCGGTTTTGGCGAGGGCCTGCACCAATGCGAGCCGGGTGACCGGCTGCGGTTCCCTGCCGAATCGCAGCACCTCCGCGACGCCCTGCTGCGCGTCACGCAACACGGCATGGATGCGCAGTCCCCTGCCATCGGAAAGCTGCAGCTCGTCGCCATCCTTCAACCGCATGACCTGAATCGCATGCCGGCGGACGGACGCAGGAAGCGTCAATTTCCACCCGGCGTTAATCTCGTCGCTATTCACCGGCACGTCATCATGATCCGCATCAAGCAGGAAAAGGGCATCAGTCATAGCTTCCGAGCCTATCAGAAACCCCGACACAAGCTGCGACACGCCGACATTTGCATCATGGCGCCAAGCTGCTATAGTTTTCATTCGTTGCCGGTGAGCAACGCACCTGTCCGGGTGGCGGAATGGTAGACGCGCTAGCTTGAGGTGCTAGTGCCTATTTTATACAGGCGTGCGGGTTCAAGTCCCGCTCCGGACACCAGAAAAACCCCTTGGAAACAAGGGGTTTTCTTGTATCTAGCGAAAGACAGGCAATGCGGTTCATCCATCTTGACTCCATCGATGACGAACGTGTGGCGGCATACACGAATCTCACGGAAATCCAGCTACGCAACAAGCTGGAGCCCAGCAAGGGACTGTTCATCGCCGAATCCCCCAAAGTGATCGACCGGGCGCTCGCCGCGGGCCGTGAACCGATTTCCCTGTTGGTCGAGGAACCGTGGATCGAAGGCATGTCCGAGACATTCAACGTCATCGACGAGCGCTGGGGAGCCGACATCCCTGTCTATGTAGCCTCTCCCGACCAGCTCAAAAAGCTCACCGGATATCGGCTACACCGTGGCGCCCTGGCCGCGATGAAACGCTGGCCGCTGCCCAGCGTCGAAGAGGTCTGCCGTGGCGCCCACCGCATCGCGGTCATGGAGGACATCGTCGACCATACGAATGTCGGAGCCCTCATGCGTTCCGCCGCGGCTCTCGATGTGGACGCGGTGCTCGTCACCCCTTCCTGCGGCGACCCTTTGTACCGCCGTGCGGCGCGAGTGTCCATGGGCACGGTGTTCCAGGTGCCGTGGACGCGTATCGGCGGAGATGACAGGCACTACTGGCCATTCATCGGCATGCAGGAATTGCGGGATCTGGGATTCACCACCGTCGCGATGGCTCTTGAGGATGATTCCATTTCTCTCGACGAATTGGTACGTCGTCTCAACAACGACGAGAGCGCCGACGATCATATCGACAAGCTCGCGCTGATTTTCGGGACTGAAGGCGACGGCTTGTCGCACCATACTATTTCCCGTGCCGATCTGACGGTGAAGATTCCCATGAGCCATGGCGTGGACAGTCTGAACGTCGCGGCTTCAAGCGCCGTCGCTTTCTATGCGACCCGCCGCATCGACGCATGATGTGGCAGTCTCTGGAACGTCCCGAGGAATGAAACAGCATTGAAACAGATTGCAAATTTTCATGACTCGCGCCGAAAACTCCTTGCTATTTGCTGAAAATATGCAATCATGGTGTGCGTAAGCGGTTTCGTGAGGAAGCGGACCGATCGTGCATACGGTGTCGTAAGACGCTCTCGGAGAGGAGTTCCCATGGCAAAGAACCCAAAGATTCTTTCCATCGTGCTGGCAGGCGGTGAAGGCACTCGTCTGATGCCATTGACCAGGGACAGAGCCAAGCCGGCCGTCCCGTTCGGCGGCGTGTTCCGTCTGATTGATTTTCCGTTGAGCAATCTGGTCAACTCCGGCTACATGCAGACGGTGGTTCTCACCCAATACAAGTCCCATTCGCTGGATCGCCATATCTCCACCGTATGGCGCTTCTCCCCACTGCTGGGCAACTACGTATCCCCTGTTCCTGCGCAGCAGCGTCTTGGAAAGCACTGGTACCTGGGCTCCGCGGACGCCATCTACCAGACGGTCAACATCATCGAGGACGTGCAGCCCGACATTGTGGTGATTGTCGGCGCCGACCACGTCTACCGCATGGATTTCCAACAGATGGTGCAGCAGCATATCGATTCCGGCGCCGAATTCACCGTGGCCGGCATCCGCCAGCCCATCAGCCAGTCCAACCAGTTCGGCGTCATCGAGGTTGACCCCGAGCATCCGAATATGATCAAGAGCTTCCAGGAGAAACCGGAGACCACCACTGGTCTGCCGGATGATCCGAATTCCATTCTGGCCTCCATGGGCAATTACGTGGCCAACACCGACGCCCTGTTCGAGGCTCTCGCCTTGGATGAGAAAGCCGAAGACACGAAGCATGACATGGGCGGCGACATCGCACCGTATTTCGCGGCGCGGGGCGAGGCCGGTGTCTACGACTTCAATTCCAACGAGATTCCGGGCGCCACTCCGACCGATCACGCCTATTGGCGCGATGTGGGCACACTGAAGCAGTTCTACGACGCGCACATGGATCTGATCTCCTATGTGCCGGAGTTCAACCTGTACAACACCGAATGGCCCATCTACACGCTGTCCGGCAATCTGCCGCCTGCGAAGTTCGTGCACGCCGGCCGCGACCGCCTGGGCCATGCCACCGATTCGATCGTCTCCCCCGGCGTCATCGTTTCCGGCGGCGAGGTGCACCATTCCGTCCTGTCGCCGAACGTGCGCATCCATTCGTGGTCGCAGGTTGTCGATTCGATTCTGTTCGACGGTGTGGTCGTCAACCGTCGGGCGCGCGTCTACAAGGCGATTCTCGACAAGAACGTCGTGTTGACGGAGAATTCGACCGTTGGCATCGATACCGAGCATGATTTGGCTCGTGGCTTCACCGTCACGCCGGAAGGCATCACTGTGGTACCGAAGGGTACCGTGGTCGACGACTGACATACGTCGTAATACGAAAGGCGCGCTTCCCCGTTCGGGAGGCGCGCCTTTCGTATGTTGTTCCGCTTTTCTTACGTTTGGCGGCCGCGGTTCACTGCACGGCAACCGCAGCAAACGTCAGTATTTCGGCAGATTGTCGAAATTGAAGCCGAGCGCGGCGAGCTGGTCACGCCCTTCCGGCGTGATCTTGTCCATCGTCCAACGAGGTTGCCAGGTCCAGTCGATGCGGAATTCTTCGACGAGACCGGCGAGGGTGCTGGCGCATTCGTCTTCGATCAGGTCGGTCAGCGGGCAGGCCGGCGTGGTGAGCGTCATCGTGATGATGGCTCGGCCCAGTTCGTCGATTTCAATGCCGTAGACCAAACCAAGGTCGATAACGTCGATGCCGAGTTCCGGGTCGATGACCTGGTGCAGGGCTTCTTTCACGTCAGCTGCCGTGGCACGTCCGATATCGTCGACGGCTTTCAGCGGAATGTCGTCATCCTGCGGTTGGGAGCATCCGCACGCGTCGGCATGATTGCCGCAGCCGCAAGTGTCCTGCCCGTCTTTTTTGGATTCCTTGTTCACCGGCTTCCCGTTCTTGAATCCTTTGGCCAGATTCGGATTGAGCATGACGCGACGGGCCGCGTCCTCATCGTCGCCCAAGGCCTTGGCAACGGAATCGAAGACCGACGCCTGCGGTTCGGGTACCAGGGTATCGCTCATTGTCTCTCCAAACTGTTGATGGACGTTGCTTGTATCTGTTGAGCAAGAATAGCGCGTCGCTTGGGGTTTGTCACTAGTGTTTTTTCAAACGCCGAGTTGAAGGCTCAGGCTTTCGCGGCCAGAGCCTTGGCCACGGCGTCCTTCATGCCCTCCCAGCCGAGCAACGCGCATTTGATGCGCATCGGATATTGGGAGACTCCTTGGAAGACGATGCCGTCCTCCAAGGCATCCTCGGCCTGCTCATCATTCAATCCCTTGCCTCTGGACTCCATGAGCTTATGGAAGGTTTCTGCGAGTTTCATGGCCTCGTCCACGGTTTTGCCTTCGACGAGATCGACCATGACGGACAGGCTGGCTTGGGAGATGGAGCATCCGTGGCCGTCCCATACGAGCCGTTCGATGGTGTATGGCTCGGCATCGGAGACTTCGGCATGGATGGTGGCCTCGTCACCGCAGGTCGGGTTGAATTGGTGCGATTCTCCCGGCGTGCAGTATTCGTGGCTGGCCTGCACCGTGGTTTCGGCGGCATGCGAGGCGTTTTCCGAAGCGAGGTCAGGTGCGAAATGCTCCTTGCCGTGCGGGTTCTTCGCGGCTTCGAGGATGACTTCCTGATACATCTGCTCAAGGTCGCTTCCGGACATCTCAAAATCACTCATATTTCGTTACTCAACTCCAAAGAACGGACGAACTTTGCCGAGCGCCTCGATGAGGGCCTGCGCGTCTTCGACCGAATTGTAGATGCCGCTGGACGCGCGGTTGGAGGCATACACGCCGAAGTGGCGGTGCACCGGCTGCGCGCAGTGGTGTCCGACGCGGATGGCGATGCCCTGCGCGTCGATGAACTGGCCGACGTCGTGCGGATGCACGCCTTCGACTTCGAACGCGACGGTACCGATGCGCTCCTTGTTGGAGCGGGGTCCGAGGATTCGGATGCCGTCGATATCGCCCATTTTGAGCAGTTCGTCGGTGATGGTGCGTTCGTGCGCCTCGAGGTTTTCCATGCCGATGTTCATCAGCCATTCGGCGGCGACACCGGCGGCGACGACCTGTGCCACCGGCTGCGTGCCCGCTTCGAATCGTGCGGGAGGCTCCATGTACTGGGCTTCCTGGTCCATCCAGGCAAGCTCCACCATGGATCCGCCGAAATTAGCCGGAGGCAATGCCTCAAGCATTTCACGCTTGCCATAGAGGAATCCGACGCCGGTCGGGCCATACATTTTGTGGGCGCTCCATGCGGCGAAGTCGACGTCCAAAGCGTGGAAATCCACTTTGAGGTGCGGCACGGACTGGCATGCGTCGAGCACGAACACGGCACCCACCTCGTGGGCGCGGCGGATAATCGGCGCGATGTCGGTAATCGCTCCTGTGGTATTGCCCACATGCGTGACGGCAACGATCTTCGTGCGGTCGGTGATTACTTCGTCCGCGGTGTCGGAACGCACACGGCCTTCCTCGTCCAAGTCGAACCATTTGAGCGTAGCGCCGGTGCGCAGCGCAAGTTCCTGGAACGGCAGCAGCACGGAATGGTGTTCCGCCTTGGTGACGACGATCTCATCGCCCGGTTTCAACGCGAAACGCTTGGCGGCCTCTCCCCCGCGTCCAAGCGACGCGTTGCCGAATGCGGTGGCCAACAGGTTCAGTCCTGCGGTGGCGCCGGCGGTGACGACGATCTCCTCTTCGCCTTCCGCCGAATTTGCGCCGACCAGCTTGGCGACTTTGGCGCGGGCCTGCTCGAACGCCATGGTGCTGCGCGCAGCAAGCTCATGGGCGCCACGATGCACACCGGCGTTGATGGTGCGGTAGAACTCCGCCTCGGCGTCAATCACGCATTGCGGCTTCTGCGAGGTCGCGGCGGAATCGAGGTATACCAGCGGATGGCCGTGGATTTCCTGGTCGAGAATCGGAAATTGGCTGCGGATCGCTGCGAAATCGGTCATGCCAATGCGCTTTCCGAATCGGAGCCTTCCGGCAGGTATGCGTCGTAGCCTGTCTCCTCAAGCTCGTCGGCGAGTTCCGGACCGCCGGTCTTGATGAAGTGGCCGTCGGCGAACACGTGCACGATGTCCGGCTTGATGTAACGCAGGATGCGGGTGTAGTGGGTGACCATGAGGATGCCGAACTGGTTGGCTTCCTTGGCACGGTTCACACCTTCGGAAACGATGCGCAGCGCGTCGACGTCGAGGCCGGAGTCGGTTTCGTCGAGGATGGCGAACTTCGGCTTGAGCAGTTCGAGCTGCAGCACTTCCGCGCGCTTCTTCTCACCGCCGGAGAAGCCTTCGTTCACGGAACGGGTGGCGAACTTCGGGTCCATCTTGAGCCGCTTCATGGCTTCGGACAGTTCCTTCGTCCACGTACGGATGGCCGGTGCCTTGCCGTCCACTTCGGTTTTGGCGGTGCGCAGGAAGTTGGTCATGGACACGCCCGGCACTTCGACCGGGTACTGCATGGCCAGGAAGATGCCCACCTTGGCTCGCTCGTCCGGGGTCATCTTGAGGATGTCCTCGCCGTCGAGCAGCACCTGGCCGGAGTCGACGATGTACTTCGGGTGGCCGGCCAGCGTGTATGCCAGGGTGGATTTGCCGGAACCGTTGGGGCCCATGATGGCATGGGTTTCACCGGAGTTGACGGTCAGGTTCACGCCTTTGAGGATCGGCTTGATGCCGTCCTTGGTTTCGACGTGCGCGTACAGATCTTTGATTTCAAGGGTTGACATGGTTTCTCCTGACGATTATTTCTCTTCCAATACCTGTGCGATCGCGTCGCTTTCGCCGCGGGCCAGGCGCTTGTCGATGACGTTCATAAGATGCTCGGAAATCGCCGGAATGCCGATTTCCTCGACGAGCTCGCCGAAGAAGCCACGCACCACGAGCTTGCGGGCCTCGTTTTCCGAGATGCCGCGCGATTCGAGGTAGAACAGCTCTTCGTCGTCGAATCGTCCGACGGATGAGGCGTGGCCGGCACCGATGATGTTGCCGTTTTCGATTTCCAGATTCGGCTCGGAATCGGCGATGGCACCTGGGGTGAGCACCAGATTGCGGTTGAGCTCGTAGGAGTCGGTGCCTGGCGCGGTAGGCTCAATCAGCGCGTTGCCGACCCATGTGGAGTGCGCGCCCTTGCCGTCGAGCGCGCCTTTGTAGACCACGCGGCTCTTGCATTCGGGATGGTTATGCACCACCATCGTGCGGTGTTCGATATGCTCGTCCGGGTCCACGAAGTAGATGCCGAGCATGTTGAGGTCACCCTGTTCGCCGCCGAAGTCCTGGTCCATGCGAATGCGCACGACATCACCACCGAGGGTGACCACGGAATGGCGCAGGGACGCCTCCTCGCCCACGTGGATGCGCTGGTTGCCGACGTGTTTGGAGTCTTTGTTCCATTCCTGGATGAAGGTGGTGGAAATGTGGGAGTCCTTGCCTGTGGTGATTTCCACGCCTTCGGCGAGACGTGCGTCGCCGTCATGTTCGACGACCACGTCGGCATGGGCGCGGTCGGCTGCGATGATCGACAGGTGGAACGCGTCGAGGTCCCTGCCGGTGCCATGCATTTTGACGAGCACCGGCTGGTCGATCTCACCGTCGATGGTCAGTATTCCAGCGCGTTTGCCAGAATTCCATTCGACTGCGGACACACGGTCGTTCGGCTTGGAGACGATGCCTGTGCCGGTGTCCCCCACCGTGCCTTCGGCATACGTGACGCCTTCGGCAAGCGGCGAACCATCGATCATGGAAACGGTGACCTGCGTTTCATTGGATGGTTCGAACACATCGAAGAACTCCTCGATGCGCTCTATCGGCGTGTAGCGCCAGTCCTCCTGTTTGCGGTCCGGCTTGGCGAACGCTTCGATGTCGAATGAACGTGGAGCGCGGTCCGCGGATGACGGCATGGCCGCCGGGTTCGCGTACGGATCGGACGGATCCGCGACGGGGATATTGATTTCCTGAGTTTGTGCCATGGTGATCAGCCCACCGATCCTTCCATCTGCAATTCCACCAAGCGGTTCAATTCGAGCGCGTATTCCATCGGCAGCTCGCGACTGATCGGTTCGACGAAGCCGCGCACGATCATGCCCATGGCCTCGTCTTCGGACAGACCACGGCTCATCAGATAGAACAGCTGATCCTCGGAGACCTTGGAGACGGTGGCCTCATGCGCCATGGAGACGTCATCCTCGCGCACATCCACATGCGGATACGTGTCGGAACGGCTGAACTCGTCAACAAGCAATGCGTCGCAAACCGTTGAATTGGATGAACCTTCAGCCCCTTTGACGATTTTGACGAGCCCTCGGTACGCAGAACGTCCGCCGCCACGGGAAATCGACTTGGCCACGATGGTGGAGCTGGTGTGCGGAGCGAGATGGATCATCTTCGCGCCCGTATCCTGGTACTGCCCCTTGCCTGCAAAGCCCAAGGACATGGTGCTGGCCTTCGCATATGGTTCCGCGAGTATACACGCCGGATACTTCATGGTGGCTTTCGAGCCGATGTTGCCGTCGACCCATTCCATGGTGCCGCCCTCGCGCACGTAGGCGCGCTGCGTCACCAGGTTGTACACGTTGTTCGACCAGTTCTGCACAGTGGTGTAACGCACGCGGGCATGCGGCTCGACGAAGATCTCCACCACACCGGAATGCAGCGAGTCGGTGGAGTAGATCGGCGCGGTGCAGCCTTCCACGTAATGCACGTAGGAGCCTTCGTCAGCGATGATCAGCGTGCGTTCGAACTGTCCCATGTTCGGCGTGTTGATGCGGAAGTATGCCTGCAGCGGGATGTCCACGTGCACGCCCTTCGGCACGTACACGAACGAGCCGCCCGACCATGCGGCGGTGTTCAATGCCGAGAATTTGTTGTCGTTGCTCGGAATGCATTTGCCGAAATACTTCTTGACGAGTTCCGGGTACTTTTGTACGGCGGTGTCGGTGTCGACGAAGATGACGCCCTGTTCCTCAAGGTCCTTCTGGATTGAATTGTAGATGACCTCGGACTCGTACTGCGCGGCGACGCCGGAGACGAGTCTGCTTTTCTCCGCTTCCGGAATGCCGAGCTTGTCGTACGTGGAGCGGATTTCGTCGGGCAGTTCCTCCCAGGTGGTGGCCTGCTTGTCGATCGGCTTGACATAGTACTTGAAATCGTCGGCGTCGAAATCCTTCAGATCGACGCCCCACTGCGGCATCGGACGATTGATGAAATCGCGATACCCTTCCAATCGTTTTTCCAGCATCCATTCCGGTTCATGCTTGTCGGCGGAGATGGCACGCACGACGTTCTCGTCGATGCCTTTCTTCGCCGCCTCGCCGGCGAAGTCCGTATCGTGCCAGCCGTAGTTGTAGTCACCGAATTGCTCGATGATCTCGTCATCCTGCTTGATCTTGTCTTCGTTCACGCGCGTGCGATCAGCCACATACTGGCTCATCTCCACGTCGGCCGCGGCGTTGGACGCTTGGTTCTCTGCCACCGTACGCTGCCTCCATTCAATCATTGGTACCTATGACAAACTAACAGAACACATGGTGAAACACTAGGCCTTATTCGAAATTCGGCAGTGATTCATCTAACACATCGGAAAAAGGCGGGGAACCTGTGTCGGCTCCCCGCCCCATGCGGAACCAGTCATTCCGTCAGGCCTGGACATGCACCGTGGTGCCCATCAGACACCAGTTGTAGAACCATTCCGCCTGGTCCCAACCGATACCCACGCACCCGTGGGAGGTGTTCCGCCCCATGGCCTGGATGTCCGAATCGTTGTATGCGCTTTGCGTGGCGATCCGATGGATCGCGCATCCCGTCTTGGAGAAGTAGTTCACAAAGCCGACGCCCTTGACGTTCCAGTTCTCCTGCTGACCGTTGGAAAGAGTGAGATTACCGCTCATGTCCTGCGATTGGTATTTGAGCCAGATCTTGAAATCTCCATCAGGGGTGCAATTGTCATATGCGTTCGCATCGCAGTGCGTCGGCGTGCACAGATCTCCGCTGGGCTGGCATTGACCGGTCTGATAGTTGTTGCCTTGGCCTGCGGACATGTGCATGACGCGCAGGGTCTGACCGTTTTCGATGGCCGTCACGGTGTGCTGCGAAAGGCTGACGACAACGGTGCGCGTGGTCTTCTTCGGATTCTGAGGATCGCAGGTGCCTTGGATGGAGACGGAATTGCCACCGTCGGCCAACGCCTTGGCGGCATCCACGCCGACGTTGGCATCGCCTCCATCGGCGACGGTCACGCCATCATGGCCTTCCTTGTTGGTCTGCAGCACATCGCCAACACTGTTGACGATCACATCGCCATCGACACGGTCGGCATGGAAGTTCGGTTTGATGGATCCATCATAGTACTGCTGGAGCTTGGATCCGTCGAACACCAACACTCCCTTGCGGAATTGTCCGTCCGGCAGCTTGGCTCCATCATCCGCGGAGACACTCATGGAGGATGCGATGGACGCGGCGTCGAACGAGGCCACCGCATGATCGCCGATCTTGACGGCGACTGGATTCGCGATTAGCGCATCCGCTATGGTCTTGGCAGTTTGGGCTTCGTCATCGGTGACGGCAGGCTCCGTCTGCCGATATTCGACCTTCACCGTGGAAGGCGATTCCTTGCCAAGAGACTCGACGGCCTTTTCGGCTTCCTCGACCACTCCGGAGACATCGATGCCAACGCCTTCCTGGCTCGGGACAACGTCGAACGCGTCACCGGCATCGTTGAGTTTCAATCCGGCATCGACCGCCGAAGTCGACTCAACACCGAACAGATTGCCCACGACATGGGCGTCGGCCTTCTGGGAGGCGAACGCCTTGGAGGTCACATCCTTATGATTCCAGAACATATACCTGCCAATGGGCGAATCATCCCTTTTGGCGTTGAACACTTCCTGGGCCACGGTCTTCGAATCAACGGTCAGTCCAAGATCCTTCAGGCCGACCTTCTTCGTGGTCCCGTTATATGAAATCGGAATGGTGATGGAGTCGGCCTCATCGGCGATCTTGTCGGCGATCTGCTGCTGCGTCTTGCCAGTCATGGAATGTCCCCACAACTTCACCCCCGGCAGCGCGTGGGACTGGTAAAACCAATAACCGCCACCCGCGACGGCGCCAAGCAGCACAAGCACCGCCAGAACAATCCACAGCCACAGCAGGCCATGTCCCTTCTTGGCGAGCGCCGGTTCCCGTCCATCATCGACAGGATCGGCGACCTGCGCGATATGGAGTCCCATATCGGAATTCTGGACAGGTCCCGAAGACGTATCCGTCTCAGGAAAGACGATTTTCTGCCAATCATCATCTGGAACGTTCATATCAGCCAATCTCAAACAAACCTCTCCGTGGGTTTCCCGTCGTTATTCCTTGGAGGGACTCATGACCCCCAAACAAATACCTATTATGCAACATGGCCATGAATTCATCGGAATACATGGCCATGCAATGTCGAATCGGACCATCATCCGATTCACTCACCCATCGATTCAGCGCGCCTGCTGGTGATCCAGAGCGGCCTTGACCAGACCTGCGAACAGCGGATGCGGCTTGGTCGGACGGGATTTGAACTCCGGATGCGCCTGGGTGGCCACATAGAACGGGTGAACCTCGCGAGGCAGCTCGACGAATTCGGTGAGCTCGCCGTCAGGGCTTTGACCGGAGATGACCAGACCGCCTTCACGCAGACGGTCCTTGTAGGCCACGTTCACCTCATAGCGGTGGCGATGGCGTTCGGTGACATGCGTGGTGCCGTACAGCTCCGCGACGATGGAGCCTTCCTCCAGTTCCGCCGGATAGGAGCCGAGGCGCATGGTGTGCCCCATATCGCCCTTGCCTGCGACGATATCCTTCTGCTCCTCCATGGTGGCGATGACCGGGTTGGCACAGTCCGGATCGAATTCGGAGGAATTCGCGTCCGTGATGCCGAGCACGTCACGAGCGTATTCGATGACCATGGATTGCAGTCCAAGGCACAGGCCGAGAGCCGGCAGCTTGTTCTCGCGGGCATAACGCAACGCACCGATCTTGCCGTCGATGCCACGGATGCCGAATCCACCAGGAATCACGATGCCATCGACCTGGTCGAGTGCGGCGGCCGCGCCTTCCTCGGTCGCACACTTGTCGGCGGCCACCCACTTGACGTTGACCTTGGCCCAGTTGGCGAAGCCGCCGGCCTTGATGGCTTCGGTGACGGACAGGTAGGCGTCCGGCAGGTCGATGTACTTGCCGACGATCGCCACGTTGACCTCGTGCTTCGGATGGTGCACGCGCTCCAGCAGATCCTCCCATTCGTCCCAATCGACGTCATGGAACGGCAGGCCGAGCTCGCGGACCACGTAGGCGTCAAGGCCTTCGTTGAACAGGATCTTCGGCACGTCGTAGATGCTCGGGGCGTCCACGCAGTTGACCACGCCTTCGGAATCCACATCGCACATCAGGGAGATCTTGTCCTTGATGGACTGGTTCAGCGGGCGGTCGGAGCGCAGGACCAAGGCGTCCGGGGAGATGCCGAGCTGGCGCAGCATCATGACGGAGTGCTGGGTCGGCTTGGTCTTGAGCTCGTGGGCGGCGGCAATGTACGGCACCAAGGAAACGTGCACGAACATGCAGTTCTCGGCGCCCAGATCGCGGCGGACCTCGCGTGCGGCCTCCAAGAACGGTTGGGATTCGATGTCGCCGACCGTGCCGCCGATTTCGGTGATGATCACGTCGACGTCGTCCGACGCCTGGGCGCGCATACGGGACTTGATCTCGTTGGTGATGTGCGGGATGACCTGCACGCACTGGCCGAGGTATTCGCCGGCGCGTTCCTTGCGCAGCACTTCCTGGTAGATCTGGCCGGTGGTGACGTTGGCCTTCTGGCTCAGGTAGACGTCGAGGAAACGCTCATAGTGGCCGATATCGAGATCGGTTTCGGCGCCGTCCTCGGTGACATAGACCTCACCATGTTGGAAGGGGTTCATCGTACCCGGATCCACATTGATGTATGGGTCGAGCTTCTGCTGCAAAACCCTGATGCCGCGGCTACGAAGCAGTCGGCCGAGGGAGGAGGCGGTCAGGCCTTTGCCGAGAGAGGAGACAACGCCGCCAGTGACGAAAATATGTTTGGTGACGTGTTCTTGAGAATTGCCATGTTGTCTTCTAACCATGGAACTTCAGTCTATCAGCGGCGCAAGACGCGGCGTGTTCCATCGTGATACGAAAAGGCGGGACCGCATTGCTCCGCGGTCCCGCCTTTCGGAAATTCAGGAAATACAGTCAGACGATTGCGATTTTATCGGTCGCCGGCCTCCTTCCTGCGGAGGACGATCAACACGCCCGCCGCAACGGCGAGCACCATGACGGCCAAGGCGATTCCGGCGACGTTGGAGCCTGTTGCCGGGCTCTGCGCCGCGCTTTTCTCCGCGTTTTCCTTTGTATTGTCGACCTTGCCGTTGATCTTGCCATTGTTCTTATCGGTGGCCGGGGTGACGGCCTGCTTCTGGACGTGCACCGTGCGGGTGAAGGTCGTGGTCTTGCCACGGGAGTTGGTCACGGAGTAGACCAGCTTGTAGTCACCGACCTTATTGGCGTCCACGGTGCCCTCGACCTTGATCTTGTCGGTCAGATCGCCGTCGATGTCGTCGGTGGCGGAGACGCCCGCCATCGGATCGAACTTGGAACCGACGGTGATGGTCGTCGACTCGTTCACACCGCTAATCACGGGAACGACGTCGTCGGCGGAGGCGACTTTGAGCACGGTGGCGGACAGTGCGCCAGCGGTGTATGCGGAGCCCTTGCGGACGGTGACGCTCTTGACATCATCGTCGCCGTACACGGTGCCGTTTGCGGCGAGCACCTCGTACTTGCCGGCCTCGACGCCATCGATGGCGGCGGCATCGTTGTTGGCGTTGAAGATCACCACGTAGGTGCCGCTGGAGTCCTTCGCCTGATAGGCCACGACACCGTTGGCGGACTTGAGCATGGTCACGCTGGCGTTGATGTCGCTGTAGCTGGTCTGGCGGAGGGCAGCGATCCTGTTGCGCAGCTTGATCAGGCCCTTGACGTAGTCGACGGAGCCCGCATACTGCGTGGTGCGGTCCCAGTCGATGGCGTTCACCTCGTCACCGGCGTTATAGCTGTCGCCGTTGCCGCCCTTGGTGCGCAGGAACTCCTGGCCCAGCTGGATGGCCGGGATGCCTTCGGACAGGTAGACCACGGAATCGGCGAGCTTGGCGCGCGCCTCGGTGGTGGCCTCGTCATCCGTGGGCACGGACTTCCTGAGCTTGTCGTACAGGGTCATGTTGTCGTGGATCTCGGCGTAGTTCACCACCTGACCGGCATCCGCGTAGTGGTCCTGCGCATTGCCGTTCCAGCAGGTGGTGATGGCGTCGGCGTCGTACTGGCAGCCGAGCACGTTGTGGGCGATGAGGCTTTCCTGATCGGCCTTGCCGGAGACGAAACCGGTGTCGGTGTCGGAGAACACGGAACCCTTGAGGCCGTCGCGGATCGAGTCGTTGAAGAACGCGATGCCGTTGTTGGTGCCGTCCGAAGCGACCTGGTAGGCGTTTGGCTGGATGGTCATCTCGCTCTTGTCCATCGTGGAGTTCATGTCCCAGCCTTCGCCGAGCACGATGATGGACGGATCGATCTTGTCGAGGGCAGCACGAACCTCCTGCATCGTCTTGGTGTCGATCAGACCCATGAGGTCGAATCGGAAGCCGTCGATGTTGTAGTTCTTCGCCCAGTAGGTCACCGAGTCGACGATGTACTTGCGCATCATCGCACGTTCGGAGGCGGTGTCGTTGCCGCAACCGGAGTCGTTGACGAGCGAACCGTTGTCGTCATAGCGGAAGTAGTAGCCCGGGACCGTCTTGTTGAACGAATGGTTCGCGGCATTGTAGACGTGGTTGTACACCACATCCATGATGACGCGGATGTTGTTCTTGTGCAGGCCCTTGACCATCTGCTTCATTTCGGTGACGCGGGAGCTCGGGTTGCTCGGATCGGAGGAGTACGAGCCTTCCGGCACGTTGTAGTTCTCCGGGTCGTAGCCCCAGTTCTGCGCGCCATCGGCGTTGTAGCTCAGGTCGCCGGTCTCGTTGACGGAACCGTAATCGTACATCGGCATGATCTGCACGTGGGTGACGCCCAGCGACTTGAGATAGTCGAGACCGGAGGTCGCGCCCTTGGCGGTCTTCGTGCCGGATTCGACCACGCCCAGGTACTTGCCCTGCTTGTCGGCGGAGATGCCGGAGGCCGGGTTGATGGAGAAGTCGCGGATGTTCATCTCGGCGATGGAGGCGTCGGTGGTCTTGCCGAAGGCCGGCATGCGCTTGCCCGCCTTGCCCATGGCCTTCTTGGAGAGCACTACGGAGCGCTCGCCGTTGGCGACGGCCGCGGTGGCGTACGGATCGGCGGAGGTGTTCACCGTGCCGTCGGCGAAGGTGAGCCTGTAGGAGTACGCGGTGCCGGAGGCAAGCTTCTTCACCGTGGCGCTCCACACGCCCTTGCTTTCGCTTGTCATGTCGATGGTCTGATCGATCTCGGCATTCGGGTCGGCGGACTTGTAGGTGATGAGCTCGACCTTGGCGGCGGTCGGCGCCCACACCTTGAAGCCGGTCTGCTTCTTGGTGAAGGTCGCGCCCAGATCCTCGCCGCTGTAGGCGTACTTCCTGTCGAAGGCGTCGGTGCGGACCACCGAACCGGCGATGGCGTTCTGGGAGCCGAAGCCCTTGATCTCGACGGTGTACTTGCCGCGAACGTCCAGATCCTTGTCGGCGGTGATGATCACCTTGGTGCCGTCGGCCTTGAGACTCTTGACATCGACGGCTTTGCCGTCGGCGTCCGTGACGGTGACCTTGCCTTTCAGGTCATCCGTGGAGACCTTCTTGGAAAGCTTGGCGGACAGCTGGTTGGTGCCGGAGATCTCGGCGGACTTCATGGTCGCGCCGAGGGACGGGCGGGAGGTATACACCGTGGCGTCGCCGCCGAGCAGCCACACTTCGGCGGAGGCGTTGCCGTCGGCGTCGAACACGAGCGCGTTGGACGGGATCCTGTGATCGGCGTCGTCCGGGTCCTTGGTCTTCCACGCGTCCTTACCGTAACGGCGCAGCATGCCGATATCGGAAGCGCCGTCGTTGTTGTAGTAGGTGTAGTTGGTGAAGGAGTACTCCGCGATCTCGCCCCAATCGTCATGGGTGGTGAAGGTGGCGGCACCGCCGTTCCAATTGGATGCCCAGGTCCAGATATCCCACTGCGGCACAGTGGTGCTGGTGTCCTCGGCGTTGTAGTACAGGCCGTCGTCTCGGTTGTAGTGCACCTTCACCTTGACGGTGTTGGCCTTGCAGGCGTAATCGGCCGGTGCCGAATCAAGCGTCTCGACAGTGGTCGCCTCGCCCTGGTCCGGGTACTTGGTGCCGTCGATCCACACCTCGGCGGTGCCGTCGGCGCTCACGGTGGCGCTACGGTCGGCGCCGTACTTGTTCCAATCGCTGGTGGTGACGAGGAAGCCGAACTTGTCGTACTTGCCGTCGAAATTGAGCACGGCGACCTTGCCCCAGCAGTCAGTGCCGGTGAAAGCGTGGTGCTTGGCGTCCATGTTGCCGCCGTTCACATCGGTGCCCCACACGTACACGCCGCGGTTGTCCGAGGCGCTGGAGGGTTTGTAGTGCACGACGAGACGGGTCTTGCCGCCGATGGATTCGGGGTTGCCGACGGTTGCGGCCTGATCGCTCACGCCAACGTGGGTGATGCCGACGTTGGCATGGTAGTTGCCGCCGCCCTTCGGGTTCTCCCAACCATCGGAGTCCTTGTCGTGGAACACGAAGTCGATCGCCTTGCCCTTGGTGTTGATGGTGGCGGTGTAGTAACCCTGCGCGTCGAGGGTCATGTCGGCTTCCGGCTGCTCCCAATCGTTGCCGAGGCCGTAATGGACCTTCGGGGTCTTCCACTCAGAGTTGGCGGGCTTGTAGTAGATGGTGACGCTTCTGTCGTCGGGCAGGGCGTCATCCTCCTCCTGGCTCACGTCGGGATCGGACGGATCGGTGGCGGCGGAGGCTGCGGGGTGCGAGGCCTTGGTAGCACCGGCATACAGGGCGATGGCGGAGTGCGCCGGCACCGTGGTCTCGACCTTGCCACCCTTGACGGTCACGGTCTTGGAGCAGTCCATGGTGGCGTACACGTTGCAGTATTCGCCGTCGGCGAGGGATGTCGTGTAGGAGGCGTCCTTGTCCTTCTTGCCGTTGTTGATGGCGATGAAGCCCTTGGCTCCGCGGGAGAAGGCGATGTTGTCGCCGCCGTCATCCTGCCAATCGGCGACCTTGGTGCCGTTGACATAGTTGCGGAAGGCGATCATGCCGCGGGTGGAGGTCCAGCGCTGCTCGCAGTTCCAATCGGAATCGTTGGTGGAGCATGCATTGTCCATATCCACGTCGGGCACGGAGGTCGCGGTCGCTCCGGGCGCACCGTTGTCGTTGACGTCCCACTTGTAGTCGGAGAGCAGGCGCGGGGTGCCGTAGTCGTAGGCCAGCATGAACGCGTTGGCCAGCTGGTACTTGGCGCCGTCCTTGTAGGTCAGCGCACCCTCGTTGCGGGCGGTGTCCCAGTTGGTGACGAACACGTTGGCGTCCTCGGAGGACAGATCCTTGCTCAGGCGATCGCTCAGCCCCTTGAGGTTGGCGATCTTGTCCTTGAAGGTCTGGTTCATCTCGGATTTGAAGCCGAATTCGGTCACGGTGCCGTTCTGCACGTAGTTGCTCGGCTGGATGCCCGCGGCCTCGGAGGCGTTGCCGATGACCTCCTGAATCCAGTAGATGTCGTTGGCGTTCTTGCCGATTTTCTTGGCGAACTTCTCCTTGATGGCCTTCATGCTGTCAGTGTGGATGTGCTTGACGGCATCCATGCGGAAGCCGCGTACGCCGGCGTTCCACAGCGAGGCTAGGTAGTCGGACTGGATGTCCTGCACCTTCTCGCTTTCGGAGTTGAAGTCCCACATGGAGCTCAGGCGGCATTCCTGAACTTCCTTCTGATTGGTGTAGTCGGAGACGTTCTTGGTGCAGCTGTGGAAGTCGGCGGCGGTGATGCCGTCCGGGTACTGCTTGGTGGCGAAGCCCGGGTAGCTGCCGGTGGAGCCGTTGTATTCGCTGCCGGCCACGCCCTTCTGGTCTCCGGCGGCCACGTCGGCGCCGGTGGTCTGGTTGAGCACCACGTCGGCGATGATGCCCACGCCTGCCGCGGAGCACTGCTGAACCATGTTCTTGAATTCGGCTTCCGTGCCCAGCTTGGAGTCGAGCTTGTAGCTCACAGGCTGGTAGCTGGTCCACCACTGCGTGCCTTGGATGGATTCCTGCGGAGGCGAGACCTCCACATAGGCCACACCTTCCGGACCATAGGTGTTGGTGCATTCCTTGGCGATGGTGTTCCACGTCTGCTGGAACGCAATCACCTGGACATCTTTCTGTTGATTGGCCTGCGTTTTGGATTGCGCCTGGGCCACGATCGGTGCCGCGACCAACGAAGCGCACGCCATGGCCGCGGTGACGCCCATCGCCACCACACGGCCTAATGGACGGTTTGTTTGAACGACCATCGTTCTCCGTTCTCATCTATGAGGCCGGTTCAAACACCCATGGCAGGCGCCGCGACCGGCAACGTATGCGCCATGGTCATCCGCATCCACGCGGATAATTCAGAATATACTCGACGATGAATATGCATACGTTCACACTCCGAATCATCATATACTATATGACGATTTCTGCACATGTCAATGAAACAGCGTGACCCATTGGAATAAGTCGATCTTTCATCTTCCACACTGCAAACCGTTTCTGCAAACGTCACCCCCTAGTTTGCAATTCAAGCAGAAATCGCTTGCAAAAACAGCATCAAAAAAGCAAACGATTGCACCCATCATCGCATACTGCGAGGCGTGGCGGCGACATGGAAGGCCACCGCGCCGCCGGCGGGCACCGTCAACGTGACGTCGCCGTTCCAACGCACGCGCACGGCGCCGGAACAATCGGCGGAACCATAGACATCGCAATACTCTCCTGCCGGCATCGATGTGTGGTAGGTGATCGTGTGGGCGTGCACGTCATTGTTGATGGAGATGAACGCGCGGGAGCCACGTCCGAAGGCGATCACATTGTCGCCGTCATCCTGCCAATCGGCAAGAGGCGCGTCACCCGCGACATTATGCCAGCCGATCATGCCGCGCACGTCCGTCCAACGGTCGGTGCAGCTCCAACCAGAGTCTTCCGAGCAGTCGGCGTCCGGCACCTTGGTCTTCGTGGCGCCCGGCGCACCGGAGTCAGCGTCATGGAATTCGTAGCCGGAAAACACGTTAGGGGTGCCATACGGGTAGGCCAGCATGAACGCGTTCGCCAAATGGTAGGCATCGCCATCCTTGTAGGTGAGCGTCATGCCATTGCGCTCGGTGTCCCAGTTCGTCACGAACACGCTGGCTTTGCCGCTGGAGGTGATGTTCTGCGGAATGTCTTCGACCGGCAGGTTTCCACCGGCCAATGAATTGGAGAACATGGATTTCAGGCGATAGGCGTATTGGAATTCGTTTACCTGTCCGGTTTTGAGATAATTCTTCGGTTGGATTTCGGTGGCTTCGGAATTATCTCCGATCACCTCCTGCATCCACCAGATGTCATCCATGGAGCGTCCGGATTTCTTCGCCACGAGTCTCTTGATGGCCAACACGTCCTTCGGTGGAATGTGTTTGACGGCATCCACACGGAATCCGGCGACGCCATAGTCGAGAAGCTTCACGAAATAGTCTGACAACACATCGCGTACGTGTCCGTTCGACGTGTCAAGATCCTGCAGGCCGGACACCTGGCAGTTCCACACGCTGTCGGCGTCACGATACGTCCATATGGAGCAGGGCGTATGGAAATCGGATGGGGCGTATCCGGCTTCAGGGAAATCGCCTTTGTTGTCGTAGGCGCTTCCGGCAGTGCCCGTACCCTTCGTCTTGTCGACGCCGGTGGTGTGGTTGATGACCGCGTCCGCGATCACGCCGACGCCCGCCGCCTTGCACTGACGGACCATATCCTTGAATTCGGCTTCGGTGCCCTCCTTCGAATCGAGCCTGTAGCTCACAGGCTGGTAGCTAGTCCACCACTGCGAGCCTTGGATGGATTCCTGCGGAGGGGATACCTGCACATATCCCACACCCTCGGGACCGAGCACCTCATTGCATTCGCGAGCCACGGACCGCCAATTGGTCTGGAACATGGTGACGATCACGTCGCTACGGTATCGCGCGGGATCGAAGCGGCCTCCGTCGTCCTCACGTGTCGGCACATGCAATGTGACGGCGGAAACGCCGACCGATACCGCGATGCATGCCATCGCTGCGACTACACGCGTGATCTTCCTTGCGACTGCGCCCATATTCCCCTGACCTCTTCGTCATATGCCGCTTTCGCGGTCTGCATACGTTTGCAATACCACTGTATCCTATCAAGGGACAATCGTCATACAAAAAAGCCGGACGCCGTGTATCGGCATCCGGTTTCACATCATAGAGACAAGAGGCTTCAGTGTTCCTTCAGCAAATGGGCGACGGCCTCAAGAGCCAGTTTGTACCCGAAAAAGCCCATACCGGTGATGGTACCGGTGGCGACCGGCGAAATCACGGAACGCTTGCGGAACTCGTCGCGCGCGGACGGATTGGAGATGTGCACCTCCATAAGCGGCAGTCCCTCGTCGATCACCATGTGCGCGGCGTCCGCCAAACCATAGGAGTAATGCGTGAAAGCCGCCGGATTCATCACGATCGGCGTTTTCTCGTCCGCGGCCTGATGCATCCAATGGATCATCTCGGCCTCGTCATCGCTTTGGCGCACCTCCACGTCAAGCCCCAGTTCCTTGCCCCATTCGGTGCACATCCTGCGCAGGGTCTCAAGATCCTGCTTGCCGTACACGTCGGGCTGGCGTACACCAAGACGGCCGAGATTCGGCCCGTTGACAACCACTACTTTGGTCATTTCGCTTCCTTTATGTTCGTTTACGTGCCTACGGTCTATCGCTGGATGCGCCGGAACGCCTCTTCGACGGCATCCGCCGGCGGGTCCTCAAGATGGATGGGATGGTCCAGCGATTCGAGGATGACGAAACGCAGCTTGTTGCCGCGCGCCTTCTTGTCGCGGTGCATGAGCGCCAGCACATCGTCCCAGCTGCCGTTGTTCCACGATGTCGGCAAACCGAGCGAGCCGAGCAGCGAACGATGGTAGTCGACCAGATCCTGGTCGATGTAGCCGAGCAGATGCGACAGTTCGGCCGCATACACGCAGCCAACCGCAACGGCGTTGCCGTGCCTCCAGCGGAAATGCTCCAGCTTCTCGATGGCATGGCCGAGCGTGTGACCGTAGTTGAGGAACTCGCGCAGCCCGGCCTCCTTGAGGTCGGCGGATACGTGATAGGCCTTCACGCCCACGGTATGTTCGATGAGTTCGGCCACCACGTCCTTCAGCCCGGAATCGAGGAACGTCGCACCGTCGAAGGAACGCAATTCGCCGGCATGGGTCTCGAGGATGCGCAGGATCTCAGGATCCATGATGAATCCGGATTTGGCGACCTCGCCCAGGCCCTCGATGAAGATGTCGTTCGGCAGCGAGGCAAGCGTTCCCATGTCAGCGAGCACTCCCGCGGGCGTATAGAACGAGCCGACGAGGTTTTTGCCCTGCGGCGTGTTGACACCGGTTTTGCCTCCGGTGGAGGCGTCGACCATGGCCAACAGGGAAGTCGGGCAATTGACGTAACGGATGCCTCTCATCCATGTCGCTGCAACGAAACCAGCCAAATCCGTGGCGGCTCCCCCGCCAAGCCCGACGATCGCATCGGATCGGGTGAAACCTTCCTCCCCCAATCGCTGCCAGATACCATTAGCCACTTCGACCGTCTTGCCGGCTTCCGCATCGGGAATGACGATGTCATGCACGTCGTAGCCCGCCTGTCGGAGCAGCGTGCGCGCACGGTCGGAATGCCGTTGCACGGGCTGCGTGTGGATCAACGCCACTTTGGCGGGCTTGTCCCCCAGCACCTGCGCAAGCTGGCTCATCACGCCCTCGCCGATGCGCACATCGTATGGTTCGATGGTGGCGCCCGTGATATGAACTATGCGCTGGTCAATCATTTCCATCAGCTTTCTCGCGGCCACTTGCGGGGTCTGACCATAGGTGCGCACATGCACGTTGGCCACCTGCCTGAACACAGGGTCGCGCTCCTTGTACAGTTTCTTCCACCGTTCGTTGGCGTCTCCGTCGAGCATCGGACGTCCGCCGCCGCGGTTGGCGCGTTCCATGGCCTCCTTCGGATCGGCCATCAAATACACGACCTTGCCGCCGTCCGCGATGTATTCGGTGAGGCCCTGCCGGATGGACGGCGTCATCGGCGCCCCTCCTCCCAAGGAGAAGATGCCGTCGAAATCCTCCAGCATGTCAAGCACGACATCGCTTTCCAACTTGCGGAACTCCGGTTCGCCGTATTTCGCGAAGTATTCGGGGATCTTCATCCCCGCGTCCCGTTCGATCTCATTATCGGCGTCGGCGAACGGCAGATGCATCATCTGCGCCACCTCCTTGCCGACACGGGTCTTGCCCGCGCCCATCATGCCGATGATGACGGCGACAGGTCTGCGCATTCCGGACATAGGGGCGGTCACCTCATATGCTCCGGCCAGGACGCCACATAGGATTCGGCGTTGCGCTTGGTTTCGGCCACGCTGTCGCCGCCGAACTTCTCCAGCACGTATTGCGCGATGGTGAGACGCACCATGGCCTCGGCCACGACGGCGGCCGCCGGAACGGCGGTGCTGTCGGAACGCTGGTTAATGGCTTGCGCAGACTCGCCGGTGGTGACATCGACGGTCCGCAAAGCCTTCGGAATGGATGGAATCGGCTTCATCGCGGCACGCACCACAATCGGCTGGCCATTGGACATGCCACCTTCGATGCCTCCCGCGCGATTGCTCAGACGTGTGATGCGGCCATCCTCACCGACCACCATTTCGTCATGCGCCTGCGATCCGGGGCGCATCGCCTCCAGGAAGCCGTCGCCGATCTCCACTCCCTTGATGGCTTGGACACCCATGACGGCACTGGCCAGCGCGGCATCCAAACGACGATCCGATTCGACATACGTACCGATTCCGGCCGGAACGCCGTACACCACGACCTCAATCACACCGCCCAATGTGTCGGCATTCTCCTTGGCCTCATCGATGCGGGCGATCATCTGCTGTTCGGCCGTCTTGTCCAGAGTGCGCACCGGGGATGCATCCAAGACGTCAAGATCTTCCGGCTTCGGCAGCACGGCGTTCTGCGGATCGGTGATGCCCGCGCCACCGATTGACAGCACATGGGAGACGGTACGTATGCCCAACGTCTGCTCAAGGAACTGCTTGGCGACCTCGCCTAAGGCCACACGCGACGCGGTCTCACGTGCGCTGGAACGTTCCAGCACTGGACGGGCGTCGTCGAAACCGTACTTGCGCATGCCAGTCAGATCGGCATGCCCCGGACGGGGACGGGATAGCGGCGCGTTGCGGCCTTCGCGCGGAATGTCATGATCGAGCGGATCGGCGCTCATCACCTCGGTCCATTTCGGCCATTCGGTATTGGCGATCTCGATGGCGACCGGCGAACCAATAGTCTGGCCGAACCGCACACCGGTGAGCATGCGGACTTTATCCTGCTCAAATTTCATACGTGCGCCACGGCCATATCCAAGACGACGACGCGCCAATGCGCCAACGATGTCCTCAGTGGTGACGTGGATGCCCGCAGGCAGTCCCTCGATCATGGCGACAAGTGCTTCGCCGTGCGATTCACCTGCTGTCTGCCAGCGCAACATGCCAACTCCTTTTTCTGCCAAATACAATTCGTGGACTATCTTAACGGTATGTGGTACATGATTTGCCTGCCGAGTCTGCTCTGTGGAACGGCCGTCAGCATCGAGGACATCCGGTCACGCCGTGTCCCGCGCGCCTGGATCGCCTTCGGATGCCTGGCGCAGATCATCACGGATACTGCGTACGCGATTGCCTTCAATTCGCTGTTTCTGGTGCTGCAGGCGCTGCTGTTCGCAATACTGTCCGCAGCGTTGCAGGGCTCGCTCGCGCTCATCAAACCAAGGGCTTTGGGGTTCGGCGATGTCACCTCGACATTGATGATCGGACTTTCCGTAGGCATGTTCGGGTTGTTCGCCATGGTGTATTGGTGGCTTGCGATCGCCGTGATCGGCATGCTCTGGATGGCTTTTTGGACACGGTTCGATTCGCAGAAGCCCACTCAGTTCGCCGGCAAAACGCCGTTCGTCCCGGTCATTGTCATCGCCGGGACTATCGCCGTCATAATCAGCATGTTCCACTGATGAATATATGAAACGTCAGTTGGCGTTTTCGTTATTGTTCTTGTATTCGTCGCGGATCTTCCAGAATTCGTCCTCGGTCTCCACGAATTTGGTTTCTCCCGTCTTGAGATTGGTGGTGACGAAATACAGCCATTTGCCTTCCGGAGGATTCATGGCGGCCTGGATCGCGGAATCACCCGGATTGCTGATCGGCGTCGGAGTCAATCCCTTGTTGACACGCGTGTTGTAGGGATTGCTGCCATCTTGAAGCTGCTCGTCCGTCAGCTGGCTGCCGTTGATACCGAAGCCATATGCAACGGTGCTGTCCATGCCCAACGGCATATCCTGGTCGATACGGTTGAGGATGACACGTGCCACCTTGCCGCAATCGTCCGGGTTGTTGGCTTCGGATTCGGCGATGGATGCGATGATCAGGATGCGCTCCCGCTCGCTTCCGGCAGGGACATTCAAAGCATCAAGTTTGGCGACGCGCGCGTCCACCATGTCCTTGATGATCGTCTCCGCCGATTTCCCCTGCACCTCGTATGTGCCCGGTTCAAGCCACCCTTCGAATTTTCCGTTCGCCTCATCGGGAAGGATACCCTTGCCTCCGCCATCGATGATCACCTTGAATTCGGAGACATCCTGTCCGGACGCTTTCGCGGCGTTGGCGATGACGTCGGATACCCTCTCGCCGGCCTTCACTTCGGCGAAGCCGCCTGCTTTGCTCTGATCGGAGAGGATCTTAACGACATCGGCCGCCCTCATATGCGTCTTCAACGCATACACACCCGGATACAATGTCGCGCTGGCCGCGGCAATCGCGGAAGTGAAAGCGGATTCGGATTTGACGATGTCCTTCTTGACCAGATTCCGTGCGATCTGATCGGTGGCCTGCCCGGTTTTGACGGTGAAGGTCACGGCCTTGTCTCCCGGCCCCTTGTAATCCTCGATCTGGAGCGATGTATCGGAAGCCGTGGCCGCCTTGAGATGTCTGATCATGCCCACGCCGAAAAACCCGATGCCAGCTATCAACGCGATGACGGAGATGACCGCGACAACCGTCACCATGCGGCGACGGCGACGCATTTCCCGTCGTTTGCGTATGTCACGTCGTGATTTCGGGGGTTGAGACGGTTCGGGATCGGCGGACGCGCCTCCTGATGTCTCGACCCATTCCGCGTTGTCGGAGAAGTATTCATCCAAATCTTCGGTCATTAGTTTTTCGTCCTCATCTGCGGTTTCGATCAAGCGCCGTCTGCAAAATCACCACCGCAGACTGCTGGTCGACCATCGGCCGATGCCTACGACCGCCGACATGCGCATCGAACAGCTGATGATGCGCGGTAACTGTGGTCAGACGTTCATCCACCAAATCGATGGAAGGAACATCCGTTATCGAATACGATTCGTCCTCCACGGCGGCATGCAGCCGTTTTTCGAGATTGACGGCCCAGCGCCTCGCCTTTTTGGCACTCTTCCCCTCTTCGCCGTTCAACAGCAACGGCAGACCAATCACCACATGATCCACCAACTCGTCCCCAATGACGTCGATGACCTCATCCAACGCGTGGAAGTAATCCCCATAAACCTGAATGTTACCTATGGGGTGTGCGAGGGTGAGCTCGGGGTCGGACAGCGCAAGTCCGACCCGAGCATCACCCAAATCGATTCCAAGCCAAACCATGCTTGGAAGATCAGCCCTTCATGGCTTGGTTCGCCAGTGCCTCAAGAGCCTCGTCGATCTTGGTGGCGTCCGCACCGCCGCCCTGTGCGAAGTCCGGCTTGCCGCCGCCACCGCCACCAAGAACCTTGGAGGCGCCACGGACCAGATCACCGGCCTTGATGCCCTGCTTGCGAGCAGCCTCATTGGTTGCCACGGCGACCATGGGCTTGCCGTCCTCGTTCACACCGGCAAGAGCCACCACGACCGGCGCGTCATCGCCGAGCTGTCCACGCACATCGAGCACGGTCTTGCGCAACGCGTCGAAGGAACCAAAATGACCGACGTTCTTCTTGGCGACCTTGACCGGAGCCTGGGATGCCTTCGCGTCAGCCACCAAGGTCGGGACGGAGGCCGCAAGCTGGGACTCGTACATGGCCGCAAGACGACGATCGGATTCCTTGAGCTTGGCAAGCAGCGTGTTCACACGGTCGGCGAGCTCGTCCGGACGGGCGTTGACCATATCGGAAAGCTGGGAAACCAGCGCATGCTCACGCGCATTGAACTCATACGCGCCTTGGCCGACGACGGCGTCCACACGGCGGACACCGGAGCCGATCGAAGCTTCGGACATGATGTTGATGGCGCCAATCTTTCCGACGTGATCGATATGGGTGCCGCCACAGAGCTCACGGCTCCAACCGTCCTCGCCGATGGAGACCACACGCACGATATCGCCGTACTTCTCGCCGAAGAGGTGCATGGCACCGAGCGCGATGGCGTCGTCGAACTTCATCTCCTTGGTGGTGACGGCGAGGTTCTCGCGAAGCTTCTCATTGACGCGGGCTTCGACGGCATTCATCGCGTCCTTGCTCGGCGCGCTGGACCACTGGAAATCAAAGCGGAGTCTGTTAGGGGCATCCTCGGAACCACGCTGGGTGGCCTGAGGGCCGAGTTCCTCACGCAGCGCCTTATGCACCATGTGGGTGGCCGTATGCGCGCGGGCGATGGCGCCACGACGGTCAAGATCGATGTTGGCGTTGACCTCGGCGCCGACCACCAGCGTGCCTTCGGTCAGACGGCACTGGTGCACGATGAGATCCTTGATCGGCTTCTGCACGTCATCGACCTCGAGCACCGCTCCGTCATCGGACAGAATCTCGCCTTGATCGGCGAGCTGGCCGCCTGCCTGCGCATAGAACGGCGTGCGATCGAGGATGACCTCAATGTTGGCCGGGCCTGTGACTGCGGGAACGGAACCCTTTCCTTCCTGCATGATGCCCAGAACCTTGGCGCGCGCGGACATGTCGGTGTATCCGAGGAAGTCGATCGGCTTGACCAAGGTCTTCTTGAAATCGTCATAGACGGACAGATCCACGTTGTGACGCTTCTTCAGTGCATCGGCGCGGGCACGGCTCTTCTGCTCGGCCATCAGTTCGCGGAACTTCGCCTCGTCGACCTTCACACCCTGGTCGGCGGCCATCTCAAGCGTCATCTCGATCGGGAAACCGTAGGTGTCGTGCAGCTTGAAGGCGTCCTCGCCGGACACCAGGTCGGATCCCGCCTGCTTGGCCTTGGACACGGCCATGTCGAAGATCTCCGTGCCGGATTCGAGCGTGCGGCGGAACGCATCCTCTTCGCCATAGGCGGCTTCGGAAACATCGTGGAAGGTGTCGTTGAGCTCCGGGTAGCTCGGCTCCATCGCAGCCTTGGAGGTCGGCAGCAGGGTCGGCATGACCGGATCGGTCACGCCAAGCTCACGCATGGCCTTGACGGTGCGGCGGAGCAGACGGCGAAGCACGTAACCGCGGCCGTTGTTGGACGGGCGAACACCATCGGACATGATCATCAACGCGGAGCGCACATGATCGGCGACGATACGGAAGCGAACGTCCATGGCCTCGTCATCGCCGTAAGTGCGACCGGAGAGCTTCTGGGCCGCTTCAATGACCGGGAAGACCTCGTCAGTCTCGTAGATGTTCTGCTTGCCCTGCATCAGGTATGCGAGACGCTCCAGGCCGGCGCCGGTATCGATGTTCTTGTTCTCGAGCTCGCCGACGATGTGCAGGTCGGTCTTGGACTTGACGTTGTCGACCTCGTAGTTCTCGAACACGAGATCCCAGATCTCGATGTAACGGTTCTCATCGGCGATCGGGCCGCCTTCCACGCCGTACGCAGGTCCGCGATCGACGTAGATTTCGGAGCACGGGCCGCCGGGACCAGGACCGCCAGTGGTCCAGAAATTGTCTTCCATGCCCATGATCTGGATATGTTCGGGGTCGACACCCTCGTTCTTCCACATGGACCGGGCTTCCTCATCATCGGTGAAGGTGGTCATCCACAGCTTCTCCGGGTCGAAGCCGTAGCCGCCCTTGTCCTGAGGTGTGGTCAGCAGCTCGTATGCGTAGTGGATGGCCTCCTCTTTGAAGTAGTCGCCGAAGGAGAAGTTGCCGAGCATCTGGAAGAAGGTGCCGTGACGCGTGGTCTTGCCGACCTCATCGATGTCCAGGGTACGCACGCACTTCTGGTTGGAGGCCATGCGATGCCTCGGCGGGGTCTGTTCGCCCATGAGGTACGGAATGAAGGGAACCATGCCCGCGATGGTGAACAAGGTGGTCGGATTCGGGGAAATCAACGATGCCGAAGGAACGACAAGATGATCATGCTGTTCGAAATAGTCGAGATAGCGCTTCGCGATTTCAGAAGTGCGCATGTGGATTTGAACTCCTTTATTGTCGGAAGACCCGGTGTCTTCCAAACGTATGATCGATTGCTTGGACATGCCGTGAGGCGGAACGGCGATCAGTTCGTTCCGTCCGAGTATTTTGCGTTGAGCTCGGCCTCGCGGGCTCGACGCGCTGCGTTGAACTCGTTGACCAGACCCTCAAGCGTACGCATGGTCACATGGTCCTGGTCAGGCCCAAGCAACAGTTGACGGGCTGTATCAGGCGTATTGGCCTTGACATAGGCCTGTGCCTTGGTGACGGCGACGACACCGACGCACACGCCGATGGAGACCCAGAAGAGACGCTTGAACATCACTCCCCCTTATTATCTGCCGCGCGGTTGATGTTCCGCTTGTTCAGGAACGACTGCGCGGTGGATTTCAATGCGTACACGGTGGATGCCACTTTGATGACGGGCTTGCCCAGGAACGATCCGTACAGGTCGGTCAGAGCACCGACGTTGTTGGCAGTGGTCGAAGCGGCGGCGGAGATCTTGTTGACATCCTCCAGCGATTTGTTGACCTGCTGCACCGTGGTCACGCTTTCGTCAAGCGCCGGAATCGCATGGTCTCCGGTGTCCTTGACGGTTTCGGCGATCTGATCGAACAGCTTGCCGAGACGGATTAACGGGTAAATCATGAAGCCGGCAAGAACCGCGAACGCAATCGCCGCGATCAGGCCAGCAATCTCTCCAACACCCATCCTGCACCTCTTTTCAGTTCCACGGTCGTCCGTGAACACAATACCCGCATAAGACTAGTAAAAAGTCCCGACTGCGGCAACTGGTCTCACTGATTGTATGAAACCACCGTCACCGCGCGATCGATGGGTCTGTCCGTATCGAAATCAAGACAAGTCACCGATCCATTGGCGGGCCGTTCGCTCAGATCATATCCTTCAGACGCGAATCGGTGCATGAGACTCAACAGCGTATTGCCATGGGATATCTGCAGCACATGGTCGCCATCCTTAAGTAGCGGATTTCCTGCGATCAGCGCGAAGCCGCCTTCCACACGTCGCCAGTATTCGGCATCCGATTCGGCATCATGGAATGGATCCGCCTCTTTGAGGAAATCGCGGGTGGCCGCGAGCCCATATCGGGAAACGATGTCGTTATAGTTCTTCGCGCCATGGGGGCCGCCGGCCGCGGTCCAGGCCACACCCATGTCCTGGCCTTCGAAATAGCCGTAGAACTGTTCACGAAAGTGCATGTCGCTGATCAGTTGCGGACGGACATGTCCCGCGGACTCGTTCATGTCGAGGATTCGCCGCGCCGTCACTTGGGCGCGAGTCGTGTCGGAGCAGTAGGCCGCTGCGAAATCGATATCCTTGAGCTTGCCGGCAGCCTTGTCAGCATCGGCGAGGCCTGCATCGGTCAGCGGGGAATTCGACCATCCCTGAAGCCTGTTGTAGCGGTTGAAGAACGTCTGTCCATGACGGACCAGATGAAGATGAAGCAACATGACTTCCATGGTACCTATGCAATCGGTCAAACGACATGCCGGCCGGAAAAGGACCCGTACAAAGCGAGAAGCCTCGCAACCATGACGGCTGCGAGGCTCACGCTGTATGTCCTTAAACTGTATGTTTTTACAGTATGTTGTTCCAGATCAGCGGGCGTAGAATTCGACCACGTACTGGATGTTGACCTGCACCGGGATCTCCTCGGCTTCAGGCTTGCGGGTCAGGGTGGCCTTCAGGGAAGGCAGGTTGACGTCCAGGTAGCCCGGAACCGCCGGCAGCACATCGCGGTGCACACCTTCGGCAGCGGCCTGGAACGGAACCATGGTCTGGCTCTTGGCCTTGACCTGGATGGTCTGGCCCGGCTTGACGCGGTAGGACGGACGATCGACGATGTTGCCATCGACGAGGATGTGGCGATGGACCACGAACTGGCGAGCCTGGGCGGTGGTGCGGGCGAAGCCTGCACGCAGGACCAGAGCGTCGAGACGGGTCTCAAGATCGGTCAGCATGGCGTTGCCGGTCTGGCCGGCGGTGTGGGTGCCCTTCTCGTAAGCGGCGCGGAGCTGCTTCTCGGAGATGCCGTACTGGGCGCGAAGACGCTGCTTCTCGCGCAGACGCACTGCGTAATCGGATTCAGTGCGGCGACGGGTGCGGCCGTGCTCGCCAGGAGCATACGGACGCTTTTCGAAGATGCGCTGAGCCTTAGGAGTCAGAGCGATGCCGAGGGCGCGGGAAAGACGCACCTGACGGCGGGAACGCTGAACGTTCGTCATTGGTTTAATCCTTTGTTTGTTCTGTCGTTGTCTGAACGGAACGTATGCCGAAGTCCGGCATACGCTGAGCCAGCCTCTCCAGTGCTTCTTCGCGCAATGCGCGAACGGCTTGACCCGCAATGCAGAACACCACGGATGGCCGCCGACCCACTGATGGGCTAAGACTCCAGACGGCATACGTCCTTCCGGGCGCACACCAATCGCTAATCATACACATGGGGGACGGACGAGATGCTCCGATTCACCTACATCGGCATGTCTTAAAAACGTCAGGCCCGAGTAAGCACTCCCCTATCCATACGATAGGTATGGTCCACATAAGCAAGCGCGTCCGGATCATGGGTAACCATAAGTACCGAGGTACCGTCATCCGCTACTTGCCGCAGCAGCCGCATGACGATTGCGGTGCTTTCGGCATCCAGATCTCCTGTCGGTTCATCGGCGATCAGCAGTTTCGGCTTGTTCATCAACGCTCGGGCGATGGAGACGCGGCGCATCTCGCCACCAGAGAGCTCCTTCGGATAGCATGTCGCAAGCTCGCCTACAAGCAGTTGATCCAACAGATGTTGCGCGCGTTGCGTCAAATGGTCGGGCTGAGATGAAGAAGCCGTCTGCGTCGAAGCTGGTTGGATGACGTCGGGAAGGCCATCGACCACGACGGAAGACGCCGTCTGTTCCTGTGATTGTGCGTCATTCGTCCGTTCATCGATTTCGGTTTCATACCGAGACGGGCTGCGATGCAGCACTGCGGGAAGGACCACATTGTCGATTGCGGTGAGGTTCGGCAATAGTGTCTGGATCTGCGTGACGAAGCCGATGGTGCGGTTGCGCAAAATCGACATCTGTTTGTCGTTTAACGCGGTCACCTCGTTACCGGCCAGCAGAATCGAACCGGATGTAGGTTTCAGCAATCCCGTGACGAGATTGAGCAAAGTGCTTTTGCCGTTTCCGGATCTGCCGACGATCGCCATGAATTCGCCTGGATCGAGCGTGAGATTCACATCATCCACCGCGGGGAAAGGTTTACCTCGGCGTACGAATTCACGGGTAAGGCCACGAACCTCCAATATGGGCTGTTCCGGCATCACTCCCCCTCCCTCAGCGTCAGGTATGCCTGTGGGGCGGAAAGACGCACCGCTGTGGCGAGGGATGCGACCAGGCCCGTAAGCACGGCGAACAGGAGAGCGACGACTATCAGTACCGCCACTTTACCGACGCCAATCTGCAGATACGGCAATTGAAGTTCCTTAGCGATCAGACCACTGAACGGAAACACGACCAACGAGGTACAGGTCACACCGATCACACCTCCAATAGCTCCGATGGTCGCCGATTCCTTGACGATAATGCCCACCAGGGTCGCACGATCGGCGCCGAGAATACGGTACGCGGCGAATTCACGCTTGCGTTCGTTCATAGCCGACGAAAACACCGCCAACATCACGACCAATCCCATAGTCCAGAACACCGTGATGAACACCGCCACATAGCAGATGATCACCTTGAGATTCGTTTTCGTCGTAGCCGTGATACCGCCCGGATACACATATCCCAAACTTTTGATCCCCGTGGCTTTTGCGATATTCGAGGCGACCTGTTGTGCGGAATATCCGTCCTTGACTTTGACGAGCACGGCGGACACCGCTTTGCCGGCGTATTCTTCAGGAATCGCGGCATGTCCGACCTGCGCGGAATAGGAAACGACATCCGGCACCGTGTCCATGTTCACGAATATGGAATTGTCCAGTGACGTTCCGGTATCGGCCAGTTGCGCGGCCACGGGGAATTCATGACCGTACAGTTTGACCGTATTGTTGTCCGACACGTTGATGCTGGCGCCTGCTATGATTTGGCCGCGACGGAGTGTGCCGTCGAATTGCGAAGCCACCCAAGGAGTGATGACGAAGTCGGTGTCGGGGTTGAAGCCGATGATCTGCACCTTTTCGTCGCAGCAGGCTGCCGCAAGCGAGGAGATGTACGTCTGCACCGTGCTTTCGCCCACACCGTCCGCTTCGGCGATTTGGCTTCCAATGTCATTGGTGAAGTAGAACGTGCTCGAAGAGTTTCCCGTAAGCAACGCCTCAGCCTGGTTTTTCGTGTTCTGCGGCGTGACCATCAGATCGGCGCCCATACGTTCCCGCATGCTGTTCAACCCGTTGTTCAGGTTCATGGAAAGCAGCGCGCCTCCATAGAACGCCACAGTGAGCATGACGACCACAATGACAAGCGCCGAAGTGCGGAATGGTTTGCGACGCAGATTGGCCAGCGGTAGTTTCGCAAGGGTGATATGCGGCACGTCAGCCACGCTTTGCCGGCTTGAGATCGAGATATGCGGCGACTGCTGCGAGCACCGCCAGCAGCACGCCCAATACGATAAGCGTCGGCATCGTCACCATATGGCAATGCATCATGGAGCCTCTGCATACGCCTACCAGCATGGTCGGCACCAGAACGACAAGCACGCCCAGCACGGCATTGGCGATATCCAATCCGGCCCTGACCCGGCTTGGCGCGAAAAATCCGATTATTGCCAGCAATGCGATGACGACGCCCAGTCCCAGAGCGACCCGAGCGGTGTAGTGGCATGCCATGGGCATGTCTTTGACGGCACACACATGCGCGAAGGTCTGCGGGGCGATGACAATCAGCGCGCCCAGAACAATCTGAGATATCGCGGCGAACAGTTTTCTTGGCATGGTTCTTCCTCTCGAAAAGCAAACATCGCCGATTATCGCAACAAATGCTCCGAAAGAAAAGACTTGTTTTTTCACTCAATCCGTGTTATGAGCCCACAACGGCGCCGCCACGAAGGACGCCTATTGGAAAAGCCGTCAGAGCTTTTCAATAGGCGCCACACGAAGCAGCAATCGTTTGACGCCATCCGTGCCGAAATCGACGGTGATCACCGAATTCGCGCCCTTGTCCTGCGTTTCGATGACCTTTCCCAAACCGTAATGGTCATGGGTGATTCTGTCGCCTATCTGGAAATCCGAGATGCTCAATCCGTTGTTGCCGTCCAACGAACTTGCCGGAGCCGATTTCGTCAGATCCTTTGGCTTGGCGCGGCGCGTGGTGACCTTACCGGATTTGCCGGAGGGCTTGCCGGAGCCGTATGACGACCGGGATGAGCCATACGAACCGTATGAGGACGAGCCAGAGTGCGATCCGCCAGAGAAACGGCGGCTTCCCGAGCCGTAGGAGGACCGTCCGGAACCATACGAGCTGTGCGATCCATGAGACGACCCATAAGTGGGATGCGATCCGCGAGAACCAGAACCATACGATGAGGAACCGTATGTCGACGATCCGTACATCGATCCGCCGAAGGAAGTGGATCCGAAATCGTCATCATCGTCCCACCCGCCGAACTCGTCGTCATCTCCCCAGCTGGCGCGCATGCGCTCCACACCGGCCTCACGACGTTTCCAATCGATGAGTTCATCCGGAATCTCATCCAGGAACTGGCTGGGCATCATGTCATTGGCCTGCCCCCATTGGGCACGCACCGCCGCACGGGTCACATACAGCCGACGCTTCGCACGGGTGATGCCCACGTATGCCAGACGACGCTCCTCGGACAGCTCGCTGGTGTCCTCCATGGCACGCTGGTGCGGGAACGTACCCTGTTCCATACCCGTAAGAAACACATACGGATATTCCAAACCTTTGGCCGTATGCAAGGTCATCATCGTGACCTTGCCGGAATCCTCGCCCTCTCCCGGCAACTGATCCGAGTCGGCGACCAATGCCGTGGTCTCCAGGAAACCGGCCAACGTGGCATCCGGCGTGTTCTGCTCGAATTCGGCGGCCACGGACTGCAACTGGGAAAGATTGTCCACACGCGAAGCATCCTGCGGATCCTCGGAACGTTGCAATTCCTCCAGAAGACCGCTTTTGTCCAGTACTTCGGCCACCACTTCGGATGGTTTCGAATCATGTTCCTTGGCGAAATCGGCCAGCTCGTGCATCAGATCACGGAATGCGCCCAACGGTTTGGTGGTACGGCCTGTCATGCCTTCAATCTGGTCCATCTGTTCAATGGATTCGAAGAACGTGAGGCCATGCGCGTCCGCGTAGCCGGCCACCAATCCCTCCGCGCGTGCGCCGAGTCCTCGTTTAGGCACATTGAGGATACGCCGCACGTTCACATTATCCGCGGGATTCACGATGGCCTGCAAATACGCGATGGCGTCCTTGACTTCCCTACGTTCATAGAATTTGGTGCCGCCGACCAGCTGATACGGCAGATTGGCGTTAATCATGGCCTCTTCCAGCGAACGTGACTGCGCGTTGGCTCGGTACATGATGGCGATGTCACGGTAAGCGACGTCTTCCTCGGTGTGGATTCGTGCGATTTCGTTCGCTATCCATCCGGCTTCCTGCTGTGCGTTGTCGGCGGCATAGCCGACGATTTTGTCGCCTTGACCAAGCGCCGTCCACAGTTTCTTCGGCTTGCGGTTTTCGTTTTTCGCGATCACCGCGTTCGCCGCGTCGAGGATGGTCTGCGTCGAACGGTAGTTCTGTTCGAGCATGATGGTCTGCGCGTTTGGGAAATCATGTTCGAAATCCTGGATGTTGCGAATGTCCGCGCCACGGAACGCGTAGATGGACTGGTCGGAATCGCCCACCACGGTGATCCAGCTCGGCCCGACGCGCCCGGCTCCCTTTTGCCGGGGGTCGGGCAGCTCCCCCGAATCGACGCCGGACAGCTCACGCACGAGCACGTATTGGGCATGGTTGGTGTCTTGGTATTCGTCCACAAAAATGTAGCGGAATTTGTGACGATAGTATTCGCTCACCGTCGGGCAGGTCTGCAGCAATTCCACGGTGTGCATGATCAAATCGTCGAAGTCAACCGCGTTCGCGAGCGCCAGACGGTGCTGGTATTCGGCATAGACGACGGCCGTCAGCTCATCGATGTCGCCCGAACCCACTTGGTATCCGCGCTGTCCCGGCGTGTAATCGCAGTTCGCCGCCTTTAGCTGGTCCTTCCAGGAGGTCAGCGAGTTCTTGCAATCGGAGATCTTGCCCAGCAGCATGCGTGGCGTGTATCTTTTCGTGTCGATGTTCAGGTCGGCCGCGATCAGTTTGATCAGGCGTTCGCTGTCCGCAGTGTCGTAGATCGAGAAACCTGATTTGAGGCCGATCTCTTTGCCGTCGCGTCGAAGGATGCGCACGCAGGCGGAGTGGAAGGTGGATATCCACATACGCTCAGCCTCCGGTCCCACCAAAGACACGAGGCGTTCGCGCATCTCGGCCGCCGCCTTGTTGGTGAAGGTGATGGCAAGGATGCTGCTGGTCCAGACGCCATGCGCCAACATCCACGCGATGCGGCGTGTCAACACACGTGTCTTGCCCGATCCCGCGCCCGCGCCGATGAGCAATGCCTGCTTGTAGCATCTCACCGCTTTCTCCTGTTGTAGGTTGAGGCCCGCAAGCAGGCTCTGCGGATCGCACATCGCGGGACCCATGCTCTGTTCCACTGATTCCTCTTTTCTTCCACGCGCTCACATTCAAACATTTGTTCGTAGGATTCATATCTATCATATGAGCAGGTCAGCGGACACGACTCGCACGGTCAATTGAGGCGCGTATGCTGAACTCCTATATACGGTTCGCCGTATGCCATTCCACGCCGTCTTCTCACGGCGGACACTACCTATTACTAAGGGGTTTCATGAAGGAACTTGAAGAGCGCATTGCGCAACAAGGTACCGTCAAGCCCGGCAATGTGCTGAAAGTGGACGCGTTCCTCAACCATCAGTGCGATGTCGAGCTGTTCGACCATATGGGAGCCGCCTGGGCCGAGCATTTCAAGGGAAAGAACATCGACAAAATCCTGACCATCGAAGCTTCCGGTATCGGCATCGCCTGCGTTGCGGCCCGTTATTTCGGAAATGTCCCGGTGGTGTTCGCAAAGAAGGCGCAGTCGATCAACCTTGATGGCGACCAGTACACGACCACCGTCTATTCCTTCACCAAGCAGAAGGAATTCCCCGTCATCGTATCCAAGCGTTATCTCAACGAGGGCGACCATGTGCTGCTGATCGACGACTTCCTCGCCAACGGTAAGGCATTGCAAGGTCTGATTGAACTGTGCCATAAGGCCGGCGCCACGGTGGAGGGCATCGGCATCGCGGTGGAGAAAGGCTTCCAGGGGGGTGGCGACCATCTGCGCGAAGCGGGATACGACGTCGATTCCCTGGCGATTGTGGAATCGATGGATCCGGAGAACGGTTCCATCGTGTTCCGCTCCTGACCTCCATCGGACGCTCAAACGACCATAAGAGAGAGGATGTAACAGTTGAGCGAAGAGAAGAAAACAGCAAAGGACAAGGATAAGAAGACGGAAACCAAGAAGGCGGGGAAAGGTGTGTCGTTCGAGGCGCTCAGCAGCCTTGACGCCCCGGTCTCGTTCTGGAAGGGCGTCCCGTTCGGCCTGCAGCATGTCATGGCCATGTTCGTGGCGAATCTCGCGCCGATCTTCTTGGTGGCCTCGGCCGCCAAGATGGATGCCGCACAATCCGCCGCCATCATCCAGGCAGGTCTGCTGGTCGCGGGCTTGGGCACATGCCTGCAGCTGTATGGCGTGTGGCTGATCGGCTCCCGTCTGCCCATGGTCACGGGCATCTCCTTCACGTATGTCGCCGCCGCCATGTCGATCGCGCAGCATCAGGGTTATGGCGCCGTCGCCGGAGCCGTGGTGCTCGGCGGTCTGCTGGAGGTCGTGCTTGGCCTGACGGCAAAGTATTGGCGTCGATTCGTGCCGCCTATCGTTTCGGCGATCGTGGTCACCTCGATTGGTTTCTCGCTGCTGTCGGTCGGCGCCACCAGCTTCGGCGGAGGTTCCGGTGCCAAGGACTTCGGCAGCTGGCAGAATCTGACGCTCGGTCTGATCTCGCTTGTGGCGTGCTTGGCGTTCCAGCTGCTGATGAAGGGCACCGCCAAGCAGCTTTCCGTGCTGTTCGGACTTGTTGTGGGCTATGTGGTCGCGATCGTCATGGGCAAGGTCGATTTCTCCGGTTTCACCAATCTGCAGGTCGTGTCCGTGCCGCATTTCATGCCGTTCAAGCTTGAGTTCGATCCGGGAGCGATCATCTCCTTCGCGCTGCTGTATGTGGTTTCCTCCGTTGAGGTGCTTGGCGATACCGCGGCCCTCACCAAGGTCGGTCTTGACCGTCAGCCCACGGACAAGGAGACCGCTGGAGCGATCGCCGGCGATGGTCTGATCTCCTCCGTGTCCGGTCTGTTCGGATGCCTTCCGCTCACCTCGTTCGCCCAGAACATCGGTCTGGTCGCCATGACCAAGGTCGTCAACCGCAAAGTGATTCTTTCCGGTGGCCTGATTCTGGTGATCGCCAGCTTCGTCCCTGCCGTCGCCGAGGTTTTCAATTCCCTACCGCAGGCTGTGCTGGGCGGTTGCACCATCATGATGTTCGGCAACATCATCCTGTCCGGTTTCCAGATGATTTCCGAGGCCGGATACACGCAGCGCAACATCACCATCGCGGCACTGAGCCTGACCATCGGCATCGGCTTCACCCAGGTCGGCGACATCTTCGCCAATTTCCCTGCGCTGTTCCAGTCGATTTTCGCATCCAACTGCATCGCGGTGTCATTCGTGGTGGCTGTGATCCTCAATGCCGTGCTGCCTAGCGAGGAGCACTTCCTGTCCGCCCCACAGCATCAGGAGAACTGATCCTCACGGTGCCGTTCCCTATCTAAGGAACGACATACGGAAAATCCCCATCCCATAAATCGGGATGGGGATTTTTCATATGCCCTGCTTCATGCGGGGATCTCTCAGTGTCCCTGTTTGATCCAGTCGGAAATCGAATCCTTGACCGCCTGCGCGTAAATCGTGTTCGCCATGCCAGGATGGATGCCGTCGCCGGCAAGCTCGTCGGCGTGCGCTGAAATGGCCTTGTCCCAATCAACCAATACGACATTGTTGGAATGAGCCTTCGCGTAGTTCCTCAATACGTCATTCGTGCCGGGAACCCATGACACGGGGGCATGAGCGTTGATAAGCACCAGAACCCGGTCCGGGCCTATATCGTCATGCAGCGCGTCAAGCTGGTCTTCCGTCACCACGGTGTTGGTGGCAAGCCCCACCAACACCCACGGACGCAGATTCCCCTGTGACTTCTGCTGGTCGATGAGCCCTTGAGCCATCGTCATCGCACGTGAGACCTCCGCATCCACGATGATATTGGGGAACATGTCCTGCAGGCCTTTGCTGGAAGCAAGCATCACCGAATCGCCGATGGCGGTCATCTGCGAACCGTCCGGCATCTTGTGCATCGGCTTTCTCGGAGCCGGAGGCCTGGCCCGGTTCCAATCGGCATGACGCCCCTGTTCGAGCAGCATCCTGGCATTGGAGGCCAGCGTCTGTTCCACACTGGTGCTCACCGGCGCATGGATGACGGCATAGCCGCCCGTTCCGCATAGCGCGATCAGCATCACGATCGTTATGAAGCTTCTGACGATTCCACGGGTTCCGTCTTTGCCGGATATGTCGACCAAGGCTCCGAACCCGCCCCGCATCACCGGACGCTCGAACAGCTTCCAAGAGAGCATGGCGAACAGAATTGTCAGCACCACGGTGATCAGCAGCATGCGATCCACCCGCATTCCCCATTGCGGGAACATGGCCTTGACCAACAGCCATAGTGGCCAGTGCCACAGATAGATGCCATACGAATGGTGACCAATGAACGCGAGCGGTTTGAAGACCAGCAGATCCTGCATCCATGATCCGAATGGTATGGAACCGGCAATCAGCACCAAGGCCAGCAGGGAGGCAACGAAGATACCACCTCGGAACGCCACCGGACCTTGGGAGACATGTCTCATCATCCAAAGCAGGGCCAGCAGCGAGACAAATGCGGCCACAGGACCGATCCTGTTCCATGCCGTATGGAACCGTTCCATCCATGAACCGATGTTTTTCCCACGTTCACGGCGCATAATCGGCAGCATCCAGGCCAACATGGCTCCCAACCACAATCCCATGGCATGGGTGTCGGTACCGAAGTAGACCCGAGTGGGATCGGCGCCAGGCTGGTATTGCAGTCCCATGGACACCGCGCTTCCCACAGCCAAGGCAGCCAGAATGGCCACAGGCACCCATCTGCTGATGATCCTGCGCAGCAACAGAACGACAAAGGGGGCAATGAGATAGAACTGCATCAGCAACGACATGAACCACAGATGCCGGAACATGTCCGGATTCATCTGGGAGAAATAGCTGGCTCCGCTACTGATGGCATACCAGTTATAGCATCCCAGCAACGCGGTCATGATTTGGTCTCGGATGCCGACGAGCATGTCCTTGTTCACAAACCAAGCCAAGGTCGTCGTCATCGGAATCAGCATAAAGAACGCGGGATAGATTCGACGGAAGCGCTTGAGATAATACTCCCCCAATCCGAGGCCTCTACCCGAATCGATATGGTTGAGCAACGATGAGAAAATCAGGAATCCGGAAATGGTGAAGAAAACATCTACCCCGAAAAATCCTCCGTGGAGCGCGCCTTCGTCGCAGTGATACAGCACTATCGCAATCAAGGCGATGCCCTTGAGCCCATCTAAACCGACAAAATGCCGTCTGGTAGCCACAATCACCAACCATTCTCTCTTTTTGTCGCGCATGCCACGAACAACCTGTCGTATCGTATCACCAAGCAACCCCTTTGTGAGCAGGTGGAAACCGACTTTCTTTTCAAAAGAAAAATCGCGCTGCCGCGGCTGTTGCCGACGATGTCGAGCTTCAGTCGCGGCGGCGCGATTAGCCACATGAGCCCGCCGCATTCCTCGGATAGCGGAATGCGGCTTTCACTCACTTGGTGAAGACGTTGCCGTAGGTGTCCTTGCCTTCTTCCGCGATGGCGGCGGACTTGCGGGCGATGGCCAGTTCCTCGTTGGTTGGGATGACGCAGATGGTGACAGCGGAATCCGGAGTGGAGATGATGCGCGGCTCCTTGGAACGAGTGGCGTTCTTCTTCTCGTCCAGCTTGACGCCGAACGGAGCGAGCTTGTCGCAGACCATCTTGCGGACGACGTCATCGTTCTCGCCGACACCAGCGGTGAAGGTGATCACGTCGACGCCACCCATCTGGGCGGTGTAGTTGCCGATGTAGCCGACGATGCGGTGCACGTAGATGTCCAGAGCCAGCTTGGCGTCCTCGTTGCCTTCCTCGACCAGGCGGTGCACTTCACGCAGATCGCCGTAACCGGTCAGGCCCATCATGCCGGAACGCTTGTTGAACAGGGTGTCCAGTTCGTCGACGCTCATGTGGGCGTTGCGGATCAGGTGGAAGACGACAGCCGGATCGATGTCGCCGGTGCGACCACCCATCACGAGGCCCTCGAGCGGGGTCAGACCCATGGAGGTCTCGACCGGCTTGCCGGAGATCTCGGCGGAGGCGGAGGCGCCGTTGCCGATGTGCAGCACGATCTGCTTGAGGCCCTCGGCCGGCTTGCCGATGACGGACGGCACCACGGAGGAGATGAACTCGTGGGAGGTGCCGTGGGCGCCGTAACGACGGATGTGGTACTGCTGGGCGACTTCCTTGTTCAGCGCGTAGGTGCTGGAAGCCTTCGGCAGCTGGAAGAAGAAGGAGGAATCGAACACGAAGACCTGCGGAACGTCCGGCAGCAGGGCACGCATGACTTCGGCGCCCTTGGCCTCCGGTCCGTTGTGCAGCGGGGCGAGCACGGCGAGATCCTTGACTTGGCCGATGGTCTTGTCGTTGACCAAAGCCGGCTTCGGGAAGATCGAGCCGCCCTGCACCACACGATGGCCGACAGCCACGATGCCCGCATCGGCGAGCTTCGGACCGAACTCGTCGAAGAAGCCGAGCACACGCTTCAGACCCTGCTCATGGTCATGAATCGGCTCCTCAAGCTCATGCTTTTCGCCGTTGTACTCGTGCTTGTAGTGGCCGTCAACCGGTTCGCCGATTTTTTCGACCAGACCGGAAGCGATACCTTCGCCGGTCTCAAGATCAACCAGCTGATACTTGATAGAGCTGGAACCGGAATTGATGACAAGGACGGTTTTCGCCATTGTGGGCATCCTCCATGTGTTAATCGATGTGCCGCCTAGGCGGCTTTCCAAATCCTTAGAATACTCGCTGCTTGCTACAAAAACACCCGTATCACTGGGCTTCGATGGCGGTCAGCGCGACGGTGTTGATGATGTCCGGAACGGTGGCGCCACGGCTCAGGTCGTTCACCGGACGGTTAAGTCCCTGCAGCACCGGCCCGACGGCCACCGCCCCCGAGGAACGCTGGACGGCCTTGTACGCGATATTGCCCGCGCACAAATCCGGGAACACGAACACGTTGACATGTCCTGCGACCGGATCGCCCTTGGCCTTGGTGGCTGCGACAGTCGGAGACCATGCCGCGTCGAATTGGATGGAGCCGACCACCGCGAGATCCGGCGCCTTCTCCCTGACGATGGAGGTAGCCTTCTCCACGAGTTCCACATCAGGTCCTTTACCGGAGCCCAGTGTGGAGTAGGACAACATCCCGACCCTGGGATCGATGCCGAACGCCTTGGCGGTTTCAGCGGACTGGATGGCGATTTCCGCGAGCTGTTCGGCGTTGGGATTGAGGTTGATGGCGCAATCGGCGAATACGGCGACATGGTCCCTGAAACACATCAGGAACGCACCGGAGACCAACGACGTTCCCGGCTTGGTCTTGATGACCTGCAGCGCGGGACGAACCGTGTTAGCCGTCGAATTGATGGAACCTGACACAAGACCATCCGCCTTACCCATCACCACCAGCATCGTGCCGAAATAGCTCTCGTCGGCCAACTGCTTGCGAGCCTGTTCCTCGGTCATGCCTTTCTTGGCTCGCAACTCGCACAGTTTGGCCACCATAGGCGTCAGCACAGCCTCATCATCCTTGGCTTGGAATTGGGCCTTGCACAGCGATTCCAAGCCAAGTTCCTCGCCACGGGCGAGAATGGACTGCTTGTCGCCGACGATGATCAGATTGACGATGTCGCGTTCCAGCAGATAGTCGGCCGCCCGAATGATACGGTCTTCGGTGCCTTCCGGCAGAACGATGGTCTTCTTGTCCGATTTCGCCTTGCCAAGCAATCCGTACTGGAAAGCGTACGGCGTCGTCGGCGCATCGAACGGCGTTTTGATGGCCTTGATCAATTCGTCGGCATCCACATTCGCGGCGAAGGCCTTATCGGCTTTGGCGATCGCGTCGTCTTCATCGAAATCGACGGCGGGCAGCGTCCAGACAGGCACGGGATAATCCGCAAAGCAGCCCCGGAGCGGTTGCGGCTGCGTGTCATCGCAACCAGTGATGAACACTCCGACGACTTTGCTGCCGGATTCCTCGATGACCCTGGCGGATGCCTCGACCGTGTCTCTGACCTGCGACGGCGTGCGATTGATGGTGCACACGGACAGCAGCACCGGCGATTGCAAATCAGCGGCCACGTCGGCGTTGAAGGCGAACATCGCCGGATCGTTCACGGAAGATCTGTCAGTGCCGACAATCACCATGAACTCCGGATCCGCAGTCTCGACGGCGTGCGTGTAAGCGGCGACGATGTCGGCTCTGGAACCATTCTTATCCTCACGAGCACGCTTGGGGCACACGCCGACACACTGGTCACGGTTCAGGCCGGCATTGGCCGCTCCGATAAGCACATCCGTAAAAGCGTCTTTTCTACAAACCGACGGACGGAACACTCCGGTCCTGCCAATCGTGGCGAGTGTTTTGACGACTCCAAGAGCCACGACATTACGGCCGTTCGCCGCTTCCGGGCTGATGATGGTGATGCTGGTAAGACTCACGGTGTCTCCTGTTCAGTATGTACGTATTACGTATGTACGGGTGCGATACTGCGTTGTTCGCACAATAAGCAATTCTAATGCGGAACAATCATCGGATCGTCCTCGTGATTCGGGGGCTTCCAGAAAACATCTTACGCGAATAAAACAATGTCCCAAGGAAGACATGCTTCCTTGGGACATTTCAAGCAATCAGGCCAAAAGACCTAGGCTCACTCGTTATCGCCAGCGGTTGCGGCGGTAGCGGAGACAGCACCCTGCTTGTTGGTGTTCACGCCGGAGTAGACCCAGTCGGTGTAATCCGGGTGATCGTAGCCCTTGTCGACGGCGAACTGGAAGGCTTCCTGACGGAAGTCCTCGAGCTCGTTGATCTTGTCGGCGTACTTGTCGGCGTCGATCATGCGCAGAGCTTCAGCCTGGAGCTCGTAACGGTCGATGTTGTTGACACGCACCATGTCGTACGGGGTGGTGGTGGAGCCCTGCTCCTCGTAGCCATGGACGTTGAAGTTGTCGTGGTTCGGACGATCGTAGATCAGACCACGCACGTCGCGGGCGTAGGAGTGGTAAGCGAACAGAACCGGCTTGTCCTCGGTGAACAGCTCAGCGAACTCCTCATCGGAGAGGGCCTCGTTGTTCTCCTTGGCGGACTGCAGCTTGACCAGGTCAACCACGTTGACGACCTTGAACTTGATGCCCATGGCGTCCAGCTTGTCGGCAGCGGCCATGATTTCCTGAGTCGGAACATCACCGGTGGCGGCGAGCACGATCTGAGCCTCATCGTTGGACTTCACGTTGGAAGCCCACTTCCACTCGGCAGCACCCTTCTCGAGCTCGGCGCGAGCTTCGTCCAGGGTCAGCCAGGTGGCGGCCGGCTGCTTGCCGGCGATGATGGCGTTGATCTTGTTGGTGGACTTGTAGCACTTCTCAGCCACAGCGAGCAGCATGTTGGAATCCACCGGGAAGTAGATGCCGATCACGTGATCGTTGTTGAAGCACTTGTTCAGCAGGACGGAGGTGACACCCGGATCCTGGTGGGAGAAGCCGTTGTGATCCTGACGCCACACGTGGGAGGAGACGAGCAGGTTCATGGAGGAGATCGGCTTGCGCCACGGGATCTCGCGGACGGTAGCCTCGAGCCACTTGGCATGCTGGTTCAGCATGGAGTCGATCACGTGCACGAAGGACTCATAGGAGCTCCAGATGCCGTGACGGCCGGTCAGCAGGTAGCCCTCGAGGAAGCCTTCCATCTGGTGCTCGGAAAGCTGCTCGGTGACCTGGCCGGTGACAGCCATGTGCTCATCAACCTGAGCGGACAGGTAGCCGGCGTCCCACTGCTTGTTGGTGACGTCGTAAGCGGCCTGCAGACGGTTGGAAGCGGTCTCATCCGGTCCGAAGATACGGAAGGAGTCCGGGTTGTTCTTGATGATGTCGCGGGTGTAGACGCCCAGACGACGGGTGGCTTCGAGCTGGCCCCAGCCGTGGCCGTACTCGGCGACTTCCTTGACCTCGTAGTCTTCCAGCTTCGGCAGCTTCAGCTCTTCGCGGATGCGGCCACCGTTGGCGTTCGGGTTCTCACCGATGCGCAGTTCGCCGGTCGGCATGAAGGCGGTGACTTCCGGCTTCACGGCGCCGTTCTCGTCGAACAGCTCTTCCGGCTTGTAGGACTCGAGCCAGTTCTTGAGGACCTCGAAGTGGGCCTCGGTATCGCGGGCGGAAGCCAGCGGCACCTGGTGGGAACGCCAGGAGCCCTCGGTCTTCTTGCCGTCGATGAACTTCGGGCAGGTCCAGCCCTTCGGGGTACGGAAGATGATCATCGGGTAGAACGGACGAGTCATGTCGTCGGTCTGAGCGGCGGCCTTGATGTCGCAGATCTCGTCGAAGACGGTCTCGAACAGCTCGGCGAAACGACGGTGGATCGACAGGTGATCCTCGTTGTCGAAGCCAGCGACGAACTCGTACGGCTCATAGCCCATGCCGTGGAAGAACTCGTGGAGCTCTTCGTCGGAGATGCGGGACAGGATGGTCGGGTTGGCGATCTTGTAGCCATTGAGGTGCAGGATCGGCAGCACGATACCGTCGGTGCGCGGGTTGATGAGCTTGTTGGACTGCCAGCCGGTGGCCAGCGGGCCGGTCTCAGCTTCGCCGTCGCCGACGATGGCCGGAACGAACAGGCTCGGGTTGTTCATCACTGCGCCGTAGGCGTGGGACAGGGCGTAACCCAGCTCGCCGCCTTCGTGGATGGAGCCCGGGGTTTCCGGAGCGTAGTGGGACGGGATGCCACCCGGGTAGGAGAACTGGCGGAAGAACTTCTGCAGGCCAGCCTCATCCTTGGTGATGTTCGGGAAGTACTCGGTGTAAGTGCCGTCCAGGTAGGACTGAGCGGTACCTGCCGGGCCGCCGTGGCCCGGGCCCATGATGATCACAGTGTTCTGCTGGTGATCAGCAATGAGACGGTTGATGTGGCCGATGAGGAAGTTCAGGCCCGGGGTGGTGCCCCAGTGGCCGACCAGACGATGCTTGACGTCTTCGCGGGTGAAAGGCTCCTTCATCAGCGGGTTGCTACGCAGATAGATCTGGCCGATGGAGAGGTAGTTGGCTGCACGCCAGTACTTATCCACGCCTTCGATAGCTTCCTCGGAAACCGGAGCGTTCAGCTTCTTCCAAGGGGTGCCAATAACAGGACTCGTCATGTGTACTCCTGTACTCCTGCACTGTGATGTGCGATTGTTTATTTCCTTAGGTCATGGGTCATGCCTAAAACCTTGCGGTTACGCGGCATGGCTCATTTCCAGTCACTTGCACATATTACGAGCGCGGTGCGACTTTTTTCTCTTTTTTTGCGACTGTGTGTGTAAATGTTGCTTTTTTGTTAATGATTGTGAGATTTCATCGGGGCATTTGTGCGCACTTCACTGGATATCAAAAAGATTGATAAACGGCTCAATATCAACGCTTTTAGTCGGTTAACACATTTTTCCAACGTTCGTTTCATAGGATACACGCGCGGCGTGTTGAGCAAGTGAGCGTAAGCAATTGTGAGATTCGCCCGTATGATGCTCACGTGTCTCCAATGTCTTCTTGCAACGCCACAATGGAGCAGTTAACGTTGTCCGCTTTTGATCCTCATATGTAGGGAGAGTGTTATGGCTGCAGGTCCTGTGCTCGTTGTCGATTTCGGAGCCCAGTACGCCCAGCTGATCGCACGTCGTGTGCGTGAGGCCAATGTTTATTCCGAGCTTGTGCCGCATTCCATGCCGGTCGACGAGATGCTGGCCAAGGATCCGCAGGCCATCATCCTGTCCGGCGGCCCGGCTTCCGTGTTCGAACCCGGCGCTCCGCGCGTCGACAAGAAACTGTTCGAGGCCGGCGTTCCCGTGCTCGGCATCTGCTACGGCTTCCAGGCCATGGCGTACGCGTTGGGCGCGGACGTCGACAAAGCCGCCCTTGGCGAATACGGCAAGACGGAGACCACCATAGACAAAGCCGAGGGGCTGCTCGACGGTTCCCCTGTGGAACAGAGCACCTGGATGAGCCACGGGGTCGCGGTCAAAACCGCTCCGGAAGGCTTCGAGGTTCTGGCGCACACCGAAGGCGCGCCCGTCGCGGCCATGCAGGATGAATCCCGCAAATTGTACGGCGTGCAGTGGCACCCGGAGGTCAAACACACTCCGATGGGCCAGAAGCTTATCGAGAACTTCCTGCACAAATGCGCCGGCCTTGGTGACAACTGGAACGCATCCAACATCATCGACGACCAGGTGACGAAGATCCGCGAGAAGGTCGGCGACGCACAGGTGATCTGTGGCCTGTCCGGCGGTGTCGATTCCGCCGTCGCCGCCGCGCTGGTGCATAAGGCCATCGGCGAGCAGCTCACCTGCGTGTTCGTGGACCACGGTCTGCTGCGCAAGGGCGAGGCCGAGCAAGTCAAGCATGATTTCGTCAAGGCCACCGGCATCAAGCTCATCGCCGTGGACGCATCCGAGGACTTCCTCACCGCGCTGAAGGGCGTGAGCGAGCCGGAGAAGAAGCGCAAGATCATCGGTGAGAAGTTCATCCGCACTTTTGAGAAGGCACAGCGCCAGGTCATCGAAGAGGCCGGCGCCTCCGGCAAGGAAGTCAAGTTCCTCGTACAGGGCACCCTGTACCCGGACGTGGTGGAATCCGGCGGTGGCGACGGCGCGGCCAACATCAAGTCCCACCACAATGTGGGCGGCCTGCCGAAGGACATCAAGTTCCAGCTCATCGAACCGCTGCGCACGCTGTTCAAGGACGAGGTCCGCGCAATCGGCACCGAACTCGGCCTGCCGGACGAGATCGTGTGGCGTCAGCCGTTCCCGGGCCCGGGTCTGGGCATCCGCATCATCGGCGAGATCACCAAGGAACGCCTGGACGTGTTGCGCGACGCCGACGCCATCGCGCGCGAGGAACTGTCCAAGGCCGGCCTTGACCGCGACATCTGGCAGTGCCCGGTCGTGCTGCTGGCCGACGTGCACTCCGTGGGCGTGCAGGGCGACGAGCGTACCTACGGCTCCCCGATCGTGCTGCGCCCGGTGTCTTCCGAAGACGCCATGACCGCCGATTGGTCCCGCATCCCGTACGACGTGCTCGCCACCATCTCGACGCGCATCACCAACGAATGCCGTCAGATCAACCGCGTGGTGCTTGACTGCACTTCCAAGCCGCCGGCAACCATCGAATGGGAGTGATGGCTCCCGCAGCATTGCGGTAATCATGTTACGAAATGGCCTCCGAGCGAATATCGCCCAGAGGCCATTTCTTATAGCATCGCTTTGCGCATCGTCCTACTTTATACGACGAAAGCGAGCACTATCTCATGCCCGTTCTTCGGCCTCCTGCGTGCCCAGACTCAGCAGCGCTACGCCCGCGGCTACGGCGATCATGCCAAGGCCGACGACAGCGGAGAAGACATCATGCCACACGACGATGCCGATCAGCGTAGTGAGCAACGTACCGACACCGCCCCATATGCCGTATGCCATACCGAGGCTGAGATGTTCAAGCGCCAGTGTGAGCATGCCGAGGGATATCGCAAAGCACACCGCAGTGACCAAGGCATACAGCGGATGCCGAAAACCGTCGGAGAGTTTCAGACATGTCGTGCCGAATGTCTCGCCGACAATGGCAACCGCAAGAAATACCATCGATTTCGCTTTCATCTATATGGCCCCCATTCTCAGACATGCAACACCGACGATGATGAGAACGATGCCGGCGATCTTCTTGGTATTAAAGCGTTCCTTCCAGATCACGCGACTCACCACTGCGGTCAGGGCGACGGCCGCACTCGTCCAAATCGCATAGGACATTCCCAACGACAAAGACAGCAGCACCTTGGAAAGCGCCACAAACGAAATGACATAGCCGATTACGACGCCGATGACATACACCTTTTGCTTAAATCCATTCGAGAGCTTCATGCAAGTGTCGGCGAACACTTCAAACAGAATGGAGCATCCCAGCAGCACATAGGGGTTCATCGTTCAGCCTCGTTTCTGAGCGATGCCGCATACTGCTTGCAAACTCTGAGGAAGATCTCACCTTCGTCTTCCGATATTCCCGCGCAGGCGCGGGATTCGCATTCGCGCACCCTGCCGATGATTACACTCCACTTTTCGCGGCCCGCCGCGGTAAGCTTCATGACCTTCGCCCTCTTGTCCCCCTCGCTCTGCCGAGCATGGACGTCCGTCTGTATATGCAGCCTTTTGCATATGGCGCTTACGGTCTGCTTGCCCATATCGCAGATTTCGCAGATCTCACGCTGGGTAAGCCCTTCCTCGGCATCCCATAGCGCATCGACGACGTACAGCTCGCCGGTATCGACGTTCTCCCTGCGCGCGAGCTCGTTGTATGCGACGGTTATGTCTCGCCAGCAGTTCCAGAGTTCTTTGGGGAAGCTGGAGGTGCCCATGGGGGTGTTCCTTTCCATAATTGGTCTAACGATGGACTATAATAGTCTATTGTTAGACCATTACGGGCGTGTGTTCACTGAACGCAAAGCATCTTGCGGCAAATCCTGAAGTGCTTAGCCCAGCATGCCGGTCCACATGCCCACGAAGTCGGGCAGTGTCTTACGCGTGGTCTCCACGTTGCGCACGGTCACGCCCTCGATGCGCAGACCGAGCATCGAGGCGAACGTGGCCATGCGGTGGTCGGCGTACGTTTCCATTTCGGCGCCGTGCAGCTCGCCGGCGGGTACCGGTTCGATGGCGATGCCGTCCGCCAGCTCGTGCGCCTTGCCGCCGACGCGCGTGATCTCGTTGACCAGTGCCTCCAGGCGGTTCGTCTCATGCCCGCGCAGGTGGCCGATGCCGATCATGTTGGTCGGAGCGTCGGCGAATACCAGGATCGCCGCGAGCGACGGCGCGATCTCGCCGGCTGCGGTCAGGTCGAAGTCGCCCAGCCCGTTGATGTGGCCGCCGCCGCTGACCTCGCAGTAGCGGGTGCCGTTCTCCACGGGAAAGGAGACCTTGGCGCCCATTCGCTCCAGGTATCCCGGCAGCAGTCCGCCCGGCTGCGTGGTGGTCTCGGGCCAGTTCGGCATGCGCACGGTGCCGCTTGCAATCAACGCCGCTCCCAGGAACGGCGCGGCGTTCGACAGATCCGGTTCGACGGTTACGGAACCGGGCAGCTGCACTGTTCCCGGCTTGACGCGCCACACATGCGATTGTTCGTCGGCCGTGGCATCCACGCCGGCGGCGCGCAGATCGGCCACGGTCATGCGGATATGAGGCAGGCTTGGGGTCTTCTCCCCCACATGGTGCAGTTCAAGGCCGCCCGGTACGCGCGATCCGACAAGCAGCAGGCCGGAGATGAACTGCGAGGAGCCGGAGGAATCGATGCTCACCACGCTTGGCGAGGCGTGCTCCCCTGCCGGTGCCGGCGGGGTGATGGTGAAGGGCAGTCGGCCCTCCTCGCCATGGTATTCGATGGTGGCGCCGAGCTGTTCAAGCCCATCCAGCACCGGCTTCATCGGGCGGGCGTACGCCTGTTCGTCGCCGTCGAAGTCGACCGGACCGTCCGCGAGCATCGCAAGCCCCGGCACGAAACGCATCACCGTGCCGGCGAGTCCGCAGAATACCTTCACGTTGCCGTGGAAGCGGCCTTCGGCGGGCGGCGTCACCGTCACCGTGGTGTCCACCTGCTCGTCGGCATCGCAGCGCACGCCGAGCGCGCGCAACGCGCCCATCATCAGTTCGGTGTCGCGCGAGCGCAGGAGTCCCACCAATCGCACAGACTTTGAGCCGAGGGCCGCGAGGATAAGGTAGCGGTTCGACAGGGATTTACTTCCGGGGATTTCGACGGTGGCGTCGAGCGGCCTGGTGGCCGTAGGAGCGGGCCAGATGGTGGTGTTCATGTGATTTCCTCTGTTGTGCGGTATGCGCGTGTGCCGCTGTTCGTGGCATTCGGCGTTCTGCCTTGGTGTCTTGGGCGCGCCACGGTAGCAGCTGCGTTGTTCTCACCTTATTGCCTGTCGGAGATAATCAACTCTCTTTTCTCATCTGTCAGTCGTATTGCCAAGCGCAAAATAGTCGAGGCGGCTGCCTAGCTGAAAGCTGTTTGGGACCTTGTTTGCTTGCGTTTTGGCTTTTGTACTGCAATCATCACTTAATTTGTCATGTGAATGAGCTCTGAAGGCACTTGCACCGGTTCCGTAGGCGGTTTCTCTCTTCCGTAGGCGGTTGAACGAGGTATGGAACCTGCGGAATGGCTTGATAACACTGGTTTCTTTTACTCGCTTCCAACCCCGACCACCTACGGAATCGTTCATCTCCATGTCTACGGCTCTGCCAACGCGTGCGACGATGATCAATTCAGCAGTACGCCCCGCAACGGAAGCTGTCTGGCGTTTGTATGCGTTTGTATGCACAAAACGAGACCGAAAAGAAAGAAAAAGAAAACCCTTGAAAACCTAATGTTTCCAAGGGCTCCGGTCGGGCTGACAGGATTTGAACCTGCGACATTCTGCTCCCAAAGCAGACGCGCTACCAAACTGCGCTACAGCCCGTTCATGCACTCCCGCACGTGGCAGGTGAACACGAGTTTCCATTGTAGCGTATGGTAGGACAACGACAGGCTAGAATGGCAAATACTGGAGGGAAGCGCATGGGACGTCATCAGCAAGCCGAGGCTTCAGGCATCATTTCCTTCATGGCATGCGCCACTCTTGCATGGATCGCCATGGACCTATATCTGCAATTCGCTCCCGCCATCTGGCGTGTCACCCAACGCCTGTTCACCGTGTGTGCCGGAATCACCGCGGGATGTGGAGTCATCTCGTTCACCTTGGGGTATGCGCGCAACTCCAGGTCGATGACGTTGAAACATGGCTGGACCATTCCTATTCGCCGTATCTTCGAGATACTCGCTTTGTCCGTGGTCTACGCGTCGACCATTTTCGTCACGGCGTTCATGCTGCTTTCCATTGCCAGCAACATGATGGGGTTGCGCACGTTAAAAGGCTATCTGACTGCACTCTGCGCCGCGATCTCGGGGGTCGTAGGCTATGTCACGTTCGTACAGGCGGAACTCATGAATGCCAAGACCATCGCATCCTTGTTGCCGTTCTTCGTGGTTTCCGGTGTCAGCATCGCAGGATTGACGTCCGACGACCCCTACTGGTACAACAATAATTTCTCCCAGCTGGGCGACCGCACCACATTCGCAGCACGCATGTTCAATTCGACATTGATGCTAGCCGGCGTCTGCATCGTCATCATCAGCTATTTCGCGATTTCGGAGCTCATCACCACGCACCGTCTGCAGATGCAGTATCTGTCTGCAAGCGATGAAAAAGAAGCTCCCAAACACTTCAAGGCGCGGATTCTTCTGCTATCGACCATGCTGACGCTCGCAGGCATCGCCTTCATCGGCATCGGCATGTTCCGTTACACGCCGCATCCGATTCTGCACAACGTATTCGCCCGCGGTCTTCCCTGCCTGATGAGCGTGCTGATGATCGCGCTGCCTTGGCTGGCCCCGCAGCTTTCAAAAGTAGTATATGTGATTTCAGACCTAGCTATCGTGATCGGGGCTCTTGCCGGATTCCAGTGGCTGGCGGGGCGTAACACGTTGACGAACGTCGAGGCTCTTGCCGGCATGATGTTTCTGGGCTGGTTCATCATCTTTTCACGGCAGATTGCGGCCATCGAATCCGATCGTGTGCAGACGCAGCTTATTCTGGCGCAAACCAAGCGGCCAGAATCCGTCGAGGATCTTGCGGAGGTCAGCGAAACCGTTCCTGGAACCGTTTCCCGACTCTCGTCGGAAGTCTAATTCTCGTAACGGTTCACGAGCACAGTCCACAAACAATACGGCGAGGTGTCACCCGTACGGATGGCACCTCGCCTGTTCTCATGGCTATCAGAAATCGTAGTTCTTTGTGGTGGGCTTTCTATCGCTCATCAGCAACAGGAAGCTTCTCGACTGCGCCGTGATCGCGAAGCCGGCCTCATAGTTGAGTTCCGGACCCTTCGGATTATGCGTGTCGACGACCAGACGCCATTTCTTGCCATACCGCTCGTCCGGCAAGGTGAACATAATCGGCTCGTAATGCGCGTTGAAAATCAGGATGAAGTTATTGTCCACCATCTGGTTGCCATACCAGTCGGCTTCCGGAATATCGGAACCGTTCAGATAGATCATCACCGAGAACGCGTGGGTGTTGGACCAATCTTCCATGTCCATGATGGAACCGGTGTGGTCCATCCATTCGACCTGCGGAATCTTATCGTCCGGGTCTCCTGGCTCGCGGCCGGTGAAGAAACGACGCCGGTGGAGCACCGGGTGCTCGAGTCGCAGATGAATCAGCTTCGAAACGAACTCAAGCAGATCCTTCTGACTATCGTCAAGATCCCAATTGGTCCATGAAATGGCGTTGTCCTGGCAATAGGCATTGTTGTTGCCCTGTTGCGTGCGTGCCACCTCATCGCCGCCGCAGATCATCGGAATGCCCTGACTGCACAGCAGCGTCGCGAACATGTTGCGCATCTGCTGTTGCCGCAGGTCGTTGACGTCCTTGATGGTGGTCGGGCCTTCGACACCGCAGTTCCAGGAACGGTTGTTGCTTTCGCCATCCCTATTGCCTTCGCCGTTGGCATCGTTATGCTTCTCGTTGTAGCTCACCAAATCGTTCATGGTGAAGCCATCATGTGCGGTGATGAAGTTCACGGAAGCCACCGGACGGCGGCCGTTCATCTGATACAGGTCGGAGCTGCCCATCAGACGGCTGGCGAATTCCGGTAGCGTCGATGGTTGCGAACGCCAGAAGTCACGCACGCAATCACGGTAACGGCCGTTCCATTCGGACCAGCTGGACGGGAAGCCGCCCACCTGATAGCCGCCGGAACCCAAATCCCAAGGTTCGGCGATGAGCTTGACACGGGAGATGACCGGATCCTGTTCGACGATGTCGAAGAAGGCGGACAGCTTGTCGACTTCCTGGAACTGGCGGGCCAGCGTGGCCGCAAGATCGAATCGGAAACCATCGACATGCATTTCGGTGACCCAGTAGCGCAGGCTGTCCGTGATGAGCTGCAGCGCGTGCGGCGAGCGCATCAGCAGGGAGTTGCCGGTGCCGGTCGTGTCGAAGTAGTGGCGTCGGTCGTTGTCGACCAGACGGTAGTAGGCACCGTTGTCGATGCCTTTGAAGCTTAGGGTCGGGCCGAGGTTGTTGCCTTCGGCGGTGTGGTTGTACACCACGTCGAGGATCACTTCCATGCCGGCGCGATGGTAGGCCTTGACCATGGATTTGAATTCGTTGACCTGCTCGCCGCGTTGTCCGGAGCTTGAGTACGCGTTATGAGGCGCGAAGAAGCCGATGGTGTTGTAGCCCCAGTAGTTGCTCAGGCCTTTTTCCTGCAGGAAGCTGTCGTTGACGAACTGGTGGATCGGCATAAGTTCGATGGCGGTGACGCCGAGCTTCCTCAGATATTCGATGACCGATGGATATGCGAGGCCCGCGTAGGTTCCACGGATGTCCGGCGGCACGTCCAGGTTGAGATTGGTCATGCCACGCACATGGGCTTCGTAGATTACCGAATCATGGTAGGAGATGTTCGGATGTTGGTCGTTGCCCCAGTCGAAATACGGATTGACCACGGCCGATTTCATGGTATGCGGCGCGGAATCCAGCGTATTCATGCTGGTGACGTCCTCAGGGCTTTTGAACCAATACGAATAGAGGCTTTCGTCACCGTCGATGTTTCCCTCGATGGCTTTTGCGTACGGGTCGAGCAGCAACTTGTTCGGGTTGCACCGCAGGCCCTTTGCTGGATCATACGGACCGTACACACGATAGCCGTACCGTTGCCCGGGTTGTATTCCCGGCAGATAGTTATGCCATACGTAGGAGTTCTGCTCCGTCATTTCCACTCGGGTCTCACGGTCTTCCTCATCGAAAAGACAAAGCTCGACTTTCTGGGCCACTTGAGAGAAGAGGGCGAAATTCACGCCGGCGCCGTCGTAGCTCGCACCGAGTGGATACATCGATCCAGGTCTGATTTGCATAATTCAAGTATCGCACGTTTTGCGAGTTGAATTCGTTATTTCGTTTATTCCGGCGATTGTTTTTACAATTCGAAACCTGCAGGCCGCTATTGTTGCCGCATTCTGCGAATTTGCTCATGCAAAATGGCGATCTCCGAATTGGAGGCCGTGATGTGCGTGTCTCGTAGCTGCTTCCACGGGATCCAAGCAGATTCGACATGCTCGTCGGCGTCGAAATGCCGTTCGACGGCCTGCCAGTGGCGCAGGTGCACCACCATGATGTTGGCCAGTTCGTCGGTCATGCCTTCGGATGAATAGAATTGCCCGACATGGTCGATATCGCAACTGTTTTCGTCGATTGGCTCGACGCCGGTCTCTTCGCGCAGCTCACGCAATGCGGCCGCATCGACGTCTTCCCCGTCATCGATGAGTCCTGCCGGCAGACCGTAGGCGAAGGCGTCGCAGCCGACACGGTATTCTCGTTCGACCAAGTACAAATCCTGCGCGCAGTCATGCACCAGCATGACCACACAAGGCGCGTGCCGCATCACCTGTCTGCGGATCACGGTTTGTCCGCCGTCTCGTGTCTGCAACGCGATACGCATGTCCTCCACGCCGAAAATCGCGCCTTGATACACGTGCTCTCTGCTGAGTACTGTGGCCGGTCTGGTCATGTCCACGCCATCGCTGGATTCGTTCAGCGACATATCCATGCTGGTCGTATCGGACATCGTCGTTCAGCGTTCCTGCCCGCAGGACGGCAGTACCAGATTCCAGGGATCGGTGTTCATGGAAATCCAGCGGACGGTGGGGATGTCTCCGGTCGCCTCAGATACGGCACGAGGCACATCGCCCATGGCGTATTGGAACCATATGGATTCGATGGCGCTGTGTGGCGTGTTGATGAACATCGGACGAACAGTGGCGTCGCCTCGGCCGAGTTCGATGTCCGCGGCACGCATGGACGCCTCATAGCGCGCCTGCTCGATGGCATCGGTCACCGGATGATGGCGCAGATCGCTGGTCACATACACATCGACGCCTGCGGCACGCACTTCATCGAACAGTGAATCGCCCGAGCCCGGCAATACCGCCACCGTGCCGATCGTCGCGTCAAGGTCGCCGCACACCTGCACGCCAAGTTCGGTGTATGGCAGCGCGTCGGCCACACGACGGGCGAAATCACGCAATGCGATCGGCTCCTGCAACCGGCCGACACGGCCCAATCCGACCGGATGTTCGGTTTTCGGATCTTCGATGGGTACCAGCGGACGCTGTTCGATCAGGCCGAACGCGTCGGCGGCGGCCATGCCGACTCCTCGGTAGGAGGCATCGGCATTGGTGTGCCCAACCCACAGCGCGCAACCGGCGAGGTTGAGCTTCCGGACGATCTCACCACGGAATCCTAGTCCGGAGACCGCATGCACGGAACGGAAGAACAGCGGATGGTGGCAGATCAGCAGGTCGATGCCTCCGGCGATAGCCTGGTCGATCACCGCCATGGATGGGTCCGCCGCGAACGCGATGTTGCGCACGTCGTGGCGAAGGTCTCCCACGATGAGTCCCGGCTCATCCCATTGTTCCGCGTATCGCAGCGGATACAGCGTTTCAAGCACATCCACGACCTGCTTCAGCGTTGCCACAATCTTCCTTCTTTCTTTTTTAATCAGCCTTCGATTATCCGACGGGAACGGATCAGTGGGCCGCCAATTGCCAATCGGAACCGATGCCCGTCGATACGTCCAACGGAACGGCCATGGTGACGGCATGCTCCATGGCATCCTTCACCAGCGCGGCGGCCTGCTTCTCCTCACCGGGCGCGATCTCCACCACAAGTTCATCATGAATCTGCAGTATGAGGCGACTTCCAAGGTTCGCTTCCTGCAGTGCGTCATACGCACGAATCATGGCGATTTTCATGATGTCCGCCGCCGAGCCTTGGATAGGCGCGTTCAACGCGGCGCGTTCGGCCGCGTCCCTCACGGCACGGTTCGGCGATTTGAGACCGGGGAAATACCTGCGCCTTCCGAAAATGGTTTCGGTATATCCTTTTTCGCGTGCGGACGAGACAAGCGATTCAAGGTATTCATGGACTTTGCCAAAAGTGGCGAAATACTGGTTTTTCAGCGATTCGGCTTCTTTGGGCTTGATCTTGAGCTGCTGGGCAAGTCCATACGTGCTCAGACCGTAGGCAAGTCCATAGCTCATCGCCTTGACGTGGCTACGCTGATCGGACGTGATGTCGTCAACGGGAATGCCGTAGACCAAGCTGGCCACATACTTATGGAAGTCCTTGCCGGAACGGAAGGCCTCTATCAACGCCTCATCACCGGAAAGGTCGGCCATGATGCGCAGTTCGACCTGCGAGTAGTCGGAGCTCAGCAACGATTCGAAGCCCTCTCCCGGCACGAACGCGGATCGAATCTCACGACCTGCGGGATCCCGGTTCGGAATGTTCTGCAGGTTTGGATCGACGGAGCTCAATCGTCCGGTGGCTGCCACCGTCTGTTCGAAAGTGGTGTGGATGCGACCGTCATGACGGTTTGTGGCGTCGATCAACGTCTGCACGATCTGCTTGAGCTTGTTCTTTTCACGATGCATCAGCAACGCGTCAAGGAACTGGCATGCGCGGTCGTTATCGTACGAGCGGTCACGCAAGGTCTGCAATGCCGCGGCATTGGTGGTATATGAACCGGACTTGGTTTTTTTCGTCGGTTTCAATCCCATGTCTTCGAACAGGATCTTCTGCAGCTGTTTGGGGCTTTGCAGGTTCACCTGCTCCCCCGCGAACTGCCACGCCGTTTCCTGTGCCTGGGCAGCGTCGGCGGCAAGTTGGTCGCGCATCTGCACCAGACGTGCCATATCCACTTGGGCGCCGACCTGTTCCATGCCATGCAGGACCTGAGAGACCGGAAGCTCAATGGATTTGAGGAGACCGAATTGTTCGCGCTTATCCAGCACACCGGCCAAATATTCGGCCAAAAGCCCCACGATTGCGGTGCGGGTGAGTATCAGCTCGTCGTTCTTGGAATCGTTTTCCTCAGGCTCGTCGAAGTCCAAGGTTCCCTGTGTCGCGGCTTCGGCTTGTGCTTCGATGTGCAGATCAAGGAAATGGGCCGCAGCCTGTTCCAGCGTGTCCGCGTGGAAATCCGGGTGGGCAAGATATCCGGCGAGCTTGGTGTCGAACAATGGTTCCGGAAGTTCCACGCCGATGCTGCCCAGCAGATGCGCATGTTCTTTGTAACCGTGCACGACCATGGAATGGTGATAGCGGTCGAACAGCCTTTGCAGGCATTGCACCATATCCGGACTGAATACGTCGATGCGAATGGCTTCGCCGTGCACGGCGATCATCAATGCCGAAAGAGAGGCTTCTCCGGGTTTGCTCGTGCCTTCGGCGTAAAGCGTCCAGGACTGTTTCACCTTGTCCGTGCAGCGGGTCGAAGAATCGATTTCGAAGCCGAATTCCGGAATGTCGTTGGAGGAGCGTTCATGGCGTTCGTGCAGATGTTCCTGCACCACGGGGAAATGGTTTTGGACCCATGTCTCCACCACATGCGGATCGTTGACGTCTTCGACATGTGGCAGCTCGAGCTTGCTGGATTCGTGCACGTCCCCGGATGGTTTGTCCGCATTGAACGTTTTGAGCACGCGATTCTTGGTCCGAACACCGAATTCGAGCTTGGTGAATAGATCGTCGAGTTGACCAGCGTCGACTTGTCCAAATGTCAGGTCGGATACCGACACGCCAAGATCAAGGTCACGAACCAAAGCGTTCACGGAACGGTTCAGTTTGACCTGTTCGATGTTTTCGCGCAGGGCTTCGCCTTTTTTGCCGCTGATCTCGTCGGCGTGTTCGATGATCTGCTCAAGTCCGCCGTACTGGTTGATCCATTTGGCCGCGAATCCGTCGCCGACTCCGGGAACGCCGGGGATGTTGTCAGCGGTTTCTCCGCGCAAGGCGGCCAGATCCGGGTATTGCGCGGGAGAGACATGATATTTCTCCTGCACGGCGTTCGGGGTCATATGTTTGAGGTCTTTGAAATGGTGGCCGGGATACAGCACGGTGATGTTGTCGTTAATCAGCTGGAAAGCATCACGGTCGCCGGACAGCACCAATGTGCGGTAGCCTGCCTGGTCGCCCATGCTGGCGAGCGTGCCGATCACATCGTCACCCTCGTAACCAGGTTTTTCGATGTAGGTGACGCCCAAGGCCGTCAGCATCTGCTGGATTAATGGCAGCTGGCTGAGCAGTTCCTCAGGGGCCGCGTCGCGCGTTCCCTTGTACTGCGGCAGCATCTGGTTGCGGAACGTGCCGCCCTTCACATCGAATGCGACGGCAAGATGGTCTGGATGTTCGGCATCGATCACCTGCGAAAGCATGGTGGCGAAACCCCAGACGGCATTGGTTGCCTGACCTGCGGATGTACTGAAATTCTCTACGGGCAAGGCAAAAAAAGCGCGGAACGCCAAGGAATGGCCGTCTACGACCAATAGCGTTCCGCGTGAAGTGCCTTCCACAGTTGGTGTGTTAGCGCTCATCCTCTGCTTCCGACTTCTGATCACCGTACTTGGCGATGATGGCCATAGCCAGACGCTTCTTCGGGATGCGCTGGTCCATGGAGGTCTTCTGAATCCAACGGAAGGCTCCCTGCTCGGAGAAGTCCGCCTTGTCCATCAGCAGACCCTTGGCACGGTCGACGAGCTTGCGCTCCTCAAGCGTCTCCTCGGCCTTCTTGAGCTGCTCCTCCGTCTTCTTGAGCTGCTCCTCGGTCTCCTGCAGCTTGGATTCGCTGCGCTCGACATTGTCCAGCAGGTCGTTGATCTCGGCGAACCGTCCCATGGCCACTTCCAGAGCCGGCAGGAGCTTGGACTCCTCGTACGGCTTGGTGACGTATGCCATGGCACCGGCACCGGTGGCCTTCTTGACCAGATCGGACTGGGAGAACGCGGTCAGCATGACGACAGGAGCGATGTTCTCGTCGCAGATGATGCCCGCGGCCTCGATGCCGTCCATACGAGGCATCTTGACGTCCACGCACACCACGCTCGGGCGGAACTTGCGGGTCAGCTCGACAGCCTCCTCGCCATTGGCGGCCTCGCCTACGACCTCGTAGCCATTGTCCTCCAACATGGCCACCAAGTCCATACGGTTCACGGATTCGTCTTCGGCAACGACGACGGTTCGCTTGCCGGACTCCCTGCCTTCAGTGGATTCCTGTCCAGGTTCCGCGGCGGCCTGGAGCTCCTCATCGGTGAGCACTTCCGGTTCCGTGGTCTTCTCTGCAGCCATGTCGGTCTCTTTCCACTGTCACGCCCAAAGCCGGCCTAACGTGCCCCAACCTGGGCCTGGATTGATATTGATTTCTTACGTGCCCTCGGTGGGACTCGAACCCACACTGCGCAGATTTTGAGGCTGCTTCCTCTACCAATTGGGATACGAGGGCTTGCACGCAACTATGGCAGGATAGCACAGCATCATGGCTTATGGCAAATCCACGGCGTTGCCATCGGCATGTCGCAAAACGGGCCTCCCGTCGGCAATCCGGCGGAAGACCCGTTTGGATAGCCGTCTAACACGACGGCATCTCAATCTCAGTCGCAGGCACCAACGGTGTGGACATAGATGGAGTCGGTGCGACCCGGCTGATGCTCGCCCTGAGCGGAGCTCAGCACGACGATCTTGTCGCCATCGGTGACCTTGCCGGCATCCTTCAGGATCTTGTCGGTGAAGATCATCAGGTCCTTGCGGGACTTGTCGTGGTAATCCTCATCGAGCAGGAAGGACTCGGTACCCCAAGACAGAGCCAGCCAGTGATAGGTGTGCTCGTTGTTGGTGATGCCGTAGATCGGGGTGGCCGGGCGTTCGCGGGACACGCGGTGCACGGTGGAACCGGTCTGGGTGTAGGCGACGATGGCCTTGGCGTTCAGCTTGTCAGCCAGATCCACAGCTGCGGAAGACACGGCGCCGGTGGAGGACATATCCAGGTTCTTCAGCTCCGGGATGCGGTCGAAACCATGCTCGGTGGCGAACGTGGAGATGCGGCTCATGGTGTTCACGGTGACTGCCGGGTACTTGCCGACGGCGGTCTCGTTGGAGGTCATGGTGGCGTCGGCGCCGTCGAGGACGGCGTTGGCGCAGTCGGAGGCCTCTGCACGGGTCGGGACCGGGGAGCTCACCATGGAGCCCAGGACCTCGGTGGCCACGATGACCGGCTTGGCGTACTGGCGGGCCAGCTCGATGCAGCGCTTGGTGGCCAGCGGCACCTCTTCCAGCGGGCACTCGACGGCCATATCGCCACGGGCGACCATGATGCCGTCGAAGGCCTTCACGATCTCTTCGAGGTTCTCGAGGGCCTGCGGCTTCTCGATCTTGGCGACGACCGGGATGCGGCGGCCTTCCTCGTCCATGATCTCGTGGGCGCGGTCGATGTCGGTGGCGAAACGAACGAAGGACATGGCGATGATGTCGGCGCCGGTGCGGATGGCCCAGCGCAGATCCTCTTCGTCCTTCTCGGTCAGCGCCGGCAGGGACACGGCGACGCCCGGCAGGTTGATGCCCTTGTGGCTGGAGACCGGTCCGGCCACGACGACCTTGGTGTGCACGTTGTTGCCTTCGACCTTGGTGACCTCGAGGCGGACCTTGCCGTCGTCGATGAGGATCGGGTCGCCTGCATGGCAGTCGCCCGGGAGACCCTTGAAGGTGGTGGAGGTGATGTGCTCGTCGCCTTCGATGTCATCGGTGGTGATGATGAATTCCTGGCCTTCGGTCAGCTGGACCTTGTCCTCGCCGTCGGCGTTCTTCTTGAACCAACCGCAGCGGATCTTCGGACCCTGCAGGTCGACGAGGGCGGCAACGTTGCGACCGGTGGCCTTGGCGGCGGCACGGAGGTTGTTGTAGACCTTGAGGTGGTCTTCCGGAGTGCCGTGGGAGCGGTTCAGACGAGCGACGTCCATACCTGCTTCGACAAGGCTGGTGATGCCTTCCAGGGACTCGGTGGCTGGACCGATGGTATCTACGATCTTGGCTTTACGCATGAATGCCTGCCTATTCTTGTTGATATTGATTTTGGGATCTGACGACCCTGTTTCCAGTGGCATAGTTTACTAGCAAAAAGCGCCCACTTCCACCTCTGGGCGAGGTGTGTTGTGAGCGCTCACATTATTTTTGGGAAAACATATGCCGCTATTTTCCCAAGGTTCAACGAACCATCATTTTCCGTTCTTCTCCACGGCACGCATCTTGATGACGCTGGCCAGGGCCGCGCCTCCGATCGCAAGGACGATCACAATAAGGGACAGCCATGTGGGCACTTCCGGCACCCAGGAAATCGGCCGTCCGCCGTTGAGGAACGGAAGGGAATTGCCATGCAAGGCTTCCATGATGAGCTTGACGCCGATGAATCCCAACACCACGGACAGACCCAACGGCAGATAGACGAGCTTGTCGAGCAGCTCGCCCAGCAGGAAATACAGCTGCTGCAATCCGAGCAATGCGAATACATTGGAAGTGAACACGATGAAGGGATCTTTGGTGAGGCCGAAGATCGCGGGAATCGAATCGAAGGCGAACATCACGTCGGTCGTTCCGATGGTCAGGAAGACGATGAGCATCGGCGTCCAGTGCTTGACCCCATTCTTCACCGTGCGCAGCTTCTCACCGTCGTATTCGTCGGTGATCTTGATGACCTTGCGCAGCGCATGGATCAGCGCGTTCTCGTGGTATTCCTCGTCCTCTTCCCCGCCGGTGACGAGCTTGACGGCCGTGACGATGAGGAACGCGCCGAACAGGAAGAACACCCATGTGAAACGCGAGATGATGGCCGCGCCCACCAGGATGAAAAGGCCTCGGAGCACCAATGCGACGGTGATGCCGACCGAGAGCACGAATTTCTGCAGTTCCTTGGGAACCGCGAAATTCGACATGATGATGACGAACACGAACAGGTTGTCGATGCTCAGTGAGTATTCGGTGAGCCAGCCCGAATAGAATTCGATGGCCGGCTTCGAGCCGGCGAAGAACCACATGAGCCCGCCGAAGATCAATGCCATGACCACGAAGAACGCGATATGCTGCACGCATTCCTTGGTGGATGGCACATGGGGTTTGCGTCCGATGACGAACAGATCGACCACGAAGAAGACGGCGAGCACCGCGAATGTGGCGATTTCAAAAGCAAGTGGTGTTTCAGCCATGGTTCACCATGGTACGTATGCCGGCTGACCGGATGGTTTCCAAAGTGAAGCCCCGGAGACAAGAAACCCCGTCATTTGCTGGCTTCGGTCATCTGCCGGAGCTCCTTCTTCAGATCGCGGATCTCATCGCGCAGACGCGCGGCGAGCTCGAACTGCAACTGCTCGGCGGCCGTGTGCATCTGTTCGGACAGCTGTCTGATCAGATCGGCCAGGTCCTGCGCCGGCAGGCCGGCCTTGAGGATCTCCTCGTGGCGCCTGTCCTTCTCCTCCTTGCTGGTGGACGGAACGCCAAGATGCGAATTGCCGGCCTTGTCCGCATTGCGGTAGCCGGTGCCAAGCAGGGTCTGGGTGTCGACGTCCTCCTTGGCGAGCATGTCGTTGACGTCGGAGATTTTCTTGATGAGCGGCTTCGGGTCGATGCCATGCTTCTTGTTGTAGGCGATCTGGATGTCGCGGCGGCGGTTGGTCTCATCGATGGCCTTGTGCATGGCGTCGGTGATGTCATCCGCATACATGATGACCTTGCCCGATACGTTTCGCGCGGCACGACCGATGGTCTGGATGAGGGAACGGTACGAGCGCAGGAAGCCTTCCTTGTCCGCATCGAGGATCGCCACCAACGACACCTCCGGCAGGTCGAGTCCCTCACGCAGCAGGTTGATGCCGACGATGACGTCGATCTTGCCTTCGCGCAGCTCCCGCAGCAGCTCGACACGGCGCAGCGTGTCCACATCGGAATGCAGATACTCCACCTTGATGCCCCGTTCGAGAAGATAGTCGGTCAGGTCCTCGGCCATCTTCTTGGTGAGTGTGGTGACCAGCGCACGTTCGTTCCTTGCCACCCGGTCCTTGATCTCGGCAAGCAGGTCATCGACCTGGCCTTCCACCGGACGCACGTCGATCTGCGGATCGACCAGTCCGGTCGGGCGGATGATCTGCTCGACCACGCCGTCGCTCAAGCCGAGCTCGTAATCGCCCGGAGTCGCGGACAGGTAAACCGTCTGGCCGACCCTCTCCTGGAATTCCGGCCATTTGAGCGGACGGTTGTCCATGGCCGACGGCAGGCGGAAGCCATGTTCCACCAACGTGCGTTTGCGGCTGGCGTCGCCTTCGTACATCGCGCCGATCTGCGGCACGGTGACATGCGATTCGTCGATGACAAGCAGGAAATCGTCGGGGAAGAAGTCGAGCAGCGTATGCGGAGGGGTGCCCGGAGCCCGGCCATCGAAATGCCTCGAATAGTTTTCCACTCCGGAGCACACGCCTACCTGGGAAAGCATTTCCAAGTCATACGTGGTGCGCATGGTGAGACGCTGCGCCTCAAGTTCCTTGCCCTGCTTGCGCAATTCGGCCGTGCGCTCATCCAGTTCCTGCTGGATGGTCTTCAGGGCATGTTCCATGCGTTCGGGTCCGGCGACGTAATGCGACGCCGGGAAGATATGCACCTGCGTCTCATGGCCGATCACATCGCCGGTCAGGGGATGCAGCGTGGAGATGCGGTCGATCTCGTCGCCGAAGAATTCGATGCGGATGGCCAGCTCCTCATAGACGGGGATGATCTCGACCGTGTCTCCACGCACCCGGAACGTTCCCCGCGTGAAGGCGATGTCGTTGCGCTTGTATTGCATGGCCACGAACTTGCGCAGCAGGTCGTCGCGGTCGATCTGCTGGCCTTCCTTGAGCAGCAGCATACGGCCGGCATACTCCTCCGGCGTGCCTAGGCCGTAGATGCAGGAGACCGTCGCCACCACCACACAGTCACGCCGGGTCAGAAGGTTCGCCGTGGCCGCATGGCGCAGACGTTCCACATCGTCGTTGATGTTGGAGTCCTTCTCGATATAGGTGTCGGTTTGCGGAATATACGCTTCCGGCTGGTAGTAGTCGTAGTAGGAGACGAAATAGCTCACCGCGTTGTC
>ERZ1034871.11-NODE-11-length-99289-cov-14.611222_pt1 | contig 99289 bp, 58 predicted proteins | sample MGYA00520631_ERZ1034871 | MGnify/ENA primary metagenome ERZ1034871 (study PRJEB33766, sample SAMN09781721) | gut metagenome | biome: gut microbiome | host: Homo sapiens | place: Madagascar | study: EMG produced TPA metagenomics assembly of the PRJNA485056 data set...
TACGGCAGCTCCAAGCGGAAATGGAGGGAATGGCATATGAGAAATAATAGGCTTCTCCCCTATGAAACAATCGTCCAAGCCGCCAGCGGGGAGCCGGAAGCGGTGGGAACTGTATTGCAGTATTACCGCCGCCGCATACAATGTGCCGCCCGTGTGAATGGACGGGTAGACCAAGATACAGAGGACTACATCACCCAGACGCTTCTCACAGCTATTTTCAAGTTCCGCTTTGGGAGATAGCCCTACCGCCTACAACTGAATAACCGCCGCTTCGCCGGCAACCAGAAAGCAGTAAATCTATTCAACAGATTTGCTGCTTTTTTTCGTTCCTGTTTGGCATTTTTGAAAATCCCCAGTATGAAAAAACAAAAGGGAAAATAGCCGCCGCAGTTGGCAAAATCCCTTACTTATCCGTAGAGGGTATCAAAGAAAAAAATACTGCCATTGTCCGCCTATTCCGGCTTGCGTGGTGTTGTAGGGAATAGAGGGGAAATTCTAAAAATCTCCGTCCATTTTGCTTTGCGTGGTGTTGTAGGTAGTGAAAGGAAAATTTTCAAGATAAGCCGGAATAGCGGGTAGCAAAGCCCTTTTGAAACGTTTTGTTAGCGGAAAGGACGGGAGCCGGGGAACGCCGGAGTTTTTCAGAGCAAGATTCTACCGAGGTGCCAAAATTCGCTCTCCGCTTATTTTTGCCCCTGCGGGAATCTTGTTGGGGAGTGCCTTCCCCAAACCCTGCTATGCGCCCTGTCGGGCGAGAAAGGAGGTCACAGACCATGCGAAAGAAATACAATACGCCCCACCGCCGTCATGTGGTAAAGACCCGCATGACCGATGAAGAATACGCCGACTTCACCGGGCGGCTGGCGGCTTATGAAATCAGCCAGTCCGAGTTTATCCGGCAAGCCATACGGAAAGCGACCATACGCCCCATTGTCACCGTTTCCCCGGTCAATGACGGGCTGCTTGCCGCCCTCTCCAAGCTCACGGCAGAGTACGGGAAAATCGGCGGCAACTTAAACCAGATTGCCCGGAGCCTGAACGAATACGGAAGCCCCTACCGGGGGCTGGAAAAGGAAGTGCGGGGAGCCGCCGCCGACCTTGCCGCCTTGAAGTTTGAAGTCTTGCAGAAAGTAGGTGAAGCCGTTGGCGATACTCAAACATATCAGCTCTAAAAATGCCAACTACGGGGACGCTGAAAAATACCTCACATTCGAGCATGACGAGTTTACCATGAAGCCCACCCTTGACGCAGACGGGCGGCTCATACCGAGGGTAGACTACCGCATATCCTCTCTGAATTGTGGCGGGGAGGATTTTGCCGTTGCCTGTATGCGCTCCAATCTCCGCTACGGCAAGAACCAGAAACGGGAGGACGTAAAGAGCCACCACTACATCATCAGCTTTGACCCACGGGACGGCCCGGACAACGGCTTGACCGTTGATCGGGCGCAGGAGCTGGGCGAGAAGTTCTGCGCCGAGCATTTCCCCGGACACCAGGCCCTTGTCTGCACCCACCCGGACGGACACAGCCACACCGAAAATATCCATGTGCATATCGTCATTAACAGTCTGCGGATTGCGGAGGTTCCCATGCTGCCCCACATGGACAGGCCAGCGGACAGGAAAGCAGGCTGCAAGCACCGCTGTACGGACGCAGCTATGAACTATCTGAAAGCCGAAGTCATGGAGATGTGCCACAGCGAGGGGCTTTACCAGATAGACCTTTTGAACGGCAGCAAAGAACGCATTACCGAGCGTGAGTATTGGGCGCAGAAGAAAGGACAGGCTGCCCTTGACAGAGCCAACGCCCCTATTGCTGCGGACGGTATCGCGCCCCGGCAGACCAAGTTTGAAACGGATAAGGCGAAGCTGCGCCGGACTATCCGGGAAGCCCTTGCCGCTGCTTCCGGCTTTGATGAGTTTGCCGCCCTGCTTCTCCGGCATGGTGTGACCGTCAAGGAGAGCCGGGGGCGGCTAAGTTACCTCACGCCGGACAGGACGAAGCCAATTACCGCCCGGAAGCTGGGGGACGATTTTGACCGGGCTGCTGTCCTCTCCGTTTTGGAGCAGAACGCCGCCAGAGCCGCCGAAAAACCCGCAGCCATAGCGGAATACCCCGGCAGTATCAAAGACCGCTTACGGACGAAAAAAGAAGCGAAAAACGCCCCGAACAATGACGCTGTACAGCGCATGGTAGACATAGCCGCCAAGCGAGCCGAGGGGAAAGGACGGGGCTATGAGAAGTGGGCGACCATGCACAACCTCAAACAGATGTCGGCTACCCTCATGCTCTACCAGCAGTATGGCTTTTCTTCCCCGGACGAGCTGGACGCTGCCATTTCCGCAGCCAACACCGCCACGCAGGAGAGCCTTGCCGGACTGAAAGGGCTGGAAGCCGCTATCCGGGAGAAAAAGGAATTGCAGCGCAACCTTTTGGGCTATATCGGCACGAAGCCCGCCCGTGACGGTCTGAAAGCGCAGAAATCGGAGAAAGCCCGGAGAGCCTACCGGGAACAGCACGAAAGCGATTTTATCATAGCGGACACAGCCGCCCGTTATTTCCGGGAGCATGGAATAACCAAGCTGCCAGCCAGCAAAGCCCTGCAAAGGGAGATTGAGCAGCTTACCGTCCAGAAGAACGCCGGATATAACGACTACCGGGAGAAACGCCAGCGGGCGCAGGAGCTTCAGACAGTCAGACGCAATATCGACCAGATTTTAAGGGGCGCACCGAGCCAGCAGAAAAAGCGTGAACAGGAGCGTTAAAGACCGCCCCGAAATGATACCGAAACCCTACAAAAATACAGGTATGATATGAACCCTTACCGCAATACTCCCCGACTTCCAAACGGGGCTTACAGGGCAGAAAAAGCCCGAAAATGATACCGAGAACATACAGAAAATGCCCCCTATCCCGCTACACCGATAGGAACGGCAGAAAGGAGCTTACCATTGCCGAGAATGAGCAAGAAGCGGCGGCTGGAATGGTCTTTCTTCCTCAACCACCGCAACCGTATCACTTACAACGACCTATGCCGGGGCTGCACCCGTGACTGCAAACAGAGCTTCCGGGCGGTTATCATACTATGCCCTCGCTATTATTCCAAACGCTGGAAAAAGGAGGACGCAGCCTATGGCAGATAACCGCAAATATTACTACCTCAAGCTGAAAGAGAGCTATTTTGACGATGATGCAATCGTTCTGCTGGAAAGTATGCAGGACGGCGTTATCTATTCCAACATTCTCTTGAAGCTGTACTTGAAATCGCTGAAAAACGGCGGGAAATTGCAGCTTGACGAGAATATCCCCTACACCGCCCAGATGATTGCGACCATTACCCGCCAGCAGGTAGGTACCGTAGAGAGAGCTTTGAAAATCTTTATGAAGCTGGGGCTTGTGGAGCCTTTGCCAAGCGGCGCACTCTACATGAGCAACATTGAGCTTTTAATCGGCCAGTCCTCTACCGAGGGGGAGCGCAAGCGCAGGGCGCGGCTGGCTTTGCAGGAACAAAAAGCCCTGCCGCAGACAGGGGCGGACAAATGTCCACCATATCGAGCGGACATTTGTCCACCAGAGATAGAGATAGAGAAAGAGATAGATATAGAAATAGAAAAAGAGAGAGAGTTAGAAACGGGACACCCCGCCCCCGCCGCCTATGGCAGATACCACAATGTCATTCTTTCCGATACGGAGCTTGACGGGCTGAAAACAGAGCTTCCCGGCAAGTGGGAGTATTACATTGACCGCCTATCCTGCCATATCGCTTCCAGCGGGAGGAAATACAAGAGCCATGCAGCCACGATTTTCAAGTGGGCGCAGGAGGACGCAGCCAAGAAAGCCCCGAAAAAGGGCATACCCGATTATACCTGTAAGGAGGGCGAGAGCTTATGACGAATGGATTTGATGAAATGATTTTGAATATGACCGACACCACGCCGGAGCCGGAGGACTACACCGGCGAGGACGGGCTTTTATACTGCGGGAAGTGCCACAAGCCCAAAGAGGGCTATTTCCCCAAAGAAACCGCCGCATGGCTGGGGCGTGACCGCCACCCGGCAGAATGTGACTGCCAGCGGGCAGAGCGTGAGGAACGGGAAGCCGCAGAGAAACAGCGCAGTCACCTTGAAACTGTCGAGCGGTTGAAGCGGCGGGGCTTTACAGACCCGGCTATGCAGGGCTGGACGTTTGAGAACGACAACGGCAAGTGCCCGCAAATGGAACACGCCCATTTCTATGTGGAGAACTGGGAAACCATGAAAGAGCGCAACATTGGCTATCTGCTATGGGGCGGCGTTGGCACAGGCAAGAGCTATTTTGCGGGCTGTATCGCAAATGCCCTTATGGAGCGTGAAATCCCCGTGTGCATGACAAACTTTGCATTGATATTGGGTGACCTTGCCGCCAGCTTTGAGGGCAGGAATGAATATATCTCCCGACTTTGCAGCTTCCCGCTGCTTATCCTTGACGATTTTGGAATGGAACGGGGAACGGAATACGGCTTAGAGCAGGTCTACAACGTGATTGACAGCCGTTACCGCAGCGGCAGGCCGCTGATCGTCACGACTAATCTCACGCTGGAGGACTTGCAGCACCCGGAGGACACCGCCCACGCCCGCATTTATGACCGTCTGATTGAAATGTGTTCTCCTGTCCGCTTTACCGGGAGCAACTTCCGAAAAGCCACGGCGCAGGAGAAAATGGGACAACTGAAAAAGCTGATGAACAGAAAGGAGAGCCGCCTATGACCAACACCCCAAAGAATGACCGCAGCACCCGCCGCCCGGATTGCGTGACGGAAATCCGCATAGGTAATTCTGTCCTTGTCGTTTCCGGCTATTTCAAGCAGGACACCACCGCCACCGCCGCCGATAAAATGCTGAAAGTGCTGGAAGCGGAAGCTGCTACACAAAAATCGGCAATTTGACGGGACGTAAAGAAGCAGAAAGGACTGTACAGCCAGCCCCGGCGTGTGGTATGATAGTCATACGGAATAGTGGGGCTGGCTGTCGGAAATGGAGGACACTATGTTAAGACAGACCACCCGAAACCTTATTACCGCCCTTTATCCGAGATTATCCCACGAGGACGAGCTGCAAGGTGAGAGCAATTCTATTTCAAACCAGAAGCGTATTCTTGAAACCTATGCGAAGCAGAACGGCTTTTCCAATCTGCAATGGTACACAGATGACGGTTATTCTGGGGCGAACTTCCAAAGACCCGGTTTTCAAGCCATGCTTGCGGACATTGAAGCCGGAAAAGTCGGCACCGTTATCGTCAAGGATATGTCACGGTTAGGGCGAAACTATCTGCAAGTGGGAATGTATACGGAAATGATTTTCCCACAGAAAGGCGTCCGCTTTATCGCTATCAATGACGGAGTGGACAGCGCACAGGGCGACAATGATTTTGCCCCTCTGCGGAACATTTTTAACGAATGGCTGGTGAGAGATACGAGCAAGAAAATCAAAGCAGTAAAACGGTCTAAGGGTATGAGCGGGAAGCCCGTCACGAGCAAACCCGTATACGGCTACTTTATGGACGAGGACGAAAATTTTATCATTGACGGGGAAGCCGCCCCTGTTGTGCGGCAGATTTACAGCTTGTGCCTTGCCGGGAACGGGCCGACCAAGATAGCCCGTATGCTCACAGAGCAGGAGATCCCCACGCCGGGAACGCTGGAATACCGTCGGACGGGAAGCACCCGCCGCTACCACCCCGGCTATGAGTGCAAGTGGGCGACCAATACCGTGGTACATATCCTTGAAAACAGGGAGTACACGGGCTGTCTGGTAAACTTCAAGACGGAGAAGCCGTCCTACAAGACCAAGCACAGCGTAGAGAACCCCATTGAGAAACAGGCGATTTTCGAGAACCACCATGAGCCTATCATTGACACCCAGATGTGGGAGCGTGTGCAGGAGTTACGCAAGCAGCGCAAACGCCCGAACCGCTATGATGAAGTGGGCTTATTCTCCGGCATACTCTTTTGTGCCGACTGCGGCAGCGTCCTTTACCAGCAGCGTTACCAGAACGCCACCCGCAAGCAGGATTGTTATATCTGCGGGAGCTACAAGAAGCGTACCCGTGACTGTACGGCGCACTTTATCCGCACCGACCTGTTGACCGCCGGAGTGACCGACAATCTGCGGAAAGTCACCAGCTATGCAGCGAAGCACGAAGCCCGGTTTATGAAGCTGCTGATCGAGCAGAACGAGGACGGGGGCAAGCGCAGGAACGCCGCAAGGAAAAAGGAGCTGGAAGCCGCCGAGAAGCGTATCAGCGAGTTATCCGCTATCTTCAAGCGGCTGTATGAGGACAGCGTGACCGGGCGCATTTCAGACGAGCGTTTCACGGAGCTGTCGGCAGACTATGAAGCCGAGCAGAAAGAACTGAAAGAGAGAGCCGCCGCTATCCGGGCAGAGCTTTCCAAAGCGCAGGAAGCCACGGTAAACGCAGAAAAGTTTATGAATGTTGTCCGCAAGTACACCAGCTTTGAAGAACTTACCCCTACCCTTTTGCGTGAGTTTGTGGAGAAAATCGTTGTGCATGAGTGCAGCTATGACGAGAACGGCACACGCAGACAGGACATTGATATTTATTACTCTTTCGTTGGCAAGGTAGACCTGCCCGAATGACCGCCCGACCTATCCGGCGCAATGCGCAAACGCCGGATAGGAACGGCAAAATTTTTTACACTTCTACTACTTCTTTATCACACATCAGCAAAAGAGGCGGTGCTGTCACGGGACGTGATGGAGACTTTCGCGAAGGAAATCGCGTTTCTTTACCAGCTTCCGCAGAAGCAGTTTGTGACCGATACGAAGTCGACGACCGTCCAGACGAATGCGTATGAAAGAGAGAAGTATGGTCCCATCAAGCGCCTCACCCGTGCGGAGCTCAGATTCGGTGATAAATTCTTCCGTTGGGTACCGGAAGAGGATGAAGACCGGCCGTTTAAGGAATTGTATGCAGCATTGTGTACACTCAGGAAAACGGTCGATGAATCTATTGGAGTGACTAGTGACTAGTGACTGGTGATTGGTATTGCGTTTTCATATGAACTGGGGATAAGCGGCTTCTCTCTTCTAGTGAGACATGAGGAGTGAAGGTGCGACGCAGAAAAGTAAAAGCGCCGCAGAGATTTTGATGAGGGGCTTGGCGACACGAGAAGTACGGAGGCTAATCCCTAATCCCTAATCCCTAATCCCTAGTCCCTAGTCACTAGCTACTAGTCACTTTATTCCCTAGACCACTCGCCTAGAATGGTGTACAATAGGGGCGTTGTTTATGAAAAATCTGCGGTCATTCCAAGAAAATTGTCTGTGGATCTTTTGATTCATTAGAAACAAAAAGGGGAATGAGAATAGCGGCGGCTCCGCTGCCAATCAAAGATGGGCGATGCCCGAGGGGAAAATAGGGCAAAGGCTGACATCTGCTATCTCTCGATCCCTGTTATCTGCTCACTTATAATAAGGAGACATACTTTCATGCACGAACTTTTTGACTGGATTTATTCCATCGTCGTGGCGCTTTTTATCGCCATGATCATTCATATTTTCCTCTTCGTCCCGACGAAGGTATCGGGGCAGTCGATGTACCCGACGCTGAATAATGGCGAATACCTCATCGTATCGAAGATCAGCCACGTTTTCCGCGAGACGCCGGAGTATGGGGATATCGTTATCATCGACAGTCGCACGCATCGCGAACGCTCCTGGATGGATGATCTGGAAGAACCGATGAAGAACTACATCGCCATCTTTGATCGCTCGAGCCGTGAGCACAACGTCTGGGTGAAGCGCGTCATCGGCAAGGGTGGTGACACGCTGGCATTCAAGGAAGGCCATGTATGGCGCAATGGCGAGAAGCTGGAAGAACCATACATCAATGAACCGATGGAATTCTCTATGGACGGCTCCTATACAGTGCCGGAAGGTACGGTCTTCGTCATGGGAGACAACCGGAACCACAGCTCTGACAGTCGTTTTATCGGACCCGTACCTGTGGATCATGTCCTCGGTAAGGTTGCGATCCAGTTTTGATCGGTATTCTTTGGAAACCGCTCTCTGAAAAGAGGGCGGTTTTATTGTGGGGGAGTGATCAGGAGACTTGGAGACCAGGGAAACGCTGATTAAATCGCAGAGTCAGATTTTACAAGAATTTTTATACATAGCTTCGTCATAGCCTTCCTTAAATAGCTCGCTATTCGCGTCAGGTTATTCCTTGCTATGCGTAAAAATCCAAGAGTAAAATCTGACAACGATTGAATCAGTGTTTCCCTGGCGGGGATAGGGAGATACATGGGAAGGAGGTTCCGCACGGTAAAGCGGGAGTCGAAGGATCTATTTTGTGAAACGTGTTTCCAAATCTCACTGAATGAAAATATGAAATCTGTATGAATAGAAACCGGAAATCTTATGGAATGGAAATTCAAAATCTCACTGAATGGAATTGCAGAATCTTACTGAATGGCATATAATACGACCATAGGAGGATCGCTATGGACAAACAGAAATACATGCCGCGGCTGATAGACAAGAAGGTCGAGACGTATCTCAAAACCTTCGGCGCACTTTGCATTGAGGGGCCGAAGTGGTGTGGGAAGACGTGGACATCCGCCTACCACTGCAAAAGTGAGATTCTGCTCGGAAACCCGGAAGGCAATTTCCAGAACAGGCGGCTTGCTGAGATGTCGCCTTCGCTTGTTCTTTCTGGAGAGCATCCGCGCCTGATCGATGAATGGCAGGAGGTACCGCCGCTTTGGGATGCGGTGCGCTATGCGGTCGATGAGACGGGGGGAAAAGGGCAGTTCATCATGACGGGTTCGGCCACGCCGAACCACAAAGGCATCATGCACAGCGGTGCAGGGCGTATCGCATGCCTCCGTATGCGTCCGATGTCACTCTACGAAGCGGGCTTTTCTTCTGGCGATGTCTCGCTGGAAAAACTCTGCGAAGGACAGCTTACGCCCGAGCTCACTGGCGAGGTGGGACTTCCACGACTCATCGAGTACATTCTGCGCGGGGGCTGGCCTGGGAGTATTGACCTGCCGCTTGCGGAAGCCTCCCTGCTTCCCAAAGAGTACGTGAAAGCTATCGTCGAAGATGATGTGTACCGCATGGATGGCATCAAAAGGGATACGAATAAGATGCGCCTCTTGCTGCGATCGCTGGCGCGTAACGAAAGCACGACGGTGACGAACCGCACGCTTAAAAATGATGTGAAGGAAATCGATGATGAAGACATTGATGCGAATACCATCAATGAGTACCTGAATATTTTTGAGCGGCTTTTCCTCATCAATAACCAGAAGCCATTTGCTGCGTCTGTGCGTTCATCTGTCCGCATCAAGCAGGCAGTGAAGCGTCACTTTGTCGACCCGTCTATCTCGGCGGCGCTCCTTGGTGTCACGTCTTCCTCTCTTTTGAACGATCTAGAGACACTGGGCCTCCTCTTCGAGGCGCTGTGTGAGCGTGACTTGCAGATTTATGCTGACGCTTTCGGTGGATCGCTGTATCATTATCAGGACTACAAGAACCGCGAGATCGATGCGGTGGTAGAGTGCCCGGATGGCGAGTGGTGCGCTTTTGAAATTAAGCTCGGTGCGAACCAGATCGATGCAGCCGCCGAAGGGCTCTTGAGACTCAAGGCGGAATTTGAGGCAGATCCGAGGGGCAGGCCGCCGAAGGTGCTCTGCGTCCTCTGCGGCCTTTCGAATGCTGCCTACCAGCGTCCCGACGGCGTCTTCGTCGTTCCATTGACGGCGCTGAGAGATTGATAGTTGTTAGTTGAAGGAGAAACACTATGATTACCGGAGATATCAAACATTTAGAAGACTACAAGAAACAGTTGCCGACATTCATCTACGAGTGCCTGAAAGAAGTCGCGGCATTTGATTTCACTGCGGTGCCTGACGGAAAGTACAAAATCAATGGCTGCGATATGGGCGTGGAGTCGCCTGTGACAGAGCCGGCGGCGGATAGAAAGTTGGAAGGTCATAAGAAAATGATCGATATCCAGTATGAAGTGGAAGGCGAAGTAGAATGGATCGGCGTGGAGACGATCTTCGAAGCGGGAGAGTGCATCGAGAGCTACCCGGAGCGTGACCTCTATTTCTATGAGTCTTCGCCCAAAGGGGAGTCAAAGGTGTACTTTGAGACAGGCCGTTTCGCCGTCTTCTTCCCCGAAGACCTCCATCGCCCGCTCTGCCAGGGAGAAAGCGGCAGCCGGCAGCTTCGCAAAGCTGTCGTGAAGGTGCCGGTGGAATGGGTGAGTGTGAAATAGAAGTCAGGGATCAGAGGTGACTGGTGATTGCGAAAACTGAACGAGCCTCTTCTTGACTTACAGTCAACTCTTTGCTATTATAGACTATATTCGATTACTAGCGATTTCTACAGTACCGCACGATGAAGGTGGTATGTGTAAGGGGGCAGAGTATGAAGTATAAAAAATTTTTGGCAGCTGCCATGGCGGCAGGCTTTTTGCTTTCCGCCGGCATGATGACCGGCGGATGCGGGTCGTCCAAACAGCAGCAGGGGCAGCAGCAGGCGATGAAGGTCACGACTTTCAAACCGTTCAAGTCGGACACGCCGATCCAGAGAGAGTATGCCGGCTCCATTATGGCATTGCAGGAGGTGCCGGTCCGCTCGAAAGTATCCGGTACAGTCATGGAAAAATACGTCAAAGGCGGTGACCATGTCACAGAAGGGCAGCCGCTCTTCCGCCTTGATACGCGCACTTATTCGTCCTCTCTGGCAGCCGCAGAGGCGCAGGTCGCGCAGGCTTCGGCTACCTATGAAAATGCGAAGCGCGATCTGGCCCGCTATGAGCAGCTGATCGCGACGGGAGCGATTTCCCGGCAGGCCTATGATGCACAGAAGGCAGCGACAGAGTCCTATCAGGCTGTCGTCGAAGCAGCCCAGTCGCAGGCAGCGATTGCATCGGATAATCTCTCCGATACCATCGTGACAGCTCCCTTCACAGGGACGCTCTCCATGGATGATGTGAATATCGGCACCTTCGCTTCGGCGGGACAGACGCCGCTCGTCACGATTTCCTCGGCAGATCCGCTGTATGTTCAGTTTGATATGTCGGAGAGCGAATACCTTTCGCTCACCAAAAATAAGAGTGGCACGGAGACGCTCGGGGATACCCTGAAGCTTCGCCTTGCTGATGGCTCCATTTATCAGGAGACCGGCAAGATTGTCCAGATTAATCCGGGGCTGACCGGCGGGCAGCTGACCATGAAGGCAGCCTATGCAAATCCGGATAACCTGCTCGTACCGGGGATGTATGCGACGGTCGTTTCTGATGCAGAAATCGCCAAGGGCAGCATTTTGGTACCGACCAAGGCACTAGTACAGCTCCTGAACCGAGATATGCTTGATGTCGTCGTCGATGGCAAGGTCCAGCAGAAGGCGGTCAAGCTCGGTGCGACCTATGGCATCTATACCATCATTGAAAGCGGCATCGATGAAAATGATGAGATCATCGTCGAAGGCCAGAATAAAGTCCGTGTCGGACAGGCAGTCGCTCCGGAAGAAACAACGCGCGAGGCCTTGGAACAGGCGGCGATCAAGGCCGTTTCTGCGCAGCATGGCACGACAGATGCTAAGAAATAAGGGGAGGAGCTATGGCAAATTTCTTTATTAAACGCCCTATCTTTGCTATCGTCGTGGCTCTTGTCATCACGATCGCCGGGGCACTCTGTATTTTCTCACTGCCGATCGACCGCTATCCGAAGATCACACCGCCGCAGGTCTCTGTCCATGCGACCTATCCGGGCGCTGACTCTGAAGTCGTAGCGCAGACGGTGGCCGAGGTCATAGAAAAGAATGTCGTCGGTGCCGAAGGCTTCGATAATATGTCTTCGACATCGAACTCGAATGGCTCCTATTCGCTCTCGGTCCAGTTCCTGACGGGGACGGACTCGGATATGGCGACCATCCGTGTACAGAATGGTGTCACGGCTGCCGATGCAGGGCTTCCTGATACAGTCCGTTCCATCGGCGTCACCACGAAGAAATCTTCGGGGGACATGGCACTTGTCGTCGGCCTGCTCTCACCGAATGGCACTTATGATGACGTCTTCCTGAAGAACTATTTCTCCATGAACTACTTGGATGAGCTGAAGTCCATCAAAGGCGTCGGCAACGTACAGGAATTTGGTTCTGACTTTGCGATGCGCATCTGGATGGATCCGACGAAGATGTCGCAGAACAAGATCACCGCGAGCGAGGTCATTTCTGCCGTTTCTTCGCAGAATAAGCAGATCGCGGCCGGTAACATTTCCAGCGCTCCGGTCGATCAGAATGCCTCCTTCCAGTACATCATCACGGCGAAGGGCCGTCTTGTGACGGAGAAGGAATTTGGTGATATCGTACTTCGTACCAATGATGACGGCTCCATGCTTCGTCTGAAGGATGTGGCCCGTATCGAGCTTGGCGCAAAGGACTACAGCTTCATTTCCCGTGCGGCGGGACATGAGTCGGCGATCCTTGCCTTCTCTCTGACCGATGATGCGAATGCGCTCGAAACTCTGGGTGCGATCAAGGAGAAGCTGAAAGAAGATGCGAAGAGCTTCCCAGATGACATGACCTATGTCATCTGCGCGGATAACACGGACTTCATCTATGCCTCCATCAAGGAGGTCATGCATACCTTCGTCGAAGCGCTTCTCATCGTAGCACTGATCGTGTACATTTTCCTGCAGAACTGGAGATCCACGCTCATCCCGATGATCGCGGTCCCGGTATCGCTCTTCGGTACCTTTGCCTCCTTCCTGCTTCTCGGATTCACCATCAATACCCTGACGCTTTTCGCAATGGTCCTGGCTATCGGCCTGGTCGTCGATGATGCGATCGTCGTCATCGAAGCCGTCGAGTATGAAATGCGCTATAACAACATGGGTCCGAAAGAGGCGACTGTCGCTGCGATGCAGAAGGTACAGAGCCCGGTTATCGGCGTCGCGGTCGTTCTGGCTGCGGTTTTCGTACCGGTTGCTTTTCTGGGCGGGATCATGGGTATCCTCTACAAACAGTTTGCTCTCACCATCGCTGTCTCTGTCCTGATTTCTGCTTTCGTCGCGCTGTCTCTGACTCCGGCTCTTTGCGCCGGTCTTCTGAAACCGCCGAAGAAGCAGAATAGGAAAAACTTCCTCGATCGATTCTGGGATACCTTCAATGATGGTTTCGATCGTATGGTAGAGATCTACGGGGCGATCCTGCAGAAGATGGGACATGCGATCGCTGCTCCGATCCTTGTCCTTGTCGTCATCACGGTCGCAGCTTTCGGTATTTTCTTCAAGCTTCCGACAGCATTCCTTCCGCAGGAAGATAATGGCTTCTTCATTACGGCGTTCTCTCTGCCGGAAGGCTCTGTCAATGTCAGAACGAATGCAGCGATCACCGAATATCTTGATTATATGGGGAAGGATCCGGCGATCGAACAGTCGCAAGGCGTCACCGGCTTTGATATTTTGTCCAGCGGGCAGAAACCAAATGCGGGTCTTTCCTTCATCAAACTGAAACCGTGGGATGAACGCAAAGCGCCAAACGAACAGATCAATGCTATTATGGGCAAAGCCATGGCATATGGGGCGACCCATCCGGAGGTATCTCTGATGGCGCTGAATCCGCCTCCGATCCCGGGCCTTGGCTCCTCCGGCGGCTTCAGCCTTTACATCATGAACAAAAGCGGCGCATCGGATGAAGAATTCCAGCGCGTCGTCGGAGAATTCCTCGGCGCAGCCAACCAGCGTCCGGAAATCCAGATGGCCTACACCACTTTCCGAAGCGATACACCATCCTACAATTATGATATTGATCGAGAAAAAGCACAGCGAAATGGTGTGGCTGTCGGGGATATCTTCACCGCCCTTCAGGCCTACTATGGCTCTGTCCAGATCAATGATTTCACCATTTATGGCCGTAACTTCAAGGTCGTCGCGCAGGCGGATACCCAGTACCGCACGAACCCGGGGGACAACAAGTTCCTGACGGTTCGCGATAATAAGGGCAATATGGTGCCGATCTCCACCTTCATCACTCCGAAGAAATCCAATGCCGTTTCTGTCATCACTCGTTACGATAACTTCCCAGCCGTCAAGGTCGGCGGGCAGCAGAAGGATGGATACTCCTCCGGGCAGGCGCTCGATGCGCTCGAAGAAACCGCCAATCAGGTCCTTCCGAATGGCTATGGTTTCGAATTCGTCGAATCCTCCGCCCAGGAACGTGAAGCGAGCGGTAAGACGGTATATGCCCTCTCGCTCGGCATGCTCTTCGTATTCCTGTCTTTGGCAGCTCTCTATGAAAGCTGGAAGGTTCCATTCACTGTCATCTTCGGGATACCGACTGGTTTCTTTGGTGCGAGCCTGGCTGCCATGGCATTCCATGTATATAACGACATTTACTTCCAGATTGGTCTCTTGACCATCATCGGACTGGCTGCGAAGAACGCCATCTTGATCGTCGAGTACGCGAAAGTCCGTACGGATCACGGGATGGAAGCGCTTCAGGCGGCTGTCGAAGCATCGAAGATCCGTCTCCGTCCGATCCTGATGACATCTCTTGCTTTCATTGTCGGTAACATCCCGCTGGCTCTCTCGACCGGCGCAGGTGCAAATTCCCGCTCTGAAATGGGGATTGCCGTTGTATTCGGTGTGCTTTCCGCTACCATTTTCCAGATTTTCATCGTTCCGATGCTCTTCGTCGTCATTGAACACATCCATGGATTCAAGAGATCGAAGAAAGTCGTCACTGAAGACTGATGATCGTAAGTAAAAAAAGAGCCTCGAGCCTTGTGCTCGTGGCTCTTTTTGCTGGTAGGCACTGCGTTTTTGAAAGTCATGTTTTTTTAGCTGACCTCCTCATTTGAACGGGCCTTTCCTTAGTGATCCATGGACAGGCGGGGAAGGCAATGCCATTTAGCCAAGACGATCATCAACGATGAAGGGGTAGGGAGCGTGCTTTCGCTTCACTTGCCATCATTTCGGATCAAGGGTCATCCCCTCTCATCTCATCCATTTATGCTATACTAGAGACAAATACACAGGAAAGGCGGAAGCTCTCATGCATTGGGATACAGATGATATTCACACCATTCATTGCTTCGGCGACAGCCTGACGGCAGGCTACGGCGCAGTCCCGGGCGCGGGCTGGGTGGAGGTGGTCGCAAAGCGCCATCCGGAGATAAACTGGATCAATCACGCGAGCCTCGGCGCACTCACAGAAGACATTCTGGACGCACTGGAAGGCACTGCCGCACTCACATCCGGCCAAGAAGGCTTCTTCTTCATGGGTGGAACGAATGATATCCTCTGCGGTTTTCGTCTCTCCTCTCTGGAGGGGCGTCTGACAGAGCGGCTGTCACGGATTTTCGGAAAGGTGCCGCTCACGATCGGCATCCCGCCGCTTGCGACGAAGGAGAGCATCTGGAGCGGATGGCAGAGCGAAGCTGTCTATGAAAGGAATCAGCTGGATCTTACAGCATATGGGGATTTCTTACGAGAGCTTGCAAAGGAGAGCAACGTGTGCCTGATCGATTTTTCCCATGCGTTCCCTCTGGAGGATGCATGGTACTATGATGGTCTCCATCCGAATGAGAAGGGGTATGAGCGCTTCGCAGATATGGCAGAGGCAGCTTGGAGGATCAAAGATAGGTAGAAAGGAAAAGACAGAATGAATGATAGAGAAGAACACACAAGGGAACTTATGAAGCAGCGCGTCTTTACATGGGAAGAAGCGGAAGCGCAGATCGCAGCATGGAAAGCGCGGGGCGAGATCGTCGTATTTACGAATGGATGCTTTGACATGCTCCATCGCGGGCACATCACGTATCTCGCGCAGGCGGCCTCTCTCGGGGATCACCTGATCGTGGGGCTGAATTCGGATGCATCGGTGAAGCGGCTCAAGGGAGAGTCGCGCCCAGTGAATGGAGAAAACGACCGTGCGCTCATGCTCTCTGCCCTTCGCAGCGTGGACGGCGTCGTGATCTTTGGGGAGGACACCCCGACCGAGCTCCTGTCTCATCTGAAGCCGGATATCCTTGTCAAAGGCGGGGACTACAAGGTGGAAGAAGTCGCCGGAAGAGCGTACGCCGGGCGCGTGGAGATCCTTTCCTTCGTCGATGGATACTCGACGACGAAACTGATTGAGAGAATCAGGGCGTGATGAGGGCTGGTAGCTAGTGACTGGTGACTAGTAACTAGATATCAGACGTCAGACATTAGACATTGGGCACTAGACATCGGACGTGAGTCATTAGATGTTTAATCCCTAATCTCTAATCCCTAGTCACTAGTCCCTAGTCACTTTTTCAAGAGGCATTGATACTATGCAAAACTGGAAACGAATCGTGTATACCATTGCAGCGATACAGATCGGGACAGGGATCTCGATCATTGGCGTCGTTGCCTTCATTCCGCTCTTTCTGACATCTGAGCTGGGCGTCACGGACCCGGGAGAAGCGGCGTTTTGGGCGGGGCTGATTTCGGGTGTGACGCCCTTCTTCGTCGCGATCGCGGCGCCTTTCTGGTCCATGCAGGCCGATCGCCGGGGGCCGCGTTTTGCGCTGTCCATGATCCTCTTCATCTTGGGCGTGGTCATTGCTTTGATGTATTTTACTCGATCGCCCGTAGAGCTTCTGATCCTCCGCATGATCCAGGGCATGTCCGGCGGCTTTCTCGCAGTCGGCATGTCTCTCGTCATGAATGTGACGCCAAAGAAGCAGCTGACGTGGGCGATGGGTGTCTTTCAGGCATCCATGGTCATGGGAGTCATGTTCGGTCCTCTCGTAGGCGGCATGATCGCCGATACCGTGGGCTATCGCATGCCCTTTGTCATATTTTGCGCTCTGTCATTTTTCTGCCTCGCTGCGGTGCGTCTGATGGTGCCAAAGCAGATCGGACAGGAACAGGCAAGGGGGCGGGAATCTTTCGTGAAGCAGCTTTCCTACTTTATGAAGAATCCCGTCGTCCGGCTGATGGTCATGCTGCAGTTTCTCTGCAATTGCGGTATGACAGGGATCGGTCCGATCCTCCCGCTCTATATTAAGGAAATGATGGGTGGAGATGCCATGGCGGTCGCGACGATCGTTGGGACCATCATCTTCATCGCAGGCGCCACGAGCGTCACCTCTTCTCTGAATGTCTCGCGCCTTGCTAAGCGGGTCTCTATGCCGAGGATCCTCATCATTGCGTCTCTTGTGACAGGCGTGAACTTCATTCTCCAATACCTGATGCCGGAGGTCTGGACGCTGGGCTTCATGCGCGGGCTCACCGGCTTCTCCCTCGGGATGATCATGCCGCTGGCCAATACCATCCTTGCCTCGGCGGTGCCGGCGGAAAAGCGTACGATGGTGGTGGGCTTCTCGACCAGTTTCGCTCTTATGGGTAATGTCGCCGGCCCCATGGCGTCGGGCGCTATCGCCATGCAGTGGGGCTATGGTATGGTCTTCTGGTCGACAGCCTTCTGCTTTTTCCTCGCTGCATGCGTGATCTATAGGGAGAGGAAAATCATATAATGGGTTCAGGTTGATGGGTTCAAGGTTGTGGTGGCAGCTTCGCTGCAAAATATATATTTGCGGCGGAGCCGCCACCACCATTTCTCATTTCTCGTTCAAGTGAAGCTTTCCAACGGAATCAAAGAGCGACACGCCCGTGGGCTAACCCTGACCCTGAAGTTTGAAAGCAGGGATGAGTGGCTAGGGATTTGGGATTAGGAGTGACTAGTGACTAGGAGACATGAGACTCTCGTATCGTCATTTCGAGCGAAGCGAGAAATCTTTCTTGCAGACCGCTAAACGAAGGATGTGTGAAAGTAGAAATACGCAGCGCCAAGGTGTCGTTTCCGTACCGGTGCTTATGTGATACTGACCGCAGTGCAAGAAAGATCCCTCGGCTACGCTCGGGATGACGACAGCGCGAAGCACTATCAAAATTCCGCGGCGCTTCATTATTTTATGCGCCGCACCACCATTTCGGATTTCTCATTTCTAATTTCTCATTCAAGCGAAGATTTCAAACGGAATCAAAGGGCAGTACGCCCCAGAGGCTAACCTTGAACCCGCCAGCCTTTCCCATTTTCCTCTTGCATTTTGCTTTAAATCCTGCTATCATACTAACGTATATGTACAAGCAAAGATGGGAAGAAGCTGGGAAATTTCTCACAGAGAGCCGCCGGGGCTGGAAAGGCGGCAGGAAGGAAACAGCGGGTCACCCCGGAGCTGACAGCGAGATCTGTCCGCGGCGCACGTTACGCGCGAATGAGCGATCAGTTACTGATTATTTAGGTGGTACCGCGGAAGCACTCTTTCGTCCTATGTGGATGAAGGAGATTTTTTTATTGTAGGAGTGAACGATATGGCAGAAGACATGAAAGATCTGGGAAAATACGATCCCAGTCAGATCGAACAGAAATGGTATAACTTCTGGGAAGATCATGGTGTATTCCATGATGAAGCAGATCCTGAAAAAGAACCGTACAGCATCGTGCTGCCGCCGCCAAATGTCACCGGCCAGCTGCACATGGGGCATGCGCTCGACAATACCCTGCAGGATATCCTGATCCGTTACAAGAGAATGCAGGGCTACAATGTCCTGTGGCTGCCGGGCAAAGATCATGCCGGCATCGCAACGCAGGTCAAGGTCGAAAAGCAGATCGCTGAAGAGGGTCTCAATAAATATGACCTCGGCCGTGAAAAATTCCTGGAACGTGTATGGCAGTGGAAGGAAAAATTCGGCAACCGCATCGGTTTGCAGATCCGCCGCCTCGGCTCTTCCTGCGACTGGTCCCGTGAACGCTTCACCATGGATGATATCTGTGCGCGTGCCGTTCGTGAGGTTTTCGTTTCCCTCTATGAAAAAGGCCTGATTTATCAGGGCTTCCGCATCACGAACTGGTGCCCGCGCTGCCAGACGGCACTCTCCGACATCGAAGTCGAACATGAAGATGAAGTCGGACATCTCTGGTACTTCAATTACCCGATCGCTGGCGAAGAGGGAAAATACATCCAGATCGCGACCACCCGTCCGGAAACCATCCCGGGCGATACCGCTGTCGCTGTGAATCCGGAAGATGAACGCTACAAGGATCTCGTCGGCAAGAAGGTCGCACTTCCCGGCACCGGCCGTGAGATCCCGATCATTGCCGATGAATACGTTGATATGGCTTATGGTACCGGCTGCGTAAAGATCACACCGGCGCACGACCCGAATGACTTTGAGGTCGGCCAGAGACATCAGCTCGAGACCATCGTCATCATGAACAAAGATGGCACGATGAATGAAAAGGCAGGCAAGTATGTCGGCATGGATCGCTACGAAGCGAGAAAAGCCATCATTGCTGATCTCAAGGAAGCCGGTCTTCTCGTCAAGATCGAAGAAACAAAGCATGCGGTCGGTCACTGCTCCCGCTGCAAGACCGTCGTCGAACCGATGACCACCAAGCAGTGGTTCGTCAAGATGAAACCGCTTGCCGGTCCTGCTATGGAAGCTGTTACCTCCGGTAAGACCAAGTTCGTCCCGGAACGTTTCTCGAAAACATATATCCAGTGGCTGTCGAACATCCATGACTGGTGCATTTCCCGCCAGCTTTGGTGGGGGCATCGTATCCCGGTCTGGTACTGCGATGACTGCGGCGCTGTCTCTGCGTCCCGCACCGACCTCACAGAATGCCCGAAGTGTCACAGCCAGCATATCCATCAGGATCCGGACGTCCTTGATACCTGGTTCTCCTCCGCGCTTTGGCCATTCTCCACGATGGGCTGGCCGGATCAGACACCGACGCTGAAGCAGTGGTATCCGACCTCTACCATGGTCACCGGCTACGACATCATCTTCTTCTGGGTAGCCCGCATGATGTTCATGTCCATGGAATTCATGAAGGAGATCCCATTCAAATACGTCTTCATCCATGGCCTTGTCCGCGACTCTCAGGGACGTAAGATGTCCAAATCCCTCGGCAACGGTATCGATCCTCTTGAAGTCATCGAAAAGTACGGCGCAGATGCGCTCCGCTTCACTCTGGTGACCGGTAACACCCCGGGCAATGATATGCGTTTCTACTATGAACGTGTCGAAGGAAATAGAAACTTCGCCAACAAGCTCTGGAATGCGACCAAGTTCACCCTGATGAACCTGGATGACTATGACAAGGATTTCGTCCCGACCAAGGAACAGCTGACGCTGGCAGACAAGTGGATCCTCGACCGTCTCGCCTACACCGAAGACTATGTAGGCACGAACCTTGACAAGTATGAACTCGGTGAAGCGGCAGACAGCATCTACAACTTTGCATGGAACTATTTCTGTGACTGGTACATCGAAACGGCGAAGGGCCGTCTCTATGGCCAGCACAATACGGATAGAAAAGTCACCCAGTATGTCCTCGTGTACACCCTGACCCGCATGCTGGCACTGCTCCATCCGTTCATGCCATTCATCACGGAACACCTCTGGCAGCATCTGCCGCATGAAGGCGAAACGCTGGCAAGAGCTCCGTGGCCGAAGGCGGACGAGGCGCTCCGTTTCCCGACCGAAGCAGAACAGTTCGATCGCATCATGGACTGCATCAAGGCGGTCCGTAATATGCGTGCCGAAGCAGGTGTCACCCCGAATAAAGCCTGCCATATCCAGATCGCTGTCCTTCGTGATGACCTCAAAGCCTGCCTTGAAAACAATAAGGAATACTTTGAAAAACTCGGTCATGTTGAAGGCATGAAGCTCCTCGCAGCAGATGCGGCAAAGCCGGAAAATGCAAATGCGGCTGTCGTCACAGGTCTTGAAGTCTACCTCGAGCTCAAAGGCCTCATCGACACGGCAAAGGAAAAGGAAAAGATCCAGAAGGCGAAAGATGCTCTGGCCAAAGATATCGCTCGCACGTCCGGCAAACTTTCCAATCAGGGCTTCCTCGCCAAGGCACCGGAAGCTGTCGTAGCGAAGGAAAAGGAAAAGCTGGCGACCTTTGAAGAAAAGATGAAGTCTTTGGACGAACGTCTGCAGTTCCTGGAAAAGCTTGGCTAAAAGACCGTTGGCTGCGTGCAGCAGGCAGAGGGCATCCGCTACCTGCCTGCTGCTTGCAGCGAGCAGCTAACTATAGTAAGGAGAAATCATGAATTACGAAGAATCTATCGCCTATCTGGAAGCGGCGGCATCCTTCGGGATCAAGCCGGGCCTCGAACGCATCGAAGCCATCCTTGAACGTCTGGATCATCCGGAAAAGGCTTACAAAGTCATCCATGTCACTGGTACGAACGGCAAGGGCAGCGTGGTGGCTATGATCACCAGTGTGCTGGAAAATGCGACACTCAAAGTCGGTCGCTACATTTCCCCGCATCTCATCGATTACACCGAGCGCATCCACATCGCAGGCCATGATATTCCGAAGGAAGACTTCGCGAAGGCTGCGACCGTCGTCCGCGAAGCCGCAGAAAAAGCCATCGCTGACGGCGTCGAAGCTCCGACGGAATTTGAACTCCTGACGGCTATGGCGTTCTGGTATTTCAAAGAACAGAAGGTCGACTACGCTGTCATGGAGGTCGGTATGGGCGGGCTCTACGACTCTACGAATGTCATCATCCCGGTCGTTTCCGTCATCACGAATGTAGCGATGGACCACGAGAAATACCTCGGCAAGAATCTGGAGGAGATCGCACATCAGAAGGCCGGTATCATCAAAGAGGGCATCCCTGTCGTCACCGCAGCCCAGCATGTACCGCTGAAGCAGCTGAAAAAAGAAGCGCATGATAAGAAAGCGCGCCTTTATTTCTATGGAAGAGACTTTGAGATCGATACCCGCAGTAAGTACGGTCATGGACAGGTCGTCGTCGTCAAGCGCAAGGACATGCCCAAGGAACTCGAAAACTGTCTCCTCTTCGTGCCCTTCGTCGGCGCGCATCAGGCAGTCAATGCGGCTGTCGCGACCATGGCGCTCACGCTCATCATGAAGCAGGATGAGAGAGTCAATGAGAATGACCTGCGTGAAGGTCTTGCACGTGCCCAGTGGAAGGGCCGCTTTGAGATCCATGATCTGGGCGGTATCCCGTTCGTCATGGACGGCGCACACAATCCAGCGGGCGCTGAAGCACTGAAGGAAGCGATCGAGGAACAGTACCCGGACAAGCGCCGCGTCCTCGTCTTCACTTCTCTTCAGGACAAGGATACGGAGACCGTCATCCAGCTTCTCATCCGCAAGGGTGACCGTGTATTCCTGACGGAAGCACCGACACCGCGTACCAGAAAGCCGGAAGAGATCGCTGCCATGATCGATGAGCAGAAGATCGCAGCCGTGCATACGGCAGAGCCGTCTGTCACGAAAGCACTGGATGCGGCGCAGAAAGAAGCCAAAGATGGCGATGTCGTCATCATCTGCGGCTCCCTCTACATCCTTGGCGAAGCCATGGAGTGGATGGCAAAGAAGATCGGAAATTGAACATAGTAAGGGAAACGCTGATTCAGTCGCAGAGTCAGATTTTACAAGAGTAAAATCTGACAACGATTTCATCAGTGTTTCCTTAGGAAAACGGTTACATCGCCAGCTGGCGGTGTAACCGTTTTTTAGGTTCAAGGTTCAGGGTTCAAGGTTCAGGGTTCAAGGTTCAGGGTTAGCCCGAGGGGCGGCTCCGTCCACTGATTGTGGATGAAAGCTTTGCACGAATTAGAAATGAGAAATGAGAAATGGTGGTGGCGGCTCCGCCGCAAATATATATTTTGCAGCGAAGCTGCCACCACAACCTTGAACCCATCAACCTGAACCCTGAACCCCAAACCCATAATCTCTAAAATAGATAAACTTATCTAAAATGGTTATACATATATCCGATCATATGTTATAATGGGAACACGAAATAGAAGACTATTTCTACTTGCGGCATGGCTGCGATTTCCTATAGGAGGACCTCCATATGATTACCGAACGTGAAATATTCCTGACCGATCCTGAAGAAAAAGCAAAAGTTGTCGAATTTCTGAAAGGCTTTGATCTGACTTTTACGGGGATCATTGACTATACCATGGGACTTTTTGATGATGGCAAGCTCATCGGCACTGGTTCGCTCGGCGGGCGCGTCATGCGAGATATTGCGATCAGCAGCGATTATCAGCGAAAAGGTCTGACCCACCGCATCATCAGAAACCTGCAGGGGGAATCCAACCGCCGCGGGATCAATGGAAATCAGATCTTCACAAAGCCGAAGAATGTACCGGTCTTTGAACACATGGGCTTCAAGTGCGTGGCTGTCGCTGAGCCGTATGCAGCGCTTTTAGAATCAGGTACAGATACACTCGAGGACTATCTCGCGCGCGTGCGTACCTTTCTGGGCAGCGGGGAGGGAAAGAACCGCGGTGCGATCGTCATGAACTGCAATCCTTTCACCTTGGGACACAGAAGCCTTGTCGAGTACGCGCATAACAACTGTGATGAAGTCATCATCTTTGCCGTGCAGGAAGATAGGAGCGTCTTCCCCTTCTCGAACCGATTCACTCTCATCAAGCAGGGCGTGAAGGATATGAAGGGTGTCGAAGTCATTTCCGGCGGGGATTTCATCATTTCCAATGCAACCTTCCCGACCTACTTCATCAAAGGCACGGATGAGCTCGCTGCGCAGACGAAACTGGATGCGACCATCTTTGCTACCCGCATCGCACCTGCGTTGAATATCACCGTCCGCTTCGTGGGCGAAGAACCGACCGACAAGACCACGCTGGCCTACAATCAAGCCATGCGTGAGGTCTTCGCTGAAAACGGGATCGAACTCAAAGTCATTCCCAGAGAGCAGAAGGGCGATCAGATCGTTTCCGCATCCTCGGTGCGCCGCGCTCTCGCGGCAGATGACTGGGAGACCGTTTATCGCATGGTACCGAAGACTACGCTGACGTACCTTCGAAGCGAGGATGGGCAGAAAGTGATCCGGAATATCAAGATGCAGGAAGCATTCAAACAGATGGAAGGAAAAACGAAATAACGAGAAAAGGCTAAGCTATCATGGGATGGCTTAGCCTTTTCTTATTCCTGGTGACTGGTGACTAGTGACTAGGGATTAGGAGCAAGCGAGAGGCTTTCAAGCGTAATCAAGGGACGACCCGCCCCATTGTTTAACCCTGAACCTGTTTCTAATGTCAATCATGCTTTATAAAATAGTTGACCAATGGTTTACAACTGATTATAATAAGGAAAAATAGTAAACCAAACATTTCCTGTATAGGGGGCATTTCTATGCGAAACGAAATTCTGGATTATTTCCGCAAAGCCAATGGTCAGTTTATCTCCGGCGAGCAGATCTCCCGGGATCTGCATGTGTCGCGGACGGCCATCTGGAAGCACATCAATATTTTAAAAGAACGCGGTTATATTTTCGAGTCCAGCACGCGCAAGGGCTATCGACTGATCTATGCGCCAAATCTTTTGACACCGCTGGAAATCGACAGCGCGCTGCACACGGAGACCTTTGGCCGTCACGTGGTCTATCTCTCTAGCACCACATCGACGAATGAAGAAGCGAAGAAGATCGCGCGCGAGGGCGCAGAAGAGGGGACCATCGTCGTAGCGGAGGAACAGACGGGCGGTCGTGGACGTCTCACTCGCTCCTTCTACTGCCCCTTTGCGAAAGGGATCTGGTTTACGCTGATACTCCGTCCGAAATTCTTCCCGATGGAAGCGTCCAAGTGTACGCTGATGGCAGCCGTTGGTGTCTGCCGTGGGATTCGCCGTCTGGGGCTTCAGGACGCGGGCATCAAGTGGCCGAATGATATTCTTTATCACGGCAAGAAGCTGGTCGGCATCCTGACGGAAATGTCTGCCTCCATGGAAAAGATCGACTACATCATCATCGGTGCCGGTATCAATACAGGGATGAAGAAAAGCGAATTCCCGGAGCTCTTCCGTGAAAGTGCCACCTCTTTCCTGGCAGAGGGAATTGATGTTTCTCGTAAGGATCTCCTCGCTGCCATTCTGGCGGAGCTGGAGAAGGAGTACGAGATCGCACAGACACAGGGCTTTGACAAGGTGCTTGAGGACTGGAAAGCTCTCTCCGTCACCTTAGGTCAGGATGTCCGCGTCATCATGGGCGAGGAAAACTATACCGGCAAGGCGGTCGACATCGATAAGGATGGCTGTCTCCTCGTCGATACCGGTGAAAAGGTCGAGCGCGTCATCGCAGGCGATGTCTCCATCCGCCCGATCGATGCGCCGCTCCCGAAACGATAAGTGCTGTTGGCAGGTAAGTGGTGAAAAACAAACGGGTTCTGAAGGGACAATGGGTTCAACGAGGGGCGGCGCAAAATAATATGGGAGCGCCGCGAGTTCAGAAATAGTGGCATTCTCGTATCGTTCCTTTTTCTATTTGCAGCTGAGCCGCCACCACAAGTTTGAAAGCAGGGATGAGTGGCTAGGGAGCGGGAGTGGCTAGGGATTAGGAGTGACTGGTAACTAGTGACTGGGGTTCTTTGGCATCGTCATCCTGAGCGTAGCCGAGGGATCTTTACTGCACTGCAGAAAATCAGCGTGTATGTGCTGAGGAAAAACGGTGTCTTGGTGCTGTCTCACATCAGGCAATGAGCTTACTGCAATAGAGATTTCTCGGCTACGCTCGAAATGACGACGGCGCGAAGCGCTATCAAAATTCTGCGGCGCTTCTGTTTTTTATGCGCCGCACCACCCCCGCCCTACCTATAGAACCCGCTGAACCCTGAACCCTTATTCCTCATTCACGAAAGAAGGTCTTTCCTTTGGAAAAAGGACATATGCATGATATGATCAGTGCCGCTTTATTTGCGGGCATTATGGCGATCCTGTCACAGTTTACATTCCCCATCGGTGCTGTGCCGATCACGCTGCAGAGCTTCGTCTGTGCGCTGGCCGGCGGTGTACTGGGACGGAAGTGGGGCGCGATCTCCATCGGACTATGGCTTCTCCTTGGGATGCTTGGCATCCCGATCCTTACCATGGGGAAGGCTGGCATCGGCATCTTCCTTTCTCCGGTCGGCGGCTATTATCTGGGCTTCGTCGTCATGGCCTGGCTCTCAGGCTTCCGCCTGGCACAGAAGGGACACTTCGTGCGCCAGATCGCCTGCGCACTGGCCGGTCTTGTCTGCTGCTATGCTCTGGGGACGGTATGGTTCATGGGCTATTTCCAGTACGGCCTTGACAAAGACATGCCGCTGTGGACGGCGCTCACCATGACGGTCTTCCCCTTCATCGCATTTGATCTCATCAAAGTCATTCTGGGTGTCCTTGCCGGTACTCGGATCCGTCAGGCGCTGCATCAGGCAGGATTCTATCCGTCCTTGGAGCATTGAGCGTGTAAAGACGGATTGATCTCATCGCAGAAGCAGTGTATCCTAAAAACGTTTCATCTCATTTTGAGGTGAGACGTTTTATTTTTGGCTTTGGTATCAGACTTTCCTGCTGCCAGCCAAGCATCTCATCGTATCTCCCATCCCGCCTTTTTTATTCATAACTCTTTTTGCATGAGATTTTTCATCCATATCAGAATAATCATTTTTCCCTTGACAGAATGGAAACTTTGTTGCATTATACACATGGTAACAAGGGGGAAGATTTCAGAAGGACAAGAATACCCCTTGAAATTATTGGCTATGCGCCATTCACTTGGAGGAGATGCACATGCTTCTTGCTTTTGATGTAGGAAATACGAATATCGTCTGTGGTGTATATAAGGATAGAAAATTGATCCGTCACTGGAGGGTAGCAACTGATACCCTGCAGACCGCGGATGGATACGCTGCACTGCTGGGCAATCTTTTCCAACTGACTGGTCTCAGCTTCAAAGAGGTAGAAGATATCATTATTTCTACTGTCGTCCCTCCGATCATTCCTATTCTGGAAACGATGTCTCAGCGCTACTTCCATACCAAGCCGATCCTTGTGGGGCCTGGCATCAAGACAGGGCTGAATATCCTCTATGATAACCCGAAAGAGCTTGGGGCTGACCGTATCGTGAATGCCGTAGCTGCCGTGGATGAGTACAAATGCCCTCTGATCATCATCGACATGGGTACTGCGACCACGTTCTGTGTCTTAGACACCAAGGGCAACTATCTGGGCGGTGCTGTCGCACCGGGCATCGGGATCTCCATGGAAGCCCTCTTCCAGAGAGCTTCGAAGCTTCCGCGCATCGAGCTGGTCAAGACGCCGAGCATCATTTGCCGCAATACCGTTTCTGCGATGCAGGCAGGGATCTATTACGGTTTCGTCGGACAGATCGATGAGATCGTGAACCGCATCAAAGAGGAACTGAATGAGAAAAATGTCAAGGTCATTGCGACCGGCGGTCTTGCCACTCTCATTGCGAAGTCTTCGAAGACCATCGACATCGTGGATCCGATGCTGACACTGAAGGGGCTTCTTGTCCTGTATGAAAAAAATAAAGCGGATAAGAAGAGAGAAGCGTAAGAGAATGCCGGATTTACAGGTCCTGCGCTGCTTCCCGTAGGATCCTTTCGTCATGAATCCATGAGGCCTCCGGGTGAATACGGATCCAATCATGACTTGATGGGATCTCGCGTTTCCCCGGAGGCAGATATTTCTGCATTTTTTCTTTTTTCCCTCTTGCAATTTCTACCCGTGTCGTGTATAATTACTTGCACATGGCCGGTTAGTCAAACGGTTAAGACGCTGCGTTCTCAGCGCAGAGAGTATGGGTTCGAATCCCATACCGGTCACCAAAGTGAAAGCGCCTCGATTCGAAAGGATCGAGGCGCTTTTTGCATGACATGGGGAATAACGAGACCCCAAGGTACATGGGGCGATGCCCATGAGGGAGTCGCAGTCCCCTTCAGGGAAACACATACTGCACAAGTCCCATGTAAAGGATCGTGCCGGCGGCCATGGAGAGCATCATCTGGCGTTTCCAGAGGTGGAGCAGCGTGGTCACAAGGAGGGCGATGGCTTCCGGTATACCGTGATCTCCGGACAGCAAAGAAACATCCTTCAGGCAGTAGACGACGAGGAGTGCGAAGACAGCAGACGGCAGGGCTTTCCCCAGATAACGGATGTAGGAGGGAAGAGATGCCCCGGGCTTAAAAAGGAGAAAAGGAAGGGAGCGAGAAAGCATGGAGGCGAGAGAGCAGAGTGCGATGATGACGCACTGCTGCCAGAAGGGAAGCGGGCTCATCAGAAGCCTCCCTTCTTTTCCAATGGCTTACGATACAGTGTCATGATGAGGAGCATGAGGCCCATGGCGGGCAGGATGAAATTCTCTTTTCCGAAAAGAAGAAGGCTGCCGATGGAGGAAGAGAGTCCGATGAGGGCAGTGTAGTGCTTCTTCTCTTTCATCCACTGCTCCAGGAAGATAACGAGGAACATGGTCGTCATGACGAAGGAAAGGCCTTTCGTATCAAAGGAAATAAGGCCGCCTAAGAGACCGCCGATCGCTGCACCTGAGCACCAGTACAGGAAATTTAAGAGAGAGACCCAGAAGTAGAACCAGCCTTTGTCGATCGAGTAGGGGATGGTGGCAGAGTAGTTCAGCGCGAATGTCTCATCACACATCATATAAATGAGGAAGGGCTTCTTCCAGCCGGTGCCGGCGTATTTTTCCAGCATCGGGATCCCGTAGAAGAGGTGACGTGCCTGTACGGTGAAGGCGACGACGAATGTCTCGATCGGGGCAAAGGAAGAAAGCAGCATGGAGATCGTGACGAATTCCAAAGAGCCGCCGAAAATGATCGCGGCCATTGCCATGGGATAGACCCAGGAGAAGCCGAGTGTATTCATATAGAAACCGTAGGCAAAGGCGAGAAACCAGAATCCCGCGAAAATGGGGAGTGTCAGTGGAAAGGCCTCTGCTAAAGCCGCCATGGCGGCGCCATTTTTCCTCATCATAAGAGTCCTCCTAAAAACTGTTACGATGGATGAGAGTTGAATACCATCATAGACTATTTGGGGGAGAATGACAAGGGAAAAGGGGTCATGGGTAGCCAGTGGGACGCTGCGGCCCTTGATTACGGATGAAAGCGCTGCTTCGAGTGAGGAATTAGGAATGAGGAATTAGGAATGAAGGTGGGCGGCTTCGCCGAGATCGATGACGAGGTCGCAGCTGTTCTGGCATTCGTTATCTCAAGTGCGACGTTTCTCGCCGCTCAGGATGACGAAACGGGGCGATGCCAGAAGGTAGTATTCAAGTCACTGGTCGCTCGGTGTTTTTCATCCCCAATCCCTAATCCCTAGGATCCTAAAATTGTGGTACAATGAAAAAAAGACTATACCAGCGATCAAGAATAAAGGAGAATACCTATGGAACCCAGCGTTGTCACGAAGGTCGTCACAGACGAGCTCAGCATCACCACCCGCTTCATGAATGGACTGAAGGAATTCGCCATGACGCGCGGGATCGATTTCCTTGAAGCACTCATCATTTTCATCATCGGCTACATCATCTGCCGCTACATCCGCCGCGCGGTCGCGCATATTCTGGAGAAGAGCGACGTGGATCCGTCAGCAAAGACCTTTATTGAAGAGATCATTTTCTTCTTCTGTCTGGCCATCGTCGTACTGGTCGCGCTGGGGACGGCAGGCGTCGGTACAGGGACTCTCGCGGCTGCTTTCGGCGGCGTGGGTCTGGCGATCGGTCTTGGACTTAAGGATAATATCGGCAATGTAGCCTCCGGCATTTTCATCCTCATCTTCCGTCCCTTCCGTGTGGGCGACTACATCCAGGTCGCTTCGAATCAGGGCACAGTGACGGAGATCAGCATCATGTACACCATGCTTTCGACGCTGGGAAATCAGCGCATCGTCATTCCGAATTCCTCTCTGACGAGCAGCGTCATCAAGAATTTCTCTGCCTATGATACCAGAAATCTGGAGATGACCTTCGATGTCGGCTATGACACGGATCTGAAATCCTGTGTGGAGCTCCTCAAAAAGATATTCACAGAGGATGCGTATGTGGTCGATAAGGAAAAGCTCACCATCTATGTGAGCGGCATGGCTGACTCCTCCATCCGCATCTATGTCCGCGCTGCCGTAGAACGTGCGAAATACTTCGATGCGCAGAATGACCTTTACATCCGCGTGAAGGAGGCCTTCGATGCAGCGGGGATCGATATCCCCTTCCCGCAGCTTGTCGTGCATCAGGCAGAAAAGGGATGAGGGTTCAACGGGTTCTGTAGGTTCAGAAGGTTCAACGGGGTTGGCGCGGCGCATAAAAATAGAGAAGCGCCGCGGAGTATATAGTGGCGATGCCATGAGCTGGCATTGTAGTCATGAGTAACTAGTGGCTAGGGATTAGGAACCTCGAGTGACTTGTGACTTGAATACCACTCTCGGGCATCGCCTCATATACTTGCGGCGAAGCCGCCACCACAACCATGACCCCTGAACCATGAACCTTTCCTTCAGTTGCCAAATCTTCTTGTTTACGCTATAATCTATATAACGATAAATTTCGATATAGAGAAAGAGGAGGATACCTATGACAGATGTGATCATTATCGGAGCAGGCCCGGCGGGTCTGAATGCAGCGCTCTATGCTGCGCGCAAGGAGCTTTCTGTACAGGTCGTATCGACGGACATCGGCGGGCAGATGCTTCTCACGGGAGAAATCGAGAACTATCTGGGGCTGCCGCATATTTCCGGTTTTGAGCTGGCAGACAAGATGGAAGCCCATGCGAAAGAGTATCCGGTAGACTTTGTCTTTGCCGGCGTTCTATCCACAGAAAAGGACAGCGAGGGACATTTTCTGGTGCATCTTGATGATGGCAAGGTGCTTACGGGAAGAACTCTGATCGTGACGGCAGGAAAACGCAGCCGCACACTCGATATTCCCGGCGAAATGGAATATACCGGCCGTGGCGTCAGTTACTGTGCGACCTGCGACGGTCCTTTCTATCGGAAGAAAGACACGGCAGTCGTCGGCGGGGGAGACAGTGCGGTGCAGGCTGCGATCGAGCTGTCACGTCTGGCGAACAAGGTCTACCTCGTGGTCCGAAGCCGCATCCGTGCTTCGGAGATCATTGCACGTCGCCTTGAGGGGCTTTCCAATGTAGAGATCCTTCTGGGGTATACACCGGAAGAAGTGAAAGGCGAGAAGAAAGTCACGGGGCTGGTCGTGAAGGATCGCGCTGACGGTGTGACAAGAGAGCTCTCGGTGCAGGGGGTCTTCGTCGAGGCGGGAGGTTTGCCGAATAACCAGTGCGTTCCTGCGGATGTCAGAAAAAATGCAGCTGGTGAGATCGTGACAGACAAGGGTGGATGTACGAATGTAGCAGGCTTCTTTGCAGCAGGGGACGTGACAGACTCTCCCTACAAACAGGTCATCATTGCTGCCGGGGAAGGCGCAGCGGCGGCACTCTCGGCGCATGAGTATTTGCTGAGGCAGTAGGTTTCGTACCATGCTTCTGCAGGATGATAACACCTTGAATCGGATCCTGGTGACTAGTCCCTAGTATAGCGATTTGTTAACTTCTGGACTTGGTGAGAAGTGAGAAGTGCTGGAAAGGGCACACCATTCATATAGTGCCACAATCCCCCCCCTTTTATTATATGAAACAGTTTGTTCATTATTTATATAAAACTCCACGGCGCTTCCTTATTTTTTGCGCCGTACATTCACTCCTCACTCCTAACTTCTCACTCCTAACTTGATTCGGAAGTTGACTTAAATGCCAGTTATTTAGATAACGCAATACCAGTTACTCTTGTCCCATTCCCGGTCAATGATGAAAGAAAGTGAACAGATGCGAGTTACGAAAAAGATCAAAGAAGAGCAGCTGAAGCGTCTCTCTGAGGTATACCATGACGATGGTACGATGCTTCATTTTACTAGCCCTTTTACGTTGCTGGTGGCGGTGATCCTGTCAGCGCAGTGTACGGATAAGCGGGTGAATGTCATCACCGGCCGCATTTTCCCGCGGCTTGCAAGTCCGGAGAAGATGGGAGCGCTCCGTCAGGAGGAGCTGGAAAATGAGATCCGGGACTGCGGCCTCTATAAGGCGAAAGCGAAGAACCTGCTCGGCATGTGTCACATGTTAATCGAAAACTATGGCAGCGAAGTGCCGGAGGATTTCGATGAGCTGGTGAAGCTGCCCGGTGTCGGACGAAAGACGGCGAATGTCGTCCGCTCTGTCGCGTGGGGATATCCTGCCATTGCGGTTGATACGCATGTCTTTCGCGTGGCGAACCGGCTGAAACTGGCTGTAGGTACGACGCCAATAGAGGTGGAGAAGGGGCTCATGAAGGCCATTCCGAAGAAGGACTGGTCCGCTGCACACCACTGGCTTATCTGGCATGGCCGCCGCGTATGTACGGCGAGGAAGCCTGCCTGCGAGACTTGCTTCCTGCAGGATATCTGTCCCTCGTGCACGGTGGGGAAGAAATAGAGAAGGGCGAAATGATCTTCGGGTCATTTCGCTTTTTTATAAATGGGGCTCAGTATGGGGAGAGGATCAATGGAGCGTCCTATCCCCTTTTATGTAAAGCCTCGCACTGATTCGCCCTTTTTAGGTGACGGGCTCTATTTCTCATTCCTGATTTGAGCAGCGCTTTCATTCGGGATCCGTGGGGAAAGGCACAAGAGATGCGTGGGGCCCCTTCTCCCCTTTCCCTGCCAGCGCAAATATTGTATAATTTCATAGATACATTCTACGCATTAGCAAAAGAGGAGACGTCATGAAGAGACTGTTTTTAGCGATTACCAAAGGGGAAGAGATCCGTTTCCTGGGACATCTGGACTACCTGCGTACCATGGAGCGCGTGGTGGTTCGTTCAGGGATCCCGATCGCCTTCTCGGAAGGCTTCAATCCACATATGAAAATTTCCCTTGACTCGGCGCTGGCCGTGGGGGTCACAGCGGATCCGCTCTATATGGAGATCAAACTCGAAAAGGATATGCCTATCGAAGAAGTGAAGGAGCGTATGCAGCGCGAGATGCCAAAGGGCATGACCATTTACCACATCGAAGAAGCGGCACAGGAATGGCCGAAATTCGTGGCTTTTTTCAATGAAGACGCTTATGAAATGGAAGGTCCTGTGACGGAGGGGGCTGATGTCGAAGCGGCAAAAGAGGCGATAGCCCATTTCAATGCACTTCCATCCTTCATCTACCAGCGTGTCACGCCGAAAAAAGTCCGCGAGATGGATGTAAAGCCGATGATCATGGAGCCGATGAAGGTCCGTATCGAGGGGAAAAGAGCGTATCTCACCTTCTCTCTCATCCGCAGCAATACAGGTACGGTGCAGCCTAAGGATGTATGGAAGATGCTTGCCGAGTCCTTCGGCCTTCCTTGGACGCCGGATGCCTTCATCTGCTCGCGTACCGGGACGTATCGGAAGGAAGAGGGGGAGAGAAAGACGCCCTTTGATCCCGGTGTCTTTGATGCGTGGGTCAAAAAGAAATGAAACAGATACTGCTCCATGTGACGGAAGAGGAAAAGGTGCTTGCTGTCCTGGATGAGGGCGTACTTTCGGACATTTCTGTCGAAAAAGCAGAGGAAACGGATCTGGTGGGGCGTGTGTACAAGGGCGTCATCCGGAATGTCGTGCCTTCGATCAATGGGATGTTCATCGATATTGGTATCGGTAAGAACGGATTCCTCCGCACGAAAGATATCCTGTCAAAAGAGCCGCATACCGAGGGGGCCTCTGTCCTTGTGCAGGTGGAGAAGGACAGCACAGAGACGAAAGGTCCGCTCCTGACGGAGAAGATCTCCTTTGCTGGAAAATATGCGGTGGCTCTCCTTGCAACGAACTATATCGGGATATCCAAGAAGATCCGAAGCGAAGAGAAACGCGCATCGCTCAGAGCAATGGCGCGCTCTATCTGTCCTTCCGGTATGGGAGCCATCGTGCGCACCGCGGCAGAAAAGGCGGAGACGGAAGAGCTTCGGCGCGATCTGTCTGCGCTTTCTGCTGTCGGAGAGATCGTCAGCCGTCGCTTCAAGGTGGAGAAGGCACCTAAGCTCCTCTACCGTGACGGCGACCTCGCGGTGAAAAGTCTGCGTGACTACATGACGCCGGACGTCGAAAGCCTGATCACCGATGACAGGCCGACCTTTCAGCGTTTGAGGCAGCTTGCGGAAGGAGAAGGATTCCCCGCAGAAAAGATCCGCTGCTATGAAGGAAAGGAGCCGCTCTTCCAAGCCTCTCATGTCGATGAGCAGATGAAAGCACTCTTCGATCGCGAAGTACCGCTCCCTTCCGGCGGCTCGCTCGTCATCGACTACACGGAAGCACTGACTGCGATCGATGTGAATTCCGGCTCCTTTCAGGGGAATATGCCTCATGGGGAGTTGGCTTTTCTTCTGAATCAGTCCGCTGTGAAAGAGATCGCCCGCCAGATCCGCCTGCGCGGGATCGGCGGCATCATTCTCATTGATTTCATCGATATGGAAAGAAAATCGCAGGAAGCCCGTCTGGTCGAGCTTTTGAAAGAAGAAGTGCGGAAAGACCGTGTGAAGACCGTCGTCTGCGGCATGACCTCACTCGGCCTTGTCGAGATGACGAGAAAACGTACGGTCCATCGTCTTTGGCAGAATTACTATGAGACATGCCCTCTTTGTCACGGACAGGGCCGCATCCTTTCGGCAGAATCAGTGGCCCAGCAGATCATAGAGGACTTGGAGCGGCAGAAAAGCCGTGCGCCTTTCCGAAGCGGTATCCTCATCCGCTGTGAAAAAGAAGTGGCGCATCGCCTCCATGCGCCGGACATGCAGGCGCGCCTTGAGTCCCTCGTTCATCATGATGTCATCATCGAAGACAATGGAAGCATGATGAGAGAAGGATACAGCATACTGGGAGCTGGAGACTAGGGGCTGGTGGTTTGTGGATGGGATCAGCGTTTCCAGGGGATCGACCATCCTATAAAAGAAAGGAAGAATCGGTATGATCGAAGACATTCACTCCGCCGCAGACATGGACCGTCTCGTCGCAGAGGGGGAGGGCTATGTGCTCCTGTGGCTTTGGGCGGCCTGGTGCCGCCCTTGCCAGGTCATGGCACCTGCCGTGCAGGCACTGGAAGAGCGTTTCGCGGGAAAAATACGGGTGGCGCGCATGGAAGTCGATGAGCAGGAGGAGCTTGCGGAAGGCTTCGGTCTCGTCGGCGTGCCGACCTTTATCCTGTATAAGGACGGCGAAGAAAAAGGCCGCATCATCGGTTATCGCATGAAAGCGAAATTCTTCGAAGAACTCGAAGCGATGATGAAGGAGAATAAGGGCTAGGGAAACGCTGATTAAATCGCAGAGTCGAATTTCATATGGATTTTTATACATAGCTTCGTCATCATCCTCCTTAAATAGCTCGCTATTCGCGTCAGATGATTCCTTGCTCTGTATAAAAATCCAAGAATGAAATCTGACAACGATTTAATCAGTGTTTCCATAGGAAAGGGTGGCTGCACGCCGCCTTCGCTGCTTTCCTTGCTGAAGGCGCTGAACCCGTGAGCCCTTTTCACCAGATACGCTTGAAATTTTCAAGCGTATTTTTTTATTTACTTTTTTCTATGCAAACCTTGCCACTTCATGCTATAATGACATCATAAAATGATACGTGCAAAGAGACCTGTCTTTGCATGAATGAATTTCTCGACAAGTGAAAGCTTAGCGAGCTGAAACGCCAGTATCTTTTGTGGCGGATGATTCATTCATGCGGAGGCAGGTTTTTTGATGGTATCGATCAAAAGCTGTTTTTGCTGAGGAGGAATCATCATGGCAAACGAAGTGACTATGGAATTTGTACAGGGTATGCCGAAGGCAGAGCTGCACCTGCACATCGAAGGAAGTCTGGAACCGGAGCTGAAGCTCGCACTTGCCCAGAAGAACCATGTGGATATCGGACAGTCCACCATTGAAGAAGTCAGAAAATCTTATCAGTATGACGATCTGGCTTCCTTCCTCGCTGTGTACTATCCGGCGATGAATGTGCTTCAGACGGAAGAGGATTTCTACGATCTCGCGATGGCCTATCTGAAACATGCGAAGGAAGAGAATGTCCGTCATGTGGAAATTTTCTTCGACCCACAGGCACACACCAGCCGCGGCATCGCATTTGAAACTTTCATCAAAGGTCTCTACCGTGCGACGGTCGATGCGCGTGCGATGAACATTGATGCTCGTCTCATCATGTGTTTCCTGCGCGACCTCTCCAGAGAGTCTGCCAGAAAGACGCTCGAAGAAGCCCTGCCGTACAAGGATATGTTCATCGGTGTCGGTCTCGACTCGGATGAGCACAACAATCCTCCGATGAAATTTTTCCCTGTCTTCGTCGAAGCGGAAAAGGCCGGACTGCGTCTCACAGCCCATGCGGATATCGACCAGAAGGACTCCATCGAGCATATCCGTGACCTTTTGGAAGTCATCGGCGTAGAACGTATCGATCACGGCACGAACATTGTCGAAGATCCGGATCTCGTCGACTATGCCGTGAAGCATCAGATCGGCTTCACCTCCTGCCCGCTGTCGAATTCCTTCGTTCGTCCGGAAATGAAGGGCCCGGAAATCAAAGAGCTCCTCGAAAAGGGAGCGAAGATCTGCATCAATTCGGATGACCCGGCATACTTCGGCGGCTACATCAGCAAGAACTACTATGAGCTGGCCCGCCAGTTTGACCTCACCAAAGAACAGGTCGTTCAGCTTGCCAGAAATTCCTTCGAAGCCAGCTGGATCAGCGAAGAGCAGAAAGCGATCTATATCGCAGAGCTCGAAGAATACGCGAGAACGCATTAAGAAATGAGGAATGGGGGATGGCTTTCCGCCCACCCTTCCGTAAGAAGGGACGAGAATCGCGGGCTGCTTCATGGTATGATGACGGAGCATTGCATGAGCATACATATAAGATCAGACTCTGCGATTTAATCAGTGTTTTTCTAATTGTCTGTTTTGCTTTTTAAAACGAGGGATACGCATTCAAAATGTCTGATACTACATCTCATGGTCTGCTGGACCGGCTGTTTCATCTGACCGAGAACAAGACGACGGTCAAGAGAGAATGTCTGGCCGGACTTACGACCTTTGTCTCTATGGCTTATATATTATTTGTCAATCCCCAGATCCTGGGGGATGCCGGGATGGACGCGGGGGCGGTCTTCACGGCTACCGCACTTTCGGCGATTTTGGGCTGCCTTCTCATGGGATTCCTTGCGAACTATCCGATCTCCATCGCGCCGGGGCTTGGTGACAATGCCTTCTTCACCTACTCTGTCGTCCTTGCCATGGGTATGCCATGGCAGCAGGCGATGGCAGGGGTCTTCATCGCTTCCATCCTGTTCACTGTCGTTTCCATTTTCAGGATTCGTGAGATCATCATTGATGCGATCCCGCAGGATCTGAAATATGCGATGGCAGCCGGCATCGGTATCTTCATTTCCTTCGTCGGCCTGCAGGGCGGCGGCATCGTCATTGCAGATCCGGCGTCCATCATTTCCATCGGCTCCTTCAAGGTACCGACCACCTGGCTCACCATCTTCGGTACCCTTGTGACCGCGCTCCTGATGGCGAGAAAAATCCCCGGTTCCATTTTCTATGGCATCGTCATCACCGCGCTTGCCGGCCTTGTGACAGGCGTCATCGCACCGCCGGACAGCATCATCTCCATGGCACCGTCTCTCGCACCGACCTTCGGCGTCGGCGTGACGCATATGGGAGCGATCCTGACCGATCCTACCATGTGGGCGGTCGTCGTCATCTTCTTCCTGGTCGCTTTCTTTGATACCGCAGGCACACTCATCGGCCTCGCACAGCAGGCAGGCTTCATGCACAATGGCAAGATGCCGCGCATCGGCCGCGCACTCATGGCAGACTCTCTCTCCATGCTCGCCGGCGCTGTCATGGGGACGACTCCGACGGCAGCGTATGTCGAGGCTTCTGCCGGCATCGCGATGGGGGCGCGCACAGGTCTTACTGCTGTCGTCGTCGCGATTCTTTTCGGCGTCAGCATGATCTTCTCGCCGCTCCTTGCCGTCGTCACAGCGAATGTCACCGCTCCGGCGCTCATTGTCGTCGGCGTCCTCATGGCATCGGCACTGAAGGAGATCCGCTGGGATGAGTTCGAGATCGCGCTCCCGTCCTTCCTGATCGTCATCGGCATGCCGCTCACTTTCAATATTTCCTATGGCATCGCCTTTGGCTTCATTTTCTATCCGCTCGTCATGATCGCTGCCGGTCGCAGAAAAGAGCTGAACTGGATCATCTGGCTCATGTTCGTCCTCTTCCTCTTGTTGCTCGCGACACTGACAATGTTGAAATTCTGATGAAGCTAGGCTTCCGGGCCTATGGATCTAAGGAAATGCGGAAAGCGATCGGATCCTTACTTTCGTGAACCCGCTGAACCCACTGTACTTATAGAACCTGTCTATTTTTTTACAAAGGAGAATCATATGCTGACTAGAGAATTGCTTGCTTCCTACATTGACGCCGGCGCTGGCCGCATCAAAGCGGACATGGCGATCATGGGTGGTACCCTGATCAATGTCAATACCGGTGAATACTATCAGGCGGACGTTGCCATTTACAAAGGCAAGATCACCGCGGTAGAGAAGGACATTTCCGACTACATCGATGAACATACGAAGATCATCGATGCGAAGGGAAAGTACCTCGCTCCGGGGCTCATTGACTGCCACGTCCATGTCGAATGCAGCAAGATGAGCATGACTCGTTTCGCAGAAGCCGTCGTGCCGCATGGCACCACGAGCATCGTCAGCGGACTTGATGAATATATTTCCGTCATCGGTGTCGATGGGCTCGAGGATATTTTCAAAGAGATCGATGCGTCCCCATTGAAGGTTTTCTGGGCACTTCCGTACAAGACGCCCTACACCATCCCGAAGTCCACCATCGCGTACAATGTCACAGCGAAAGACCATGAGAGATATCATCAGGACTCCCGCTGCTACGGCATCTGGGAGCTCGTCCGTGAAGCCGTCATGACCAAGGATCAGGATACGCTGGATGCCATCGTCGAGGCCCAGAAGCGTCACCGTCCGATCTTTGGCTGCAGCCCGCTCGCTCGCGGTAAAGACCTCAATGAATATCTCATGAGTGGTGTCCGTGTCGATCACGAAAGCTACGATCATGAAGAATTTCTGGAAAAAGCCAGAAAAGGCATCCATACCATCATCCGTGAATCTGCCGTGACAAAATTCCTGAATGAAAATGTCCGTGCCATCACGGAATGCTGTCCGGGTATGGCGCGTCACACCAGCTTCTGCTCCGATGACGTTCACGCACGAGGTATCCTTGCACACGGTCACATCGACCACATCGTCCGTCTGGCTATCAAGGCCGGCGTCGCACCGATGACTGCCATCCAGATGGGCACCATCAATGCGGCGGAAGCCTATCAGATCGATGACCACGTCGGCTCGATCGCGCCGGGGAAAGACGCTGACATCCTCCTCGTCGACCAGCCAGGCACCTTCCAGGTCGAGACCGTCATCAGCAAAGGCCAGCTCATCACCGAAAAAGGAGAGAACCGTTTCGATTACCAGATCCCGGTGCGCCAGTCCTCCCTCACCGATACCGTGAAGCATGCGCTCCTTACGGCGGATGATTTTGCCACCCATGTGAATATCGAAGAGGGCACCGTTCTTGTCGAGACCATCCACAGCGTAGGTCCCTTCATGAGAAAGAGAAGAGATGTCGAACTGGAAGTGAAGGACGGCATCGTATGCCCGAGTGCGGAGAAAGACGTCGCCATGGTCTCCGTCATCGAGCGCTATGGCATCCACGGCCATATGTCCAAAGGCTTCATCTCCGGATGGTCCTTCAACAAAGGTGCCATCGCGACCACGGCATCTCCGGATGACAACAACCTTGTCGTAGCCGGCGCGAGCCGCGAAGACATGGCACTTGCTGCGAATACCCTGATCGGTCAGGGCGGTGGTCAGGTCGTCGTCATCGATGGCAAGATCATCTCCTTCCTTCCGCTCCCGATCGCAGGCATCGCATCCGACCTTGCACCGGAAGAGCTTGCGAAGAAAGAGATCGAGCTCGAGGAAGGCGCGAAGGAAATCGGCAGCAGCCTGCCTGATCCGATCTTCTACCTTTCCTTCCTTCCGATCACAGCGATCCCGGATCTGGCGATCACTGACGGCGGCTGCGTAGACTATACGAAGCTCAGATATTTCGATCCGATCCTCGAAGTGAAAGAGAACTGATTTGTATAAAAAAGAGCGAAGCTTAAATGGCTTCGCTTTTTTGCAATCTTAAAAAGGGAAAGATATTATTCTGGGATTTCATTAAGAATAGACGGTGGTGTCGCCAGAAGAAGTTCAAAGATACGGCTGGACGATCTTGCAGCGTGGTGAATTCCTTCCTGTTTTCTTGCAATGTCTTGTATCCATCAATGTTTCCCTAGAAATAAAATGTACTTGCTTTCCTCTTGACGCGGGTGCTTTCGTTTAGTAGTATGAATTTGTTTATCCTTAAGCGGTGAAAAGAAACATGCTGATACAATCTGAATATGACCGCATCAGTATTTTCAAAATAGAAAGGCAGGACGGAAATGAAAGCACCTATAGAAGAAATCAATGCATTTGTCGATCGAAACAAAGAGGAAATGCTTCTTTTCTGGGAGCAGCTTGTGAACCGACAGGCGGGCTCGAAAGAAGTGGACCGAGTGAACCGCATCATGCATTTTCTGAAGGAACATTTTGAACAAGAGGGCATCGACTGCCGCCTTGTAGACAGCAAGGGGAGTGCGGATGTGCTGGTGGCGGAGCTCAATGCAGATGTCCCCTGTGCGCCGCTTCTCCTTTCAGGGCATTGCGACACCGTATTTCCTTCCGGCAGCTATCCAGAGTATCCCTTCCATATCGAAGACGGCTTTGCCAGAGGCCCCGGCGTACTGGATATGAAATGCGGGGTAGCACAGATCTTCTACCTTCTGGTCGCACTGAAGCACTTCGGCTATCGTGATCGTCCTGTCAAAGCCATCTTGGTCGGAGATGAAGAGACGAGCCATTATGGCGGTATCGCAGACCAGATCCTGAAAGACGAAGCGAAGGGCGCGCTGTGCTGCTTCAATATGGAAAGCGGACGCCTCGATCACTGCATGACCGTAGGCCGTAAGGGCTGCCTTGACTGCCACATCACGGTGCGCGGCGTCGCTGCACATGCGGGAAATGACTATTTAAAAGGCAGAAACGCCATCGTCGAAATGGCCCAGAAGCTGCCGCTCCTTCAGGCACTTACCATCTATGAGGAAGGTCTCACGGTCAGCGTAGGGACGATCAAGGGCGGCACCGTCTCGAATGCGGTCCCTGACTACTGCTACGCCGAGCTCGATGTGCGCTACAAGAAACAGAAGCATATGGACTATGTGAAGGAAAAGATGCAGGAGATCTGCGATAAAACCTTCATCGAAGGCACTACAACAACGATCGAATTTGTCGCGCCCATGCCTCCTTTCGAAGAAACGAAAGCCAATCATCAGCTGCTCTCTCATATCAATCGCGTCGCGAAAGATTGCGGCTATGAGCCCTTTGGCGCGATCTACGTCGGTGGCGGTTCGGATGCCTCCTATATCTCCAGTATGGGCGTGCCCACCGTCTGCTCCATGAGTGCAGAAGGCAGTGGCGCACATACCATGGAAGAAAAAGCCTCTGTCGAAAGCTTCTATTCCCGCTGGATCATTGCCCTCGCATCCATCATGGAAATCGATCAGTATGCGGGGAGTAAGCGACTAGTGGCTAGGGACTAGTCACTGGGGATGAGGGTCTAGGCTCCCCTCTCAGCTGCGTAATGCTATTAAGTTAAGCGGCAGAACATTCTTGGCTCCCCATCGGGGGAGCTGCCCGGAGGGCTTGCGCAAGCGAACTGGATTTTTAGGAGTGAAGCGACGCGGAAATCCAGTGAGACGCCATTTCGAGCGAAGTGAGATGATGGGGCAGCACGACGGTATATCCAACATTGTTCGATGGCCGCTGGCAAGCCCCTATTGCCTTCGGCACTTCCCCCGGAGGGGGAAGCAAGTCATTACGGCGCTAACAATTTCCTTAACTTAACAGCATTACTCAGCTGCGTAGGCCCTTGGAGAAGGGCCGCGCCAAAGGCGCAGGATAGAGTGCCCCAAAGGGGCACCCCTCAATGAAGCGGAACGAAAGTGCATGTGCGATAAAGCTACACCCGTATCGGCATCCCGAGCGGAGCCCTCGATCCTTCTTGTAGAACGGTTAGTGCGCTAAGTGTGCTATTTTATCACTGCTTCAGGGGGACGTCTTACGCTTATTTCAATATTCCGCGGCGCTTCTAATTTTTATGCGCCGCACCTTTTCTCAGAACCTATTGCCCCTTTTTCCTATCACGCCACCTGCGTTTCACAGCAAACCAAGACAACAGGAGAATCATATCTAATGAAAGATCAAGTGAAAGCATTCAAAGCACCCAGCCCGATCATCATACTGGTGTGCGTCATCGTATTCTGCGCCATTGCGAGTTACATCATCCCCGCGGGCGTTTATGACCGAGTCAAGGACGTTCAGACCGGAAAAATGGTCGTCGACCCGTCTACCTTCCACTATGTAGCGCAGAAACCGACAGGATTTCTCGATTTCTTCACTTCTATCAATAAAGGATTCAAGGGCGGTATCAGCATCATCGCCTTCCTCTTCATGGTGGGCGGCTCCCTCAATATCCTTGCCAAGACCGGTGCCATCGTGGCAGGGCTCAGCGCTCTCGTCGAAAAGCTGAAGAATCGGAGCGTCCTTCTGATCCCCGTCCTCATGACCACGCTTGCCACCTTCTCGACACTCGCCGGATGCAACGAGGAATACCTCGCCTTCACGCCTCTCGTCGTGAGCGTCGCACTCGCACTCGGCTTCGACTCCTTGACCGCGCTTGGCATGCTCTTCTGCTCGGTCGCAGCCGGTTATGGCGCCGGATGCACCCAGCCATTCTCCGTCGGCGTTGCGCAGGGCATCGCCGGTGTCCCGATCTTCTCCGGCCTGCCATACCGTATGGGTATCTTTGTCTTGCTCCTCGTGCTGAACATTTCTTATGTCATGTACCACGCGCGCAAGGTGAAGAAAGACCCGAAGAGCAGCCCAGTCTATGAGATCGACCTGCTGAAACGAGACAAGATCGATCTTTCCACCGCAGAAAAACTCTCCACACGACAGGCCATTTGCCTTGGTCTCCTTGGTCTGAACTTCGTTTGCATCATCGTCGGCGTGCTGAAATTTGATTTCTATATGAATGAAATCTCTGCGATCTTCCTCATCATGGGTATCCTCTCCGGCATCATCTGCCGCCTGCACCCGAATGACATCTGTGATGCCTTCCTCGAAGGCTGCAAGGGCATGATGCTCCCCTGTCTCGCTGTCGCAATGTGTAAGGCAGCCACCATCCTTCTGGACAATGCCAAGGTCATGGATACCATCATCTACTACCTCGCCGGCATGCTCGACATCTTCCCATCCTCTATTATCGCCTTCGGTATGTTCATCATCCAAGACTGCTTCAATCTTCTCGTCCCCTCCAGCTCCGGGCAGGCGGCCATCTCCATGCCGATCATGGCACCGCTCGCTGACATCGTCGGCCTCACCAGACAGACCGCTGTCTTCGCCTTCACCTTCGGCGATGCCTTCACGAACTGTATCACCCCGGCCTCCGGCGCTACCATGTCCTACCTCGCCATGGCAAACGTCCCCTACAAAAAATGGGCGCGCTTCATCCTCCCTCTCATCGGCATGTGGTGGATCGTCGCCTTCTGCTTCCTCACCTACGCGACCGCCATTCACCTGGGACCGGTGTGAGCAGGAAACGAATTTCATAATATGAGTAGCCCCCTTCTCCAAGGGAGAACGTGTTTTTCTGCTTTCTCATGAAGTAAAGAACCATATGTCATAATATGAGACCATCATAAAATCCCTCTATAGAAACAGCTCTATAGAGGGATTTTATGATGATTACATATCGAGTTATTTCAATTTCGGGGGGGGGCAAATCTTTGACCTTTACACTGAGCGAATTGATGTACTCATCCGGATCCTTTGTCGCCCAGTAACTGATGATGGGGAAGAGGAAGACATCGCCATCGGGTACGAGATGATTTATCTTCATGAAATCCGTCAGTTTTTCATACGCCTCTTCTGCGTGGAGAAAGTACGCGCCCTTTGTCAGAATGGATAAATACAGCCCCGAGGGACGTATATAATTACATGCAAGGAGCGAACCCTCCTCACCGGACTGTGTCACGATAGCGGACGAGTGCTTGAAATTTTTCGAGAAGAAATCCTCTGCACGGATGACCCAGCCCGTCGGGTGGTCCTTGCAGAAGGAATGAGCGAAGGCTTCATGCACATGCTGGGCGCGTATCGCGATGGCATCGAACCCTCCGCGGTGCGCTTCTGGGATCGGCGTCAGATACATACGACTGTCCGGATAACATTGCAGGAGCACTCGATTGAGTTCCATGTGCTGACTGGATTCCAGTGTTTTTCGGTAGCAGGAAATGGCAGTGAGAAGCTGCTGAGTCTCCGACAGAGTTTGTTTACACAGCGATTCCCGCTCCTTCAGAATGCCGAGGATCTTATCACGCGAGCGATGCTCCAGAAACTCCTTGATGTGAGGGACAGAGATATCCAGTTTTCTCAGGAATAATATGATCTCCAGTGTCAGATACTGCGGCATCGCATAGTAACGATATCCGTTTTTAGCCACAAATTCCGGCGTAAGCAGCCCCATCTTATCGTAGTAAAACATCGTCTGCTTCGGGATACCGAAAAGCTTCGCCAGTTCGCCCGCCGTATAATAGTCTTTTGTATCAGTCATACCCTCACCCTATTTGTCATGCATTATCGTATGATCGTCATATACTTAATGATAACACAAAGGCCTGTGATAAGCGAATGAATAAATATTTTCAAAAGATGAGTGGATGATGTATAGAATATAAGAAAATACTTGCCATTTGAATGACGGTGTGCTACAATGAGCTCATCAAGCAGGAAAACCGCTTGAACCAACTAAAGAGGGAAGCAGAGCCTACGGGCTATTGCGCTGAATTCGGTGAGAATCCGAAACTGAGACCCAGCCGTGAAGGGAATTCATTTCCAAGTCGGATGCCGCCTGTTTCCAACATCCAAGAGCAAATCTGCGGGAGTCGTGTCTGCTTTCGTAGACTGGGTGCTGGTCACAGTCTCAGTCTACGCAGAAGTAGAAATCGATCCGCAGTTTTTTATTGCAGAAAACGAATGGATTTTCAAAGGCCTTGATCTATTTCTGATTTCTACAGCCTTCCTCTTTGTGAAAAGGAGAGTCAATGATGAAAAAAATTAAGGATGAAATCGCACGTATCGAAGGCGCGAAAGGAAACGTCGTCCTCGTGAATAAGAAATCCTATCTGGCTCTCCTGAAAGAGCTTTCCGTCCTGCGATTCAAAGTACACAGGGCGGAGAACTGGGAAACCCCCGCGGCAGTCGTTTCCGTCGTAAGACGTGGTTACATGTATCAATACTGGTATCCGGAGAACAAACCGGCACAAAACAAAGGAGAACATAAAATGGCAGAACAGAAAAAAAACGAAGCAGTCGAAGTCAAAGTCGCAGCAGAAAAAGTAGCCGCTTTCCAGAAATACCTCGAAGAAAACAAGATCAGCGGATTTGGTCTGCAGGACTTCCAGAATGACGTCCATGCACAGGCATTCCGCAGCAACCTTCAGGTCGAAGGCACAAACCTGCCCTTCATGATCCTCTTAGACGACAGCGTATACACCATGCTCCAGGTCCAGGTCGCAGCCGGCCTTGCACAGGGCGACAAGAGAGAAAAGATCTGCTCCTTCCTGAATGACCTGAATGAACAGTACCGTATGCTGAAGTTCAGCGCTGACGCTGCTGGCAACGTCCTCCTCACCTGCTGCATCCCGGCTGGTGTACCGCACTTCGAACCGGCCCTCGTCATCGCCATCCTGAACCAGATCCAGGGTCTCCTCACTGCGACCTATCCGGAAATCATGAAACATCTCTGGGAAAAATAACAGGCATGTGGATTGGATGTTGGTTGTCTGTGATGTACGCCAAACAACCAACAACTATTACTCTTTACAGAAAGAAGGTCATTCTTATGAATATGAAAAAACTCGCCGTCACGGGCGCGATACTCATCGCCGGTACCTTCGGTGCCATGGGCATGGCTGATGCAGCCACCGGCATCGTCAATGTAAATGCCGTCCTCTCCGGCAACGCTGCTTTCCAGAAAGCAGGAAAGACCGTAGCGGCAGAACAGCAGAAACTGCAGAAGGAGTACAATGAAAAATCCAAAGACATGAACGATGCCGATAAGAAAGCCCTGGAGCAGAAACTGAACCAGCAGCTCGCCCAGAAGGAAAATGAAGTCATGAAACCGATCCAAGACAAATTCAAAGCCGCTGTAGAAAAAGCAGCCAAAGCCAAGAAGATCGATACCGTCGTCGTACCAGGCGGCATCATCTACGGCACTATTTCCGCGGACCTCACCGAAGATGTGAAAGCGAATATGAAATAAAGCAGAAAGCAGTGCAGGTCATATCGAGCTTCATGTATGACTTCATAGGGGGCAGCCGGATCTGAAGGCTCAATGGGTTCCATGACGGTGACGCGGTCAAGCTGTTTTCCCTCCTTCCTCTGGAAGGAGGTGGCGCGAAGCGCCGGAGGTTGGCTTCTACGCTCTTCTGGCAGAACGGAATCAATGAATTTCTTCAGACGGTACGTTTTCTGGATGATCATGAGATCGGGCTATGACGCAGAAGACCATGCGACTATTGCATTTACTCTCTGGGACGATGCAGGGAGAGCACTTGTGACTTTCCCCTCCCAAGTGCTTCCTGCCTCGTCCCCTATGTAGAGCTTTCCCCTCTACATATCACTCCTTTTTCTCCTCTCTCTTTTTTCTTGAAAAGCACCATACCGATGTCAAGTAGGCATCGGTATGGTGCTTTTTAATGAATTTATAAAATTCTAAGAATGTTTCTTGACTGTATGATTATCATACAGAGTATCATGCATGTAAATCATAAAAGGAAACGAATGGGGAATACTGGTGAGAATCCAGAGCTGTCCTGCAACCGTATGGGGAAAAGAAGCAGTGTTACGTCTCTCACAAAGAGCTGCGTCTTTGAGGAACTCAGTCGGAGTGCCATGAAATTTCTTATATCCCATAAGAGTAAGCAGTAGATCTTACTTTTATGTCAAAGACCTGCGAGGTATGGGTTGGATATCTTTTGCCGCTTTTTAGTGTGTCAAAAGAATGGTCCAATTCGTACTTGGCAGTTTTTTATTTTCTTGAGATACGGAATATAGAGGTCATTGGATGTCAGGATCACACCGATCCTGGTTGAAGAACGTAGCATCGTAAAGCGTGTCTCGCCAGAAAGGAGAAAGGAAAATGCAAAGAAAGTGGGTAAAACGGATGGTATTGGCGACCCTGTTTTTGGGAGGGGGCGCATTATTTCCTGCCGGGCAGCAGGCGCTGGCACAGGATGAGGCGGCTACTACCGGCCGTTCCTATGCGGTTCTGATGGGAGACGAGGATGTGACGCTGAGCGGCTATAAAACATCCAATGTCTATCTTTGGAAGCATGAGAAGGAAGCGCCGGATCAGTTGATCGGCGGGTCTGTGACGGTATCCAGTGCTGGCTTACAGAATTCTGGTGACAAGGCAAAGATTACACTGGTCACTGATAGTGATGGGTTAAATCTGTCCAATGATGCCCAGGTGAAACAGGTGCTGGGTGCTCTGGCGGATAAATTGACATACACCGCATATACCAGGGGTGAAAACAATCTGGAAGGCACCGCAGAAATTTATGAAGGCTTGACCTTTGCTTCTGCTTCCAAGAAATTGTCTGCTCTGGGTTTTGATGAAACTACGGGCAAGGCACAGCTGGCTGGAGAAGTCAAGACCCCGTATTCCGGTGTCTTAGGTGTCGATGATGAATACGAAAAACGAGGCATCAAACAGGCCGATGGGACATATCGCTTCCAGGAAGATGCGGTGATTCACCCGGGCTTCAACATCACGAAGGATGATAATTACCTGAGAGATTTTGCCTCTGTGATGATTGGTAAAGATACCACGATTGATATGACAGGTCATAATCTGGATGTCATCATGCATGGCACGATTTATAATGGCGGCGGTTTTACCAATCGTGCGGCAGCTTTGTATGTACCGGGAAATGCGACCTTAACCATTAACAATCCGGGACAGATCCGTCTGGATACGGACTCTGACTATTATTACTACGCCGATATTGGTGCCATGAAGGAAGACAGCCATGTGGTCATTCATAATGATGATGATCCAGCTCATGCCGTAGTGATGCGCGTCACGACCCCACTTAAAGGATACGAAATGAATGTGACTGCGCTGAAAACATTTGCAGGGACCATTGATATTGACGGATTGGTCGATATTTACACCAATGGTGGCTGGGCAACCAATGCAGCCGCTGGACGAATTTCTATTGGTGGTGGCTCTATTGTGACGCAGGCCTATGATGCTGTCACAGCTCGAAGTGGGGGCGTGATGAACGTCAATGTATCAGGGTCTGTAGAGAAGGGATTGACTCCAGGAAATCATACGGTCAATATCACGGCCAAGGGAGCCACCTCTTTTGTTAAAAATAGTTATGCTGCCTTGGCTTCTATGGGAGCCTGGGTAGGTGCAGACACCAATGCTACAGTAAATGCGGCATTGACGACGGCAGATTCTACTTTGTACGGGACAATCAAAGAAGCGGCTGGTACTCGTGATGAAGATACAGATGGTGTTCGTCTTTTCCTGCAGAATGGTGCACAATGGACCAATACGGGATCTTCTTCGATGCGTCATTTGTATGGCGGAAAAGATGCGGCGCATGCCGGGTATATCGATATGTCAAAGCCAGCAAACTCTAATGAAAATTCTGATCTGACGATTGCCAATTATACCGGAAATACCGTGATTTACTATAGTCAGAAAAAAGGAAAGATCCAGGGAGGAAATATTCATATCGGTCATGCAGAGACGACAGATGGAGAGAAAGCTTCCCTTACGATTCGCACCGATAGTACCGGAATAAGCAAAAAAAATTTAGCCAATGAAAATTACATGAGGAATATGCTCAATACATTGGCTAATAAATTGTACTATGCAGCCTATGTCAATGGAGAAGACAATCTGAAAGGGATGGTACAAATTGCTGAAGGTTTGACCAGCCAGAGTGTCTCTCGAGAAGAAGACATTCACTTTACCAAAGGCGGCAGTGGCTATGTGGAAGGCTTTAATCAGAAACAGACCGATTTTACCACGGCTTTGACTTGGGATATGACCAAAGATGTTGATTATGTAAATGCTAATGTACTGCGGGAAAAAAATAAAGCGACGTTTACAGAAGACACAAGTATCACCGTCAATGATGAAGCTGCTATGCAGGCAAAAGGGGGGAATGTCGTAAAGATTGATGCCAAGCAAATCAATTTTAATTTGAAGGCAGCAGGTATTCAGGGTAAGGGAATTGAAGTAACTGGTGGAGACACGGCGTTTTATTTGAATAATCCGGGAGACGTTGAAATTGATGCGTCGACAGGTATAGTGACAGATGGTCAATGGGCGGAGTTTGACCTTAATGGGGATAACTCTAATATTACCTTGCATCATGCAAAGACTGGTATATTAGCAACAAATAAATCTAATATTTATATTAAGAATACACTGGGTACTACTACCATAAATAATGAAAATGCCGATGATTCTACTTTTGTTGGGGTGAAAACCCAAAATGGGGGATCTATTATAATCTCAGGTCGGGCAAATATAGACGCTGGCGCAGGGACTGCGTTAGCTGCGTTAGGAGGACGTATTGATGTCAATCATGGCGCTACGATTCAAACAAATGGAAGTACAGCGCTGGTAGCAGGTAATGGTAGCAGAATTTCTATCGCATCTTATAACTTTAACAAGCCAGCAGATATTTCTATTGATGCAGGAGATGGTTTTGCTATCGATGCTAGTGATGGCGGTTTTACCATTGGTAGCCTATCTAGTAGTCCTCGAACAACTAACGGTACAGTAAAGATAAAAGGACATATCAAACTGGGGAAATCTGGTACTCTCAATCTGACTAAAGATAATTCCATTTGGACGGGTACGGCTGTGGATGGAACAGAAGACGGTAGCGGGCTATTGCATCTTGCAATGGAATCGGATGCGGTTTGGAACCATGTGGATAAAGAAGGTGATACTGGGAATGAAGTAAAGGTAGAGTTAGAAGGTACAAGGTATAATAATAAATCTTCGGATGATCAGATTACCATTTTGCAAAATTCTAAAAAAGATATTCATTTTAAGGGAATTGATCAGGTAGATGACACGCTCAGATTCGTATTTGCCCATGAGGCAGATTCTCCGACTTCTATCAAAGGCGGTAATGTCACTATTGATACAGTAAGTACCCGGTATGTAGGTGGTACCGCTAAAGTTTTGGCTGTAACCGATAGTGATGGCATCAATATGTCTGACGATACCATGGTGGGAAATGTATTAAAGGCGTTAGCCAAGAAGATCACCTATACCCATCCGGAAGAAGCTAAATTAGTCGGTAAAGTAGGGATAGCCGATGGCTTGACCGCCAAGAGTGCTATGCTGACGGAAGGATTTATTCGCTTTGATCCGGATACGGGGGTAGGCAGCTATACACCACAAATGGTGGATACGTTTACCCGCTCCATGACGGGTGATGAGGCCTACGACAAGATTTATACGGATCAGGGGGTTCGCCAGAGCCAGTTCCTGTATTCCCTCGGGAAAGACACCACCATCACAGCCGATAAGGCCATGGATTGGAAAGTCAACAGTAATAGAGATGTAGTGCAGATTGTAGGACAGGGACATACGCTGCATCTGGATGCTGAAACCGCAGGTATTTATATCGGGAATGAAGAGAAAGATACTTCGAAACGGACACAACTGAGATTTACAGAAATGCCAGAGCTGAATATAACAGCTGGTACAAATGGCAGTGGAATCCTGGTGAAAAACAGTAGTGCGGGCATCGGGCTTGAAGATGGCAGAATGCATATAGCAAGTAAAGATGGCGCGAAAGGTTTTGTCGGGATCAAAGTCGTAGAAGATCGTGATGTGGGAGATACAAAGGCAGGAGATACCAGTTTAAGTGTAGGTGGCACTCTGGATATAGAAACGCCGGAAGAAATCGCTCTTTGGCTGGATGGAGGAGAAAGATTAAGTCTTCTTAGCTCAGATAATGTGATCCATGCAGATGGCGGTACGCTGCTCAAAGTGACTAAGAGTCAGGATAAGAGCGCAGTTTCCATCAGTGGTAAAGAGTTAGTCGGTGATCTAGACCTTTCGGGAGCTACTGGTGGTACCTATCAGATGACATTAAATAATGGGGCTACCTATGCAGGGGGTATTATTAACGACGCAGCGAAATCTGGCAAAATTACACTTAAGCTTTGGGATGATGATTATGGCTTCACACCTACCTTATGGACGTATCAGTGGGAGCAGAAAGATAAAGCACAGGATAGCTATATTCACGAGGTCGAAGGATGGAATCCTGGTATCGGTGAAAGTGCTATCTACATGAAAGCGGATACCGATCTGACGATTGGTATGCTGAAGCGGGGGATCCGAATCCTCTACGATCATGATGCTTCCAATCCAACGCAAATCCTTGGCGGAAATGTGACCATTGAAGAAGCAGAGAAAAACACTCCGCAGAATACACTTTATGTGCGGACCGATAGTGATGGAATTAATATGTCAGATGAAACGCAGGTCTCTGGTGTACTAAATGCCTTGGCCCAGAAAATCTACTACAAAGGAACGCCAGAAAACCTGGATAGCTATGCGGAAATCGCAGAAGGCCTGACTTCTGCTTCTGTGCTGAAAACAGGGAAAATCTCCTATGACGAAACAACCTATCAAGGGAGCTTCTCGGGAGCGATAGAGACGCCTGGTCAGGATGGTACGTTATTTGTCACACCTTTGTATGCTCCAAAACGTTTTGGAAAGGATGAAAATAATACAGCCTATGCCAATGCAGGTGTGCAGCAGGACGGCAAGTACTTCATTATCCGTAAGGATTCCAGGCTTCAGATTTCGCAGAGCGGGGAAATGCCTTACACCAGTGCTATCGATGCTTCCAGTGATACCTATGGATATGTGGACATCAAGATGGACCTGACAGATCATCAGCTGGATGTACATATCGACGGTGGAGAAGAGGGACTCAATGAAGCCGTAGCAGGGATCAAAGGCGTGGGTTATGGTGTGTCTGCCCAGAATGGTACCCTTCATATAGAGGCATCCAATGCCAAGGGGGATGCCATCGGCGTACAGACTGCAGGCAAGTCGGAAACAGCTAGCACCATCCATTTGAAGACGTTGACTCATATCGATGCGAAGACGGGATTCGATGTGAAGGGCGGTACGGTCCGTGTCAATGCAGGGACTATCCATGCGGATACTTTGGGCAGAGTCGGTGCGAATGGCATCCTGTCCATCGGAAATGAGGGAGATGCGCCGGCCGTATGGACGGGTAATATGTCTCAAAGTGATGGACAGCTGGATATGAATCTGGATGGGGAAGATTCCATCTGGACAGGTGCTATGGATTGGACCGGCGGCTCGAACAGCCTGATGCTTATGAATGGAGCGACCTGGAAAAATACAGGAGATTCTCATGTGGGACAGCTCGTCAGCGGCATCACTAGAAGTGTCGGCGGCGTGATTGACATGACTGGGGATGCTGGAAATATCGTACTCGATAAGTTCAGCGGAAATGCTTCTATCCTGTATAAGCATGATGCCAATGACCTCACGAATGTGTATGGCGGTGATGTGACTGTCACCAGTGCAGAGGCCGGCTCTCGGATCACATTGATCACGGATCGGGATGGTATCAGCGATGATGGACTTCGTGAAAAGGAAACGGTAAGCTCCCTTTTCCAGGCGATGGCAAACAAGCTGTACTACACCAATTACCAGACAGAGGGAAATCTCACCGGCATTCTCCAGATTTCGGAAGGGCTGACGGCGAGAGCGGCGTCCAAGGTCACCGGGGCTATGGAATTTACCGGAGAAAATGGACAGGGGCAGTATAAAGCGGATAGCGCTTCCCCGTCGATTTATCCAAAAGACCAGCAGAAGGAAACCTTTACGACGGTCATGACAGGTAATGAGAGCGCGGATAGCGAGTACCTCGATGGCGGTGTCATGAAGGTCGGGAATCCTTCGGATATCCGTTATGAATTCACCAAGGATAAGACCGCTGTAGAATTGGCTACGGCTTCTGATACGGCGATCCAGGCGAAAGATACGGATTATTCCATCGATATGAATGGCCATGATCTGACCATCAAAAACGAAGGGAGTGCAGGTATCACCGTAGATGGCAAAGCCTTGACTTTCCGCAACGGAAAGACCACGGAGCTTACGGCGGACAAGGTCGGTATCGAAGCCAAGAACGGCGGCACCTTCAGTACCCATGAAGGCGGCGTGTGGAATATCAGCGCCGAGACAGCGGCGAAGGCCGATGGGGCAGGCAGCAGTGTTTCCTTAGGCGCTGGCAAGATCCAGAGCACCACGCTGGCAGAAGTTTCGAACGGCGGTACTATCAGCTTCTTTGTTCCGAATGACACGGCAGCGACAGAATATAAGGGGGATGTGAAGGTCAATGATGCGGATAGCACGGTAACCTTAGGCATTGCTACCGAACGCTCTTCCTGGACAGGCGGTCTTACCAATCATGGCGGCACCTTTAATTTGGGGCTGCAGAATGGCGGTGTATGGAATAACACGGGAAAGGAAGAAGCCAATATTTCCTTGTTGGATGCAACGGATACCGGAAATGGCGTGATCTTCCAGAACAAGGACAGCGGCGATATTACGGTAGACCGGTTCCGCGGTCATGCATTGGTGCTCTATAGCCATAGTGCAGCAGACCCGACCGATATTCTGGGCGGCGATGTGACGGTTAAAACGGCCGATGCCAATAGCTTCCTGACACTGCGCACCGATCGCAGCGGTATCAATATGGGCGATTATCACGGCGTAGAGAATGTGCTCGATGCTCTGGCGAAGAAGCTCACCTATACGGATGCGGTCAATGGCGTGACCAACCTGAATGGCCGGGTAGAAATCGCAGAGGGCCTCACGGCTGCAAGTGCTGCCAAGCAGTATGGTACGATTGATTTCAATAAGACCACGGGACAGGGCAGCTATAGAAAGAACAGCATGACGCCGGGCGAAGCTGATCCGGATATCATCTGGGGCAGCTCGGAAACCATGATGATGCGTGGTGCGAAGAATGCCATGAATACGTCTATGTTGTCCTGGAGAAGCAATGTTTCCGATATGACGACTCGTATGGGAGATCTCCACTATGGTGCAGATGATGGGATCTGGGCAAGAACCTTCGGCGGAAAGATCAAGTACGATAAAGGAACCTCTTCCTTCAGCAATAGCTTCTGGGGCGCTCAGGTAGGGGCTGATAAGCTCTTCAAGAATGGCTGGCATTTTGGCGGTGCTTTCGACTACAGCAAGGGAAGTGCCAAGTATGAAATGGGCGGTGAAGGGGATCCGAAACTTTACACCTTCTCGCTCTACGGCACGAAGCTTTTCGAAGATGGCCAGTATGTAGATATCGCTGTCAAGGCAGGTCATACGACAAACAGCTATACCGTATACAACGATATGGGACATAAACTGGATGGGGACTACAGTGCTAATGGCTTCGGCATTTCTGCGGAATACGGAAAACGGTTTGGCGGGGCCAATGGCTATGTGGAACCACAGCTGCAGTTGACGCTTTCCCGCCTGGGAAGTGCAGACTATGATGGCATCAGCGACTATACCGGCGGAAAGAAAATGCACGTCAGCCAGGATGGCATGACCAGCTTCATCGGCCGTCTGGGGGTAGCCGCAGGGAGAACAACGGAGCGCGGTAATTTCTATCTGAAGGCAGGCTTGCTCCATGAATTCAGCGGAAAAACAAGCACGACCTTCAGTGCAGAAAATGAACCGACGTCTACCGTGGATCAGGACTTTGGGGATACCTGGGCAGAATTGGCTCTGGGCGGTACCTATAGACTGTCTCCTTCGAGCATGCTTTATGGTGATATTACCAAGAGCTTTGGTGGAGATTACAAGGTACAGTGGAAGGCCAATGTGGGTGTCCGCTTCACTTTCTGATGCTTTTGATTTCGATAGCTCATCTCTGATCGTATAACAAAAAACTCGTGAATCGTAATGAGATTCACGAGTTTTTTGTTATATTAAGTTGCATTAGTTGTTGGAATCAAATAACCAGCAACTTACAACAATCAACAATTACTCATCCGCTATCTTATCAGTTGAAAAAGTGAATGAGAAGCTACTGCATTAAAGATTTTCAAATGTTTTTAATTTTCTCGTTGACTGTATGATAATCATACGGAATATCATTTCCTTAATGAAATGGTATGGGGAATGCTGGTGTAAATCCAGAACTGTCCTGCAACCGTATGGGGAGAAGGTTCATTGCACGTCTTTCACAAAGAAATGAATTCATCGAGGAACTAAGTCGGAGTGCCATGCTTTTTCGTAACTATCACATCATGATGGTGTTCAAAGATCTGCGAGGTATGGGTCGGATAGAGTGATATTTCTTTTGTGATGCTCAAAATCCGGTCTATACTTGGTAGCTTTTTTATTTAATCAGTATATCTGAGAGAGGAGTGCATGATTTATGAAAAAGGAAATGAAAAATTGGCTTCGCAGTAGCATTGTTTTGGCTTTGGCGGCGGGTGCCTTGGTCGGAGGTTCGTCTGTGCAGGCGGCTAATACGTATGATATGACCCAGGGGGAGTTTCTGACCAATGGACTCAATTATACGACTACGAACACGTACCAAGATAGGGATACATTGATTTATAAATGGGATGCAAAAAACAAGAAAATCATTGGGGGAAATGTTAGCGTTGGTCAAGATGTCTTGAATTCATCTTATGATGGTGTCAATGTGAATCTGGTGATTGATGCATCAGATTTGTCGAGTATGAGCAACGATGATGTCAAAGAAGCTATGACGCAGTTGGCCTCTAAAATTAAAAATTATGCAGAGACTAACCGATATCGGCTGACTGCCTATGTACAAGTACGAGAAGGATTGACCGCTTCTTCCAAGGTTCTTCGTTCTTATCAGTTGGAATACAAAACTCCTGGTTGGAGTGATCCAGATCAAGAAATCAAACCAGATGCAAATGTCGGAGATCTAGCGGAGGGTGTCTTTGCCACTCCTATTATCAATGGCGCAGCAGGCAGTGAATATGAATTTGATGAAAATGGGGTTTGGCGATATAAAGGCTTTAGAGGAGCAGTGGATGTTAATTTTACTACTCCCGCTACAGATAATGTGTATGCGGCTATTCGTACAGATGGGAAAGATACAGGAATTTCAAATCTGACGGAAAATAGTTCGTTCAATTCTACTTTACAGATGAATGCAGATGCGTCTTCTTTAGCTGATTCCAAAGCTTACTTGGCGTATAGTGGGACAGGAAATCAGGTCAGCGTGATTGCTAATGAATTGAATGCTACGGTCAAAGGGACGGAAGCAACTGGGATTTATGCAGGGCATGAAAATGGTGATACCACGAGTAAGGTAGTGGTTAATGGTGGCATTAATCTGACATTGGATGGTAAGAAAACTACTGGTGTTGAAGCAGGAAAGAATGGGGAAGTCTCCTTATTAACTGGTCAGAAGATTTATAATAGAACCAATACTGTTAGTATTGAATCACCCAATGGTCATGCCGTATATGCACATGACGGAGGCAAGGTTACTTTAGATGCTGTGAAAGTCAAGAAAGCAGATAAATCTGCCATTTACGCAGAAAAAGGTGGCAACATCACACTGGGCATTGTAAGTGGGTTAACAGATGAATCGATTAGTACAGATGACGATGCAGATAGTCAGGTCTCTTTATCTGTGGATGGAAATTACACAGGGCAAGTTAAGGGGAATGTCAATGTAGCCTTTACTAAGGGTTCTACTTATAAGGCAGATAATGATAGCATTGGCACTGTGACTTTGAATGGTTCCACATGGGTGGGTTCCATGTTGCGTGATAATGGCTCGGTATCGATCAATTCTAATGGTCAGTGGAATATGGGAGAAACTGGTCGAGGTATCAAATTATCTGCTTTGACCGGCGGTAAAACGACAGCCAGTCGTGGCTATGTGAAGATGGGCAGTGATAATCTTCACATCGGTACTTACAGTGGAAATGGCACATTTATTTATGATCATGATGCTTCTGATCCGACGAAGATTCTTGGTGGGAACATTACTATTGAAGAATCTAAACCACTAAGTCTTTCTAGCACTGATTTGGGGGATAAGGGTGATTCTACAGCAGAGGGGACTTCCGCATCTACAATTGCTATTGCGACCGATAGTGCCGGTATCGATACCACGGATAATGCTTTAGTTGAAAAAGTGCTGGATAATTTGGCAAGTAAATTGGCTTATCTGAACTATACTAAAGGAGAACGCAACTTGAGTGGTACCGTAGAATTATTGGAAGGACTGACCAGTAGTTCTGTGACCAAGCATTTTGCCAATCTGACTTTTGATGAAAAGACTGGCCAGGCAAAACGGGATTCGGAAGTCTATCATCCCTATGTCACCTATATCACTGGGGACGCTTCCATCGATACGGCCTATGCAGACGCTTACAATGCAGATACCAATACCTATGATTTCAATCAAGATGTATTTATTCGAGAAGCAAAGTCTACAGATTCCGTTTATTCAGGTAGTTTGTATTATGGATTGATTACCAATTATGGGACGGAATATGAAAAGCCAAGCAAAGGTTTTGGCATGTGGAAGAGTGCTAAACCAGATGATGGTCCTTCTTATACCATTGATCTTCACGGAAATAATTTGACTGTTGATTTGGAAGCATTCCCTGAAGCGAAGACGACAGGGAGCCAGCCGATGTGGACTACAGCCGCTATCATGGCAGCTCGTGAAGGAACCATTAAGATTACTAATCCAGGGGAAGTTCATTTGACTTGCAATGCTAATTACTATTATGGTAGTGCCATCCGTGCTTCTACTAGTGCTGGCACTACCAATGGTGCTCATGTGGTCATTGAAAATGATCAAGGAAACTTGAAAGACCATATCGTATACCTTCGTGGTGGCATTGATACACCAGGGTATCAGCTTGATTATCGTACTATTGAGACTTACGGGAATGCTAAAGCTAAGGATATAACACAAGAAAACTCGGTATACATCAAAGGCCTCGTAGACATTGAAGCAGATAAGCATGCGGCTGTTTTTGCACGAGGCGGTTGGATTCGTCTGGGTGGTGGTCGTATTTCTGTGGATAATTACGATGCGCTTTGGACGGCAGGTAAGGGTCGCATTGATATCAATATGCTGGTCGATGATGATGGCACTGTGAAAGGTGCTGGCAGTAATGATTTTGTACTGAAGGGTAATGCAGTGACCGTTACTCCTTACTATGGGAAGAATGGGACATTGAATTTGGCCTTTACCACAGCAAACTCCAGGTTTGATGGGGAAACTGGAGGTACCGGTGAACAGAATCTCTATGTACAAAATGGAGCGGTTTGGAACAATACACCAGAATCGTATAACATCTGGAGTTCCGGTGAAGTTGTAAAATCAGATCTAGCAAGTATTGCTACCCATTTATACGGGGGACAAGATGCAGCGCATACAGGTTACCTGATTCAGGACAGTGCGAAAGATTTAACAATTAAGAATTATAGTGGCTTTATGAAAGCCTATATAGCACGGGATGAATCCAAATCTGCAGGTGAAGATGGAACTGATGCAACTAGCCAGTTTAGTCAAAAAGGAAATATTATTATCGAAAAAGCGGATCAGACAGATGGACAGAATGCAGATTTCACTTTATTGACAAGTCAGGAAGGCATTGACACTTCCAATAAAGAAGAAGTACTTTCAGTAATGAAGGACTTGGCTGGCAAGCTGATCTATAAGGAAGCCACTGACAGTGAAAATCCGGCAGTTCATCTCAATGGACATGTAGGCTTGGCAGAAGGACTGATTGCTGGTTCAGTAGAAACGAGATTGGCTGATTTGACGTTTGATGGGACGTCCGATGGAACGGGTAGTGTCGTGGATAGTACCTATCAGATTCCGAAGAATTATCCGGCTATCCTGTATGGACCTAAAGAAACTGCTATGATGCGTGGCGCTAAATCTGCCATGGCTTCTACAGCTATGATTTGGCGGGCTATCAATAATGACGTGGAACGCCGGCTGGGCGATTTACGTGTAGGCAATGCTGAAAAGGAAAATGGTATGTGGGCTAAAGTGGGCGCTGGGCGTATGTCTTACGACGAAGGAACCACAGATTTCCGTACCCGCTTTAATGAATATCATATCGGTTATGATCATGCCGTAGGCAATGCAGGATGGAGAGCTGGTGCTTCTGTCAGCTACATCGACGGGAAGAGTACCTATGAAAAGGGGACTGGTGATAATGATGTAACCAATTTCCATGTATATGCTACAAAGACCATGCAAAATGGGGCTTACTTGGATATCATTGGCAGAGTTAGCCATGCCAAGAATAAGTATCATATTATGAACGATGCAGGGAATAAACTGGACGGCGATTATGGAACCAATGGATATGGTCTATCTGCAGAATATGGGAAACGGTTTGTCAAAGATAGTGGATTCTATGTAGAACCACAAGCAGAACTGACTTGGGGTAGATTATCTGGCAAATCTTATGATGCTGCTAGTGATTATGGCGGAGGCCGTGCATTGCATGTCGATCAGGATGATTTTAATAGTTTGATTGGACGTATCGGTGTTGGATTTGGTTTAGTGAAAGAACGAAGCAGCATCTATGCAAAACTTTCGCTTCTCCATGAATTCCAAGGTGGTTTTGATACACAGTATACGGCAAAAGGTGAACCTTCTAATGCGACACATATGGACTTTGATGGTACTTGGGTATCTGCTATGTTTGGCGGTACATACCAGCTGGGAGACAGAGCCAATTTCTATGGGTATCTGGAAAAGACTTATGGTGGCGATTTAAAGACCGATTGGCGCTATAATGTAGGACTTCGTTTTACCTTTTAATAGGAGCTAGAAGCCAAGACTAGGGAAACACTGGTAATGATTAAATCAATGTTTCTCTGGTATGTGTGACTGCTATTTTAGGAGAATAAAGAGCTGTGAATTTGAAAGGAAATTCATGGCTCTTTTTTCTTTATGAGGAAGGGGAGAGTCCTTCACATAGAAGCAGGTGTGATTAGGCAAAATCCTGCACACAATTATTGCCTGTTCGTTGTTGGAGCCTTGATAACCATAAATAGGGGGCTTGACTATATGATAGTCATACGGTTGATACTAAATAAGAATATAAAGTATAAAAGGATAGGCGGCACATTTTATTTCATGCCCCATATTCATTGAGCAAGAGGGCAAAATGAAAGGACTAGAGAAAATGAAGAAATGGAATTCATCTTGGCGTAGGGAGTCCAAGAAATCTTACCTAACAATTGGCTTACTGCTAGGAATGATCTCTATGGGACAAATGTCTGTGTCCGCTAACGAACCAGAACAGGCGGAAGGACCCATATATACATTGCAAGGGATTACTGTAGAGGCTAAAAGGCCAGATTGGGAAGCAAAGCTTTCTCCGGGGACTGTCACCGTGATTCGCCCTCAGGATTTCAAAGGGGAGCAGAAGACGCTGCCGGATATGCTGAAAACGGTGCCTGGTGTCCATGTGCGTGAAGTGAATGGGCATGGACAGTATACGACGGTCACGGTGCGAGGCTCTACCGCGGCGCAGGTCGGTGTCTTTATGGATGGGATACTGACAAACCTCGGGGGAGATGCGGCTGTCGATATTTCCACCATTCCGGTCAAGAATGTGGAGCGCATTGAAGTGTATCGCGGCTATGTGCCGGCACGTTTTGGCGGGACATTCATTGGTGGTATCATCAATATCGTGACTAAGAAGCCGGATAAGCCTGGCATTTCTGCAGAGGTCGGAAAGAGCTCCTACGGCGGGAAGAGCATGTCTCTGGAATACACGGCACCTGTGGGCAGCGGTACTTTGCTGGTGGCAGGAAATTATGAGTCAAGTGATAACGATTTTTCCTATACCAACTATGCGGCGGAACGGTATGTCCCCTATTTGGAAAAGCAGATTAAGGGTTACCAGGGGGAGGTAGATAATTTCAATAAGAATAAAATAGACTTTTTTACAGAACCGACTAAAAAAAATGATTGGGGCGAGGAAGGAACTCCGCTGGTTTCACTTACGCAGGATGAAATCGATCATTTCAAGAATAATCCGAATGACTGGCTGGAGTTTGTTCGCGGAAGCGGAGAGTATAGCCTTGCAGGGAAATTGACAGAGAATGCAGGAGAGACGGGCCTTGATGCAAAGGATATAGCGAATTATAAGACACAGGCAGATCCGGAAACGAGCCCTGAACTGGCTGAATATAACAAAACAACCAAAGCGAATATCGACAAATTGAAGGAAGCCAAGGAGGCTAAACGCTGGCGCAAGTATAACGATTATAAAAACAGCAGTGCGTTGGTCAAGTGGCAGAATGAGAACTGGGTGGTGAAAGGTTCCTGGAATCGGATTGACCGCCATTTGCCGGATGGACTTTGGGGTGGGAACGCGAATCAGGCAATCGAGAACAATGCTGTGGATTTGCGTGACCTCTATCGATATGATAGCCGCCATCAGAAATTGGATAATACGGAGGTGATGGTGCAGAACCGGAATCAGAATGGCCGTTTGGAATGGGGATGGACGGCGGACTACTTGCATCAGAAAAAGAGTTATCGGGCGGAGCATATTGTACAGGATGCAGTGACTGATTTTGATGAGCTCAATACACCTCTTCGTAAATGGAGCCGTTATACATCCAATAAGTATAATCTGCAGCTGGACGGGACGTACAAGATTTCCGAGCGAAACATGCTGGATTTCCAAACGAATATGTCTCATGAACGGTTAAAAATCAATGGGTCTTTGATGGATAAGGTGCTGGGGGATTCTGATCTTGGGAATGTTTTAGGACAGACCAGGAATCGATATGATCAGGATATATGGAATGTGCAATTGCAGGATACGATTACGCTGGACAAGAAGTCCAGCTGGTTTCTGACACCAAGTCTTCGTTACAACCGTTCAAAAGTCACTGGCTACAGTGACGGGAAGCGATTCGCGGAAAATCAGGAAAACCGATTCCACTGGATTCATCCGAAGGACAGTCAGGTAGATGATAAGGTAACCTGGCAGTTGGGCTTAAAGAAAATAGTCAATGACCAGCTGACGCTTCGCATGACAGGCGGGACGTACTATCGTCTTCTTAATATGTATGAGATTGCAGGGGATGGCGCAGGGATTCTTCCGGCGCCGAGAAAGGATGCGCAGACTTCTACCTTCCCACTGCCGGAAGAAGGAAAGCAGTTCGACATAAGCGCCATCTGGAAAGGGAAGCTGCTGCATGCGGATAATAGTACGCAGCTGACATATTTCTGGAGAGACTCGACCAATATGCTGCAGCTGGTACGCACCGGGAAAGATTACTGGTCATATTTCAATGATAATCGCGGCAAGGTACATGGCGTGGAGTTCCAGTCCAATTTCAGCTGGAAGAAGGTGGATCTGGACTTGCGGGCCACTTACATGCAGACACATATGCAAAGGAAAAATAGTGCCGTGGGCTATGGTTATTCTGATATCTGGGCTACCTATCAGCCGGAGTGGGAAGGGAATGCGAGACTGACCTATCGCCCGAATCGGCATGTGGATCTATTTGGCGAAGTCCATTATACCGGCGGTTATTATACCGATTACAGTAAGGACTCCAGAGGCGGAGAGTATGCACATTTGTCAGGGCGGCCGGTTAATGCACTGACGACCATCAATGGCGGTGTGAAATGGAAACCGGCTGACAGCTGGCAGCTTTCTTTTGGCTGTAATGACATATTCAACAGGGGACCGAAGATGAAGATCCGAAGCAATACGGCTTTCACGGTGCCGGGATACATCAATCCGGAATTTCCTATCCAGGGACGGACGTATTATGCATCGATCCGTTATCAATTCTAAGGAGGAATAGATGATGTGGAAAATGAGTAATAAAAAACGCAAGATGGCTTTCCTGACTGCTCTGATAGGGAGCCTTATGGCGGGATCCAGTGTAGGGGCGGCCAACCTGATGGCAACGATCCCATCGGATTATGCCAATAGCCAGATGGGAGGAGTGACAGGTTCCCGCGTGACCACGAAGGTCGATGCGGCTCCAGTGGTAGGAGCGGTGAAGAATTTGAACAGGGATCCGGCTACGTTCTCTGTGTTTATCAACGGAGAAAGCCAGATTTTTCTTCGTCAGTATACCTATAGTACCGTCGCATTAAAGGGCAGTGTATTGATGGATGCAGATGGAGATTGGGCATCTGTCAATAATCCAACGGGAGAAATTACGGCGGTACCAAATGCACATGCAGCAGTTGGCTATTGGAATACCCTTTATACGACAGGTTATGATAATGGGCAAATTGGCCTTGCGAAGGTTAATGGTAAGCAGCTGGTCGAGAATAAACTGAAGACGGTCAATCTAAAAACAGATATCAAAGAAAAAACGGGGGATGTAGATGCTGCCTCCTATGATACCTACAAGGATACAAATGGAAAGGTGCAATTCACCAGCGTCCATGGTGAAGGTCTTCTCATAAAGGATGGATATTTGTATGTGGCAGCCAGTGTCAATCTCAAGGGCGGATACGATAATTATGATAATGGGTATCTGATGCAGTATAAGATCAATAGCGATGGCGGTTTATCTTATCATGGGTATGCCCGTATTGGGAAAAATGCTGAGCAGGTGAAATTGAATAATTATAATCATTTAATCTTGAACACTTCTGCTGGGGGCTATCAGAATTATGGTTCCGTAAATGAAGAAACTTCTTTGGATTATGTAAATATTACCGGAAATAATATTGGAAATCTTCATGATAAAAAGTCGATCAGTTTACCGGAGCAGGTTAAAAACGATGGCTATGATTTCCGTGATATGAAGGTACTGCCGGATGGTACTGTTTATGTGATGAAGTATACTTTGAGTGCTACAGGAGGGGAATTTACCGGCCGTGTGTACCAGACGACCATGGCCAATCTGATGTCGAAAAATCCCGATGACTGGCAAGTGGTTTTGGATGGGAAAGTAGATGATGGTTGGTTTGGTCGGCTGAATGCGGAGTATTATACCAAACGGTTATGGGTAGAATGGGGTAACAATCTCTATGTGTACGAAGATGGAGATACGAAACCTACGCACCAATGGGTGACGAAGGACTTTTCTACTGACACGCAGTTCGATAAGTTCAATTCTGTCACGATGCTGCCGACCGATCAGGTCTGGGGAAATCTTGCCAAGTTGACGACGTATCGTCCTGAAGGTTTGACTGCGTCTTCGGAAACAAAAATCACCGTGGAGAATGCAGATGCCAAGGTAGGAACTGTGACTAGAAAAGCGGGCATTACGGGGATATCGGCGGACCAGACAGCTTTTAGTGATGTCACTTCAGATGATGGAACGTATTCCTTTACCAAGGATGAAGTGCTGAGCATCAATCTGGGGAAAGAAGGGGATCATGCCACCAATGCAGCAGCGGTCATTCAGGCGAAAGATGGGAAGGACATCACGATCGATGCTTCTGGACACAGCCTGCAGCTGGCTTCTAAAAACTATATAGCATCTCCTGTCGGCATTTATGCCGGAAATGGTAAGAATGTATCGATCACAGCAGACAAAGTGGATGTCGTGACTTCTGGATATTCCAGCGGGAATTCTTTGACTAATGCGATCTGGAATGATGGCGGGAAAAATACAGCCAGCCAAATCACTGTGAATGGGGATGTCAATATTTCCATGTCTGGTGGTTACGGCGGTAATGGTGTCGCTATCCAGAAGTCGTTCCGCTGGGGAGAAAACAGTCAGGAATCGACGGCATCTTCTGCTATTACGATTCATGGCAATCTGAAAATTGCCGGGGAGGACAGTGCAACGTGGGGCATTCCTGTTAATCGGGAGAATGTTTTGTCTCGTTTTAATAATGCAGGTATCCTGACGAATATTGAAAAAAGCAAAGTCACTGTCACTGGTGACGTAGATATGGCGGTGTATGGCAATGGGATCACCACCAATGCAAGAGATAGCGAGGTATCCATTGGCGGCGGTCATATTGTTGTGCCGCAGGGAACAAAATACGGCTATTATACACTGGGGGCCTATGCAGGTACGATCAATGTCAATATGAATGAGGCAGGCTCCGCAGCCGGTACACATGATGTACAGCTGGATGGAGATGTATTTGCTTTAAAATCGACGGGCACCATCAACTTGGGGCTGACAACGAAGAATTCCTACTTGAATGGTATCATTGACAATGGCGGCAAGGTCAATATGTGGCTGCAGAATGGAGCCGTCTGGACCAATGAAGCGAAAAATACCCGCTATAAACAGGACGATGAGGATGTAGGAAAAAATGAGGTAAGCCGTGTGACATTCCTGCATGGGGGTACGAAGTCGGGGACTGGTGATACAGCGGGTGTCATCATTCAAACAGAAAACAGCAAGTCGCTGACGATCGACAAATTCTCTGGAGCGGCCAAGGTACTGTACTCACATGATAGCAATACACCCACGAAGATATTGGGCGGGGATGTGACCATCGGCAGAGCTTCAAGTGGGTCGGAAATCGTTCTCCGGACGAATTATGATGACAACATGCAGTCTGATGCAGTAAAGAATCAGGTTTTGAATGCATTGGCGGAAAAGCTGTACTATAAAGATGCCGTCAATGGTGAGACATTCCTTTCCGGGAAAGTGGAAATCGCGGAAGGCTTGACAGCTTCCTCTGTGGCTAAATATACCGGAAATATTGCATTTAATCAGACGAATGGTCAGGGCAGCTTTGCAGGCAGTGGAGAAACGCCGGAACCTCCGGCTGAACAGTCGAAGACGCTCTTCACTTCTTCGATAACTGGCGGAGATGACAAAGAGTACAAGGATGATCATGTATGGCAGGATCAGGTGTACACCTTTACCAAGGATAAAACGACTGTCCAGGTAGAGGGAGGCGCAGCTGTCGATGCAGTGAAAGACGTGACTATCACAGCCGATGGAAATGAACTGGATCTGACCGGCGGAGAAGCCGGGATCCGTGCAGCGGCTGGAAAGACTGTAGATATCACGGCAGGTACACTCAAAGTCAATGGCAAGACGGGGATCGATGCGGCTGGCACCGTGACACTCAAGGGCAAGAGCGAAATCACCGGGACTGAAAAGGCTGTCAACGTACAGAAGGGCGGAAGCGTAACGCTTGGCACATCGACCATCTCTGGAGATGTAGAAAACAGCGGCCATCTGACACTTGATGCAGCGACGACCGTGAGCGGCAGCATCGCCAATGCGGGCGTCCTTGCGGTAAACGGTGAGACCCATGCCAAAGATCTGACCACAACGGGAACGATGACTGTAGGAACTGATGGTGTGCTTGCGGCAGACAATATCAATGTCAATGGAGGTACCTTCACAGCCAATGGCAGTGTGAGCAGCACAGTCAAAGCTGACAAAGGCGGCAAGGCCATCCTGAAAGGAAAGAAGACCGCACTGAAAGGTCTGGTGAGTGGTGATCATTCCAGCATCGAAGCGACCCTTTTCGGAAAAGACTCCGCATTAAACGGCAGTCTTGATGGAGCAGGGAGTGTGACTCTGTCATTGGCAGATCAAGCAAACTGGACAGGGAATGCCGTTGGAAACGGAGATTACGCCGTTACCATCGGGAAAGACAGCACCTGGACGGGAAGCAGTGCAGGAAACAATATCAGCCTCACCCTTGGAGGCACTTGGAACAACCGTGGAACAAGCAGCCTGAAGCAGATGGCAGGAAACGGTGGCGTCATCGATATGACAGATGCAAAGGCTGGCACTGTCACCATCCAGAACTATGGCGGCAGCAGTACCTATATCTACAAACACGACACAACAAAACCGGCAGACGCCAACAGTGGTTACTCTATCCTTGGCGGAGATGTGAAGATTTCTCACGCAGACAAAGGCAGTGAGATCACCCTTCTTACCGATCGCACTGGTTTAGATTTCGCTTCAACCAAAGCAGACGAGAAGAACCTCATCAGCGGCACGCTGAATGCGCTCGCAGGAAAACTCTACTATACCGGCTACGCAGATGGAAATCTTAGCGGAACGGTCAAGATAGCAGAAGGCCTGACAGCATCTTCTGCCAGCTTGAGATCTGAAACCATTACTTTTTCCAACGCTGATACGGGTACCAAGAAGGCAGGACAGGGATTCTATGATTATACTCCGGCGACGGATGATAAACCTTATGAAACCGGTCCTATTGTAAAATCCGAAAACATTGATGAAACACGTGTTGGCGATGTCAACGGCATTGTTTCTATCAATGTTACCGAAGCGCAGGATAGTGTAGCTTCCAGTGCGCCTAGCGCTATGTATGTAGCAGGCGACGCAGTAAGCCCGCTTGTTGTTGATTTACAAGGGCACACCTTAAAGCTTAACACCAGCGGTGATGCAAAGAAATATTTGTCTACCGTTTACGTTGATGCAGACAAGAGCATGGAAATTAAGGATACCAAGGGCAATGGCGTCCTGAAGGTTTCCGCCGGTCTTGGTGCTGATGGCAATGCTGATACTAAAGCTAACTATGTTTATGGCATTCGTGTAGGTGAAAACGGCAGCTTTAATGCAAATACTGATGTTGAGATAGACGGAGTTAAATCCGGTTCTACTCAGCGTGCTTATGGTTTATATGTAAGCACCAAAGGCAATGTCGTATTTGAAAAGGATTTGACCATCAAAAATGTTCAGACCGGCAACAAGGTTGCTCCGAATACGGCAGGTATTTATGCAGATAGTTCTTCAAGCGCAGATGCTCCTGTCAATATAACTGTTAAGGGCAATCTTAATATTGAAAACGTATTGGGAAGTGCAATCCGTGCACTGAATACTTCAACTATATCTACTGCCGGCGCAACAATTAAAGCTGCGGATATGTCTAACGGTACTGCAAATAGCCAATATTATGCTTTGCAGGCTAACAAGGGGACTATTAACCTGAATACCGGTGAAGGCATTACTGCCGGAGTTCTGGACGTTACCGGTGACATGAAGGTAACTGACAATAAAGCTTCTGTTATCAATGTCAATATGACGAAGGGTTCCCAATGGACAGGCGCGGTAAGCAATATTCCCAGCAGTACTTATAATGCACCTGCTGGTCAGTTTAATCTGACAATGGCAGAAGGATCCGTATGGAATCATGAAACCGGTCGTTCGGTAGATACGCTGAAGACAACGTTTGCCGGCAGCAATGTTTCTAAGCTGGACGGCTCCGGTGTAATCTATCAGAATTCCGACAAGGGTATTACCGTATATGATTACAGCGGTGACACAACGGTTGTTTATGGTCATGATGCAAATGATCCGCTTACCATCAATGGCGGTGATTTTACGATCAAGGCTGCCGCTGCCGATTCCAAGATCACTTTGGTCACCGATAGCCAGGGGATTACCGGTGGCTTTGCGGATGGTGATACGGCAGCAGAAAAGAATCATGTCAAGGAAGTACTGAACAAGCTGGCTAATAAGCTGTTCTATACAGGCTACAAGGATGCAAATCTGTCTGGCGTCGTTAAGATTGCAGACGGTCTGACAGCATCTAGTGTAAGCGCTACTGTCAAAGCTTCCGGCGATGTGACCTTCTCTGACGGAACTAATGGGACGAAAAAGGCAGGACAGGGATTCTATGATTATACTCCTGAACAGGAAAAGCCCAATTATAAAACGGGCGCTATTACTAAGTCCGAAGATATCAGCCTGAGTCGTGAGCTGGATGAAAGCGGCGTAGCACATGTTGCTGTAACCGAATCGAATGTTACTAGTAATTTTGCCAGTGCTATTTACGCAGGCGAATCAACTGATCCGTCCAGCCCGATGACTGTAAAAATGTCCGGCAAGGGCCTGGCTTTGCATGCTTCTCAATCGGACGGACAGGCAGCAGCGATTTACGCAGGCGCTAATACCTATATCAAGGTTGTTAACCCGTCTGCTGACCAAAAGCTTTCAATTAGAGCAACCAATACGGATATCAGAGCCTCTCATGGCATTTACGCTCTAGGCAATGCGCACCTCAATATTTCCGGTCCGGTAGAAATTACTGAGGTTATCACTAAGGGTGATGCTGCAAATGGCATCAATATCCAGGGCCAGCAGAGCGAGATTACTATTGATGGTCCGCTGACAATCAGCAATGTCAAAGGTCTTAGAGAACGCGGCGCAGGCGTGAGTGCTTCCGGTATTCTGGTCACCGGTGACAGCTCCACTGTAACTGTCAGCGGTCCGGTCGACATTTCCGGTGTACGCGGCAGCGGTATCAAGCTGGTGGGCGCTAATACCAAGGTATCTGTTGGCGGCGGCACTATTACTGCAGCCGAAGACAGCGATCATTCGCATAATTTCTATGCAGTCCGCGTAGATAAAGGCACGCTGGACATCAACATGAAGGACGGCGCTGCAGGCGATACGACCACCAAGATTACCGGGGATATGTATGCCACCGGCCAATATGGCAAGAAGGTCGTGGAATATACCGGCGGTGAGCTGATCGACTGGAATGACGCAGGCATTCTTAATGTGGCTTTGACCGATAAGGATTCCTTCTGGAAGGGCGTTGCAGCTTATGACCAGTATAATGACGACTATGGCACAGGCGGCAATACTGCGCATGACATCGGCCAGTTCAATCTGTATCTGCAAAACGGTGCAGCTTGGACCAATGAGCAGCAGTCTCACGTGACAACAACGACCATAGCGTCCAAAAATCCTGTATGGGCAGGCAGCACGCTGGCAACACTGCATGGCGGTAAGGATGCCGATAATGCAGGCTTGATTTACCAGAAGGACAATAATCCTATTTCTGTTGTCAATTACAGCGGTCATACCACTGTATTCTATGAGCATGATGCTAATGATCCGACCAAGATGATTGGCGGCAGCTTCCATATTACCAATGCAGCAGAAGGCTCTGCTATCACCTTTATTACGGATAACAAAGGTATTACTTCCGGCTTTGCAGATGGCGATTCCGCGGATGCTAAGGATAAAGTAGCCAACGTACTGAACAACCTGGCAGGCAAGCTGTTCTACAAGAACTATACGGATGGTCATCTCTCTGGCGTAGTGAAGATTTCTGAAGGCCTGACTGCTTCTTCCGCAGCACTGAAGACCGGCGATATTTCCTTCTCTACTGAAGATACAGGCACCTTTACACCTGGCCAGGGCTACTATGATTATAAGACCAGCAAGCCTGGCAGCCAGATAACTAAAGAATTTACTACGGCAATTACCGGTGATGTAGCTGCTGATACGGTTTACATAGAAAAAGGCGTACTGAAGGACGATGGCACCTATGTATTCACGGCAGACAGCACGACCATCACACCTGAAAAGCATCTGATTGCCGGTGGTGCACGGCTCCCACAGATTGGCGCAGCGATTTCCGGCTCCGATGAAAAGCACAATGTGACCATGGATATGAATGGGAATAAGCTGACGGTAGATACAACAACGGATACCCATACAACCGGTATCGCAGCCATCGGCAAGGGTGTAGTCAACATCAATAATGCCGGTGCCATGTCTGTCAGTGCAACAAGCACCAAGGGTGGTCAGACAGGCGCACTGTTCGTGAATGCCGGAGGAACGATTAATATTCATAATGCCGGTGCTGATCATGTACTTACCTTGCGTGCGAAGAGCACGGCTCCGGCAAATGCTGCCGTGATCAAGAGCATGAACGGCGTAAATGGCGTGATGTCTGCTATCACCGTGGACGGCCTCGTTGATGTTGTGGCTGATAAGAGTAATGCTTCCGGTGCCAACGAAGCCATCAGTGCAGTTGCCTCCAAGATTGAGGTTGGCGGCGGCGTCATCAAGGCAATCAACGGAGCAGAATATGCGATTCGTGCTTATGGTGAATACGTTTCCAAGAACCGCGGACAGGTGAATGTGAATGTCAAGAAGGATGCCAAAGGCGCTATCATCGGTGCAGGCAGCAATCATGTTCAGCTGGAAGGCAATATCTATCTCGGCGGCGGCATGGATAATGCTGGTGCCAATGCAGATGTCAGCCTCGGTCTGAATACGAAGGATTCCTTCTGGAAGGGCGATGTAAGCAATACTAAAGGTAGCAGTGCAGGTATCGTGAACCTTTACATGGGAAATAATGCATCTTGGACCGGCAATAACCTTTCCGGCAACACCGTGAATGCGAATCTGGATAACGCCACCTGGACCGGCTACAGCAATGGCAATGCGATGCACCTGAAGCTGGATAACTCTATCTGGAATGTAAATGGTGCCAGCAAGCTGGCTTCCTTCTCCGGTGATAAAGGCAGCATCTTTGTGGCAAGTGATGCAGGCAACATCAGCGTAGGTGATTACAGCGGCAATACCACTGTGATTTACAACCACGATGCTGATCATCCGACGAATATTCTCGGCGGTAGCTTTACCATCGGTCAGGCTGATGCCGGCTCCAATATCACGCTCATCACGGATAACCAGGGCATTATTAAAGGCTTTAACGCCTATGATAAGGCTGAAGACCAGAATACGGTCAATGAAGTTTTGAACAAGCTGGCACAGAAGCTCTTCTACACCGCGAATGACGGCAAGCTGGCTGGTACGGTCAAGATTGCTGAAGGACTGACCGCTGCCTCCAAAGAGCTCAAGACTGGCAATATCAGCTTCTCCACCGATGCAACCGGCACGAAGACTCCGGGTCAGGGCTTCTATGAGTATACGGTCAAGGATGATTCTGTCATTACTGATCCGATCACAGGCAATCTGGATAAGAAGTATGTCAATCTGGGCATCGAAACCGAAAAAGGCATTTACAACTTCACGCAGAATGCAGTGATCGATGTCACAAAGGGTGATTACAGCTCGAACCTTGGCGCTATTGAATCCAGTGGCGGACCGATTACGATTAACGCTAAAGGACAGGATCTTGACGTAGCTTACCATGTTTTGAAGGGCAGCTATGTGGCACGTGCGGTCGCTACTGGTCTCAGCTCAGGGACATCGAAGGATGTGACTATTACCGCTAAGAACCTGAAGCTCAGCACCGATACCACAGGCTTCTATGCCCAGGGTGTTTATGCAACCGGCGGTAAGATTAGCATTGATGCAGATACCACTATTTCTACCTCTGCGCAGACGGAAAGCAATGGTATTTACAGCGGCAACGGCGGCACTGTGACTATGAACGGCAACCTGACTATCCAAAAGGATAGCAAGGCAGCGAATTACATAGCGCTGAAGTCTGACGATAACGGTGTGATCAACGTTAACATGAAGGACGGTAAGGCAGGTACAGGTGTTGTCAAGATCGATGGCGATGTATTTACTAAGTCTGCAGAAAGCTATGATTATTGGGAGGATGAAACGACATCTACTACTTCTACCGTTAATTTGGCATTGCAAGGCAAAGACAGCAGCTGGAACGGCCGCAGCCTGTATGGAGTTACTTCTGGCGATGATTCAACCGATTATGGCATCTTTAACCTGTGGCTGGCAGATGGTGCTTCCTGGACTAACGAGAAGAATGGCAAATTGGTTCCGAGCGGCTTTACCGGCAGCCGTGTAACGAAGTTTACTGGCGGCAGTGATGTAGCACACGCAGGCAACATTTTCCAGAAAGACAGCAAAGCACTGACCATCGATAACTACAGCGGATATACGAATATTTACTACGCGCATGAAGGCAACGGCGAAGCAGCGGAGAACTACAAAGCTGGCGACACCATCATCAAGAAGGCGGCAGAAGGCTCTGTCGTATCCCTGATCACCGACAACACCGGCATCGTGATGGATAACGAATACAGTGTAGCCAAGGTACTGAATGCATTGGCAGGCAAGCTGACCTACAGCAACTTCACTAAGGACGAAAACAACCTGACCGGCTTTGTGAAGATCGCCGATGGCTTGACCGCAAGCAGCCAGACTCTGCAGACCGGAAGCATCGCATTCAGCAAGAAGGACGGCAAGGGCAGCTACGCAGACGGCACGATGACACCGGGCATCACCTATCCGGAAGAACAGGTGAAAGACTCCTATACGCAGGCCATCACCGGCATCGCTAAGGATGACTACCTCTATAAGCAGAATGGCGTCTTGAAGGAAGAAGGCAAGTACACCTTCACGAAGGATCCGACAAAGATCGCTGTAGCGGAAGGCGCCGCTGTGAATGCCAAGGCAGATATCACCATTGATACCACCAAGGCGAAGCTGGAGCTCTCGGGCAAAGATGCCGGCATCAAAACTGACGGCGCAAACGTGACAGTCCGTGGCAATACCGCTATCAGCGGCAAGGTGGGCATTGATGCAGCAAACGGCAGCGTAACCTTGAACGGCAGCACGGACATTCAAGGCACGGAGTCAGCCATCCATGCAGGTGCAGATGCTAACGTAGTTGTTAACGGCAACAACAGCGCACTGACCATCAATGGCGGCATCCATGCCGATGGCGGCAGCATTACCGTAGACAGCGGCAAAGCAACCGGCATCATCAACGGTGATGTAAGTGCAAGCAACGGCGGCAACGTGGAAATCAGCCTGAATGATGCTCAGTCTAAGTTGACCGGTAGCTATAAGGTTGATGCTAACAGTGGCATTGTAATGAATATTAAGAACGGTGCAACATGGGTACTGACTGATGACAGGGATGAAACTGCAGGTATGTCCCTGCTGAGAATGGCCAAAGCTCCGGCAGCAGCCTCGGCAGACGGTCTGACCGTTAACGGCGGTGCTACTAAGGCGGATACCGGCTACATCGATATGACCAAGAGAACACAGGAACTCAATATCTCGAATTATAGTGGATATGAAACCTTTATCCTTGCGCACAAAGATGATGGCACATTCACCAGCGGCGATGTGAAGATCACCAAAGCAAAAGCCGGCTCCGGCATGACCCTCTTCACCGCGAACAATGGTATCAACATGGCGGATAAAGATGCCGTGACTGGTATGCTGAAAGCATTGGCCAAGAAAGCATTCTATGCAGAGGGCAATGATGCGGGTAACGGCAAGAATCTGACGGGTGAAGTCAAGATCGGCGAAGGTCTCACCGCCTCCAGCGCCAAGACCGGACTGATGAACTTCGCAGAGAAACAGGGACAGCTGGTCGACGGCAGCATCCAGTGGGAACCGACCATCGAAGCAGGCGACTACGAGACCTTCGTCATGAAGGGCGTCAGAAGCGCAGCGACCACCTCTTTCCACAGCTGGCGTGACAACATGCAGGACACCTACACCGGAGCAGACCTCGCCGATGAAGATGGCATCTTTGCCAAAGCCCTTGGCGGTAAGACCTCCTCGGATGTGAGCGGACTCAAAGACAGCAACAGCTACTGGGGCGCACAGGTGGGCTACGACAAAGCCCTTGCAGGCGGCTGGCACACCGGGTTCGTCTTCGACTACCGTGATGGTGACAGCGACTATCTCCTGGGCGGCAAAGGCGACAACAAGCTCTACAGCTTCGGCGTCTACGGCGTGAAGAAGATGGACAATGGCAGCTACTTCAGAGTGGCAGCCAAAGCCGGCCGTGTAGAAAACGAATACGACGTCTATACCGAACTCAGGAACAAGCTGCATGCAGACTACAAAGCCAATGCCTATGGCCTTACCGCAGAATACGGGAAGACCTTCGGTAGCGAGATGAGCTACATCACCCCGAAAGTACTGCTCACCTGGTCGCGTGTAGGAAGCAAGGACTACGCCGGCAGCGCAAACAATGGCGCAATCATGAACATCTATCAGGACAGCTACGACAGCCTTGTCGGCCGCCTCGGCTTCGAAGCGGGCATGAAGAAAGCCAATGGCAGCCTTCATGCAGGGCTGTACCTGGCGCATGAATTCAATGGAGACATCGACACCCGCTACTTTGCCAAAGACGGCGGATGGAAATCCACCTCCTTTGACGGAGATGACACCTGGGCAGAACTGGTGCTCGGCGGAGAGTATCGCCTTGGCAGAAACAGCCAGCTCTATGCAGACTTTGCAAGAGATCTTGGCGGCGACTTCCAGAGAAAGTGGAAGCTGAATGCCGGCATCCGCCTCAGATTCTGATAGGGTTTTCGAATCGGCAGTGGATGACTAACTGGCATGGCGCTGGTTTCATCCGATGACCCGGCAAGAAAGGGAAATGGACAAAAAAGCTCCTGTGAAACATAGATGGGTACGATCCCCCGTTTCGCGGGAGCTTTTCGTCTGTGTAAAAGGAGGCCGATAGATTGGAAAATAGAGAGAATACTTATTTTCCCTTGACCGTATGATAATCATACGGATTAGAATGAAAATAATCAAATAGAGGGAACAGAAGTCTATAGGACTGCGTGCGGGAAATTCGGTGAAAATCCGGAGCTGTCTTGCAACCGTGTGGGGAGCTTGTCCATTGTAAGCCTTTCTCAGAGGAGTGGAGAAGCGAGGAACTGAGTCGGGGTGCCGCCTGTTTTTTGAAAGAGTCTTTACCTGCAAGTCAGAGGTGAGATAGTTTTTTCTATCTACTTTTGGCATGCAGGTTTTTATTTTGAGAAAAAGGAGAAATTGATATGAGGAATCATGGCCATTACAAGAGGAATTTGCTGAGTGCGGCGGTCTTGACATTGCTGCTTGGCGGGCAAGCGATGGGGGCGAATTTCACAACGACATTGACGGGTGATGCTGAAAAGGATAAAGAATATGCCAATGTATATATGGATTTTGCCGAGGTCTATATGTTTGATGGGAAAGATACGATCACGGTGTCTGGAGCATCTGCCATCAAGGCATCAAAAGATTTGAAAATCGATGCAGGGAATCTGACGCTGATCACAGATACGGGTTATACCTATGGCATCGACCAGGGGAATGCGGATAATGTCAATATTTCTTTGAATAAGATGACCATCCAGTCTAGGGCGGAAGGGCGCACGGAAGGCATTCATATGAATAAAACTTCCGGTAAACGGCAGACGATGAATATCAAAGGGAATGTGGATATCACATCTGTCAATACTGTCGGCGGTTATGCGCTGGGAGCCTTTGCTAATGGGCTTGCAGATCTTCATGTCACAGGAAACTTCAAAGCTCATGTGGATGGACAGAATGTGGATGCCGGGGGCGGTCCTCTGTCCGCATCTGCTGTGTATGCGTCGGGGCTGATGTCGGGAAAAGAAGGAGCTGCGCAGGTAGTCATTGATGGGGATCTTGACCTGTCAGGGAATTCCAATGGCTTGACAGCAAATATAGGTGGTGCCAGCATAGAGGTCAATGGCGGTCGTATCGAGATGAATCAGGACAATACGCTGGGATTTGCGGCTCTTCGGGCATCGAATGGTATGATTTCTCTGAATACAAAATCATCGAATGGTGAGGTCGTGTCCGCAGGAAACAAGGTAGAGATCAGAGGCAATGTAGTCGCCAGTACATCTGCGGTGAATCAAGCAGATACTTATGGCACATCGACAAGTATCCGGCTGGGGCTGGATACGGAGGATTCCTCTCTGGAAGGCGTCATATATAATGCCTTTGGCGATGGAGTCAAAGCAGGAAATCTGACATTCACCGGAGAAACGAATCTGTGGCTTTCTAATGGTGCAGCATGGAAGAATCATACCTATGGGAAAATTACGCAGTCTGACTACGGAAATGGTGGAAATGCTTTCCTCGGCTCGGTTGTCACGAATTTCCAGGGCGGTAAGACCAAGGAGACAGCAGGTCATATTTTCCAGCTCGATGAGAATGATCTCACCATTGGCAATTACAGCGGCTTTACGAATATTTATTTTGCTCATAATAATGATGGCTTATCTATCGATGACTATGATGTGGGCGATGTGATCATCCAGAAGGCAGCAGCAGGTTCTTCTGTCACGTTGATTACGGATCAGACAGGCCTGGCAGACGGCTTCGATGATGCCAAAGCATTGCAAGTATTACAGGCTCTTGCGGGAAAGCTTACTTACGGTGCGTATGCGACGGATCAGAATCTGGTTGGTTCGGTCCAGATCGCTTCGGGATTGACAGCCGGTGCAAAGACATTGAAAAGTGGTGCGGTTTCTTTTGGGACGGATGGGAAAGGAAATTGTGTGAAGCTCGATGGTGCGGATACTCCGGATGTACCGGGAAAACCATCCAAAACAGAGTTTTCATCTGTCATCACGGGGGATACGGCTGCGGATACAGAATATGCGGACAATATTAAAGAAGGTAAGTACATTTTTGATGCAGATACGACCGTCACCGCGACAGGTATTTCCGCGGCATCGATCACGAAAGCGAGCACGATCGATGCAGGAAGCCATAGTCTGACGCTGACCGCAAAGGGTGGAGATTTTTCAAAGTCTACCCCGGTGCTGCAGGTGTCTGCTACCGGTACGACGACCATCACGGCAGGAACGGTGAAAGTGGATGGTACGGCTTATACCAATTGGACTTATGATCGAGATGGTGTGGTGACATCCAATGGTGCCAAGCTCGATGTGAATGGGAATATGATAGTCAATGCTTCTAATGCAACTATTGATGACCAGACGTATGTCATGAAGGCAGATGGCAAGAGTGAGATCCATGTGAAGGGGGATCTCAGTGCATCTACCGGAGAGTCTTTTGCCTCCGTGTATGGCTTGTATGCGGCAGATACAGCAGTTTATGGTGGCGCTGCCGCAAAGATCTCTGTAGATGGTAAAGTGGACATCCATACCACGGGCAATGCAGTGACAGCGTATCGCAATGGTTCTTCTGTCGCCCTGGGTGGCGGCACCATCATTACCGATCAGAAGCAGGCAAATAGCAAGGAGCATTATGCTCTGGTATCTGATGGTGGCCATATTTCCGTCAACATGAATGAGGGGAAAAATGGCACTGGCACTATAAAAACGGTGATCCATGGAAACCTGAAAGCTGTCGGCGAAAAGGCATTTGAAAATTATGATTTTGACGGAATGGATAGTATTATCGACATAGGGCTGTCCGGAAAAGATTCCTCTTGGACGGGCGTTTCGTATGCTAAAGATTTGGGAGGTAAAAATATGCCGTTTGCCGGCGTCGTGAATCTCTATCTTTCAAACGGCGCGGCCTGGAATAACGAGGCTTGGGGCAAGACGAATGATGCATTTGACGGTAGCCATATTTCTAAGCTGACAGGCGGTGAAAGCCAAGCGGTGGCTGGCGTGATCTATCAGAAGGATGCGAAGCCCCTCATTATCGATCACTATAGCGGCAATACGACGATCATCTATCAGGGAAGTAATAACGGTAAGACGTATGCAGCGGGAGATACCATCATCCAAGCGGCGGATAAAGGCTCGTATGTGAAGCTCATCGGTGAGAATACCGGTATCGATGTGTCAAATACGGATGCGGTCAGGGATGCCATGACAGCTCTGGCATCAAAGCTGTACTACAAAGGGTATATCGGTGAGGCTGAGAACAATCTCAAAGGACAGGTGCAGATCGCTTCTGGTCTGACAGCAAGTAGTCAGTCCTCGGAGCTGAAGGACATTGTTTTCAGTAAAGATAATGGACAGGGCGGATTGGAAAGCACATCGGAGAATGTGCCGGGTGAGCAGATCAGTACGACCTTCACGGATGCTATCACGGGAGACAGCCAGTCTTCTTACAGGAAAGCGGGCGTGCAGAAAGAGGATCTGTCCTATATATTCTCAAAGGAGAGTACGATTCGCGTCAATCAGATGACGCGGAAAGAGAGAAATGACTCTGGATATGAAAATGACTATGCGGTGAGCATGGCAGCTGTACAGACGAGCAGAAATGGGGATCCGCTTACCATTGATGCGAAAGGGCAGACACTGAAGCTCCAAGCGGTGACGGATAAGGATACGAAGTCACCGACTGCCGAGGCGGGAATACTGACGAATCGACTCGCGCTCTACGGTATCGATAACAGTACTGCGGGAGCCAAAACTTCTGTCACTGCGGATACGCTGGATATTCAGATCGAGAACACCTATAGCCGTAAGAAGGCGAATGGGAATAAAGACCTCGATGCAGGGACGGCTTTTGGCATTTTCACCAGTGGTGCGACGACGGAGATCACGGCAGCGACAAAGATCAAGGCACATGGCTTTGGGAATGTGTATGGCGTACGCGCAGAAAATGCGGGGACAGTGACCATCCATGGGTCACTGTCCATGGAAAAGAGTGGTGATGACTGGGCGATCGATAATGTGATCAATGGGTCTACCACGTCGTCATTGAATGAAGCGACCTGGAGAGGCATCGCTGGTATCTATGCGGCGGGTGCTGGTACACAGGTCGCAGTCGATGGAAAGACAACGATCGCAGCGCATGGCTCTGGTGTAGTCGCTGTGGATGGCGGTACGGTGAATGTGGGAGAAGCAGACATCGAGATCCGCGACAATACGGATGAGGGCTGGTATGCTTACCATGCGATCGGCTCTGCGCTGGGTACAGTCAATGTGGGGCGCGAGGGGCAGGCAGTCAAGATGAAAGGGAATGTCGGGCTTTTCGGTAAGCAGGGGCAGAGATTTGGCTCTGATGCGAAGACATCCGCAGTAAACCTTGTGCTGAATGGTAGTAGCTCCACCTGGACCGGTGCAGTCTATCAGCATTTCACCGAGGAAGAAACAGCGGCAGGCTATAAGGGAGCTATGAACCTTACGCTCTCTGATGGTGCGTCTTGGATGAATGAAAAATATGGATATACCTATGGTGATAATGGCGAAAAGTACCAGTTCGAAGGCAGCCGCGTGACAAGTTTCACGGGCGGAAGCAGTGCGGAAAAGGCTGGTAAAATCTATCAGAACGACAGCCATGCATTGACGATCGACAACTACAAGGGATTCAGCCAGATCTACTATAAGCATGATGGACTGGGAACGGAAGCTGCTGATTATAAAGCGGGCGATGTCGTGATTTCCAAAGCGGAAAAAGGTGCCTTTGTCTCATTGATCACAGAAAATAGCGGAAACGCCGCAGAAAGTGACTATGCGAAGATCCTGAATGCTTTGGCACAGAAACTGACTTATGCTGGAAATGATGGCAGCCTGAAAGGGAGCGTCACTTTGGCTTCTGGATTTACAGCTTCTTCCAAGACGCTAAAGACAGGGGATATCACCTTTACGGAGTCTGGCAAAGGCTCCTATGTGGAGGGTAAACCCGCAGACAAGATAGACTTTAACAGTGCAATCACGGGTGGTGAAGATAAAGACTGGAAAGCAAATGGCATCCAGAAAGAAGATGGCAAGTATGTCATGGATAAGGATATTACCATCACGATGGATGGAAAGGCCGGCATTGAGGCGGAGAAAGATTTTGCTATCAATGCAAAAGACCATACGCTGACCATCAACAATCAGACAAAAGCGGGCGGCATGCAGTATGGTGTGCATATTGGTACAGATGGTGACTATACGATCGAGGCTGAGAAACTGGCTATTTCCGTAGATACCACAGGCGGCAGTGCTTACTCTGCTATCGGTATCGGCCTTGGGGATATGGGCGGTAGCAGCAAAGCTCGACTTACTATCAATAGCGATGTAGATATTCGCAGCAACGGGAAAAACATGTCCTTTGGCGTCTATGCTTTGGGCGAGCAGCATCTCACCATCAACGGCAATGTGTCGATGACGGGGGCGGCAGATGACTGGGGAATCAACAATCCAGAATCGTATCCAGGGACGCTCGGGCATTATCACACGAATGGTCTCTATGCGGGCTTCGGCGCGGGGACGATCGATGTTAATGGTGAAGTAAATTTGACTGTCAAAGGCACGGGCATCCAGGCCAATGGTGGTGCGGCTATCACTGTCTCCGGCGGCGGACGCATTCAGATTGCCGAAGATAAGGTCGCGGACCAGTATGCTTTGGCGGCAGAGGCAGGTACTGTATCTTTCCATTGGAAAGATCCGGTGGTTCGAAGCGCTGATCGATCCAGCGTCCGGATGATAGGAAACGTGGGGGTACTGAATAAAGACAGCGGCGCTTCGCCCAATAGTAAGGATATGCCTGCCACGGTTCAGTTCACTCTGGATACGAAAGATTCTTTATGGAAGGGCGTGGCTTTCAACCAGTACAAGGAGCAGGGACTCGACTCTGGCACTATCCGGATGGGTCTCATGAATGGAGCGACATGGATCAACAGTGCGTATGGTATGGTGAGAGATGGCTTCAAAGGCAGCCGTATCTCTGATTTCCATGGCGGCAGCAAAGGACAAGAAGGTAATATCTATCAGCAGGACAGCCGTGATATTACCATCGATCACTACAGCGGTTCTGCCAACGTGATCTTTACGCATACGGGAGACGGCTCTTCCGCAGACAATTACAGTGTGGGAAATGTACATATCGTCCATGCGGAGGCTGATTCTCAGATCACAGCCATTACGGATTCGTCTGGCATCGACACGCATGACAATGACAGCATCGTGAAGGCACTGAATGCACTCGCTGGGAAGCTGTACTATGATAACTACGGCAAGGAAGACAATCTCAAGGGATATGTCAAGATCAGTGATGGGTTCACGCTGAGCAGTCAGACCATGAGCGCTTCTGCGGGAAGCGATACGGGGAGCACCGAGCTGCCACAGGAGCAGGTGGGTGAAATCGATTGGAGCCAGAGCGATAACGGTCAGGGCAGCCTGAAAACAGGCACCGTCAAACCAGGTGTCACTCCGGCACCGAATCCACAGCCTGGGACAGGTACTGAATCACCTAAGATCGAAGAAGGTGACTACGAGACCTTCGTCATGAAGGGCGCAAGGAGCGCCGTCACCACCTCCTTCCACAGCTGGCGTGACAACATGCAGGACACCTACACCGGAGCAGACCTCGCTGATGAAGACGGCATCTTTGCCAAAGCCCTTGGCGGAAAGACCTCCTCGGACGTCAGCGGACTGAAAGACAGCAACAGCTACTGGGGCGCACAGATCGGCTACGACAAAGCCCTCGCAAATGGCTGGCACACCGGCGTTGCCTTCGACTACCGTGATGGAGATAGCGACTACCTCCTTGGCGGCAAAGGCGACAACAAGCTCTACAGCTTCGGCGTCTACGGCGTGAAGAAGATGGACAATGGCAGCTACTTCAGAGTGGCAGCCAAAGCCGGCCGTGTAGAAAACGAATACGACGTCTATACCGAACTCAGGAACAAGCTGCATGCAGACTACAAAGCCAATGCCTATGGCCTTACCGCAGAATACGGGAAGACCTTCGGTAGCGAGATGAGCTACATCACCCCGAAAGTACTGCTCACCTGGTCGCGTGTAGGAAGCAAGGACTACGCCGGCAGCGCAAACAATGGCGCAATCATGAACATCTATCAGGACAGCTACGACAGCCTTGTCGGCCGCCTCGGCTTCGAAGCGGGCATGAAGAAAGCCAATGGCAGCCTTCATGCAGGGCTGTACCTGGCGCATGAATTCAATGGAGACATCGACACCCGCTACTTTGCCAAAGACGGCGGATGGAAATCCACCTCCTTTGACGGAGATGACACCTGGGCAGAACTGGTGCTCGGCGGAGAGTATCGCCTTGGCAGAAACAGCCAGCTCTATGCAGACTTTGCAAGAGATCTTGGCGGCGACTTCCAGAGAAAGTGGAAGCTGAATGCCGGCATCCGCCTCAGATTCTGATAAAGTCCTCGATTGACCGCGTGAGAACGCAAACAAAAAAGGATGAAACTAAGCGTAAGGCTTGGTTTCATCCTTTTTGTTGCCTTGAAAGCAGGCAGGAGGTAAAGATATAAGGGTAGTCCCTGACGTGTGTGGGAGAGAGGTTCAGCTGGTTCTATAGGTTCAACGGGCGCGGCGTGAAAGTAATATAGCGTCGTATGTGAGATGAAGAAGATCCCATATCGTCATCTCGAGCAAAGTCTGGGGAAACGCTGACTAAATCGCAGAGTTAGATTTCATATGGATTTTTATACATAGCTTCGTCATCATCCTCCTTAAATAGCTCGCTATTCGCGTCAGCTGATTCCTTGCTCTGTATAAAAATCCAAGAATGAAATCTGACAACAATTTAATCAGTGTTTCCCTGGAGATCTTTCTTGCAGGACGGTATACGGCACATGCGAGACGGTGGTATAACGCAGCAACAAGGCATCGCTGCTGTGTCCATGCATACGTGCTGATTATCGCCGTGCAGTAGAGATTCCTCGGCTACGCTCGGGATGACGATACGGGGATTCCCCTTATCCAAGGAAACACTGATTCAATCTGACAACGGATTTAATCAGTGTTTCCTTAGAAATGAGAAATGGCGATACGCTATCTCGTTGACCTCAATAGAAAAGCGCGACAATCTTTGCTGGATTGTCGCGCTTTTGCGTTTGATGAAATATTATTTCACCGGATTTCTCAGTGTCCCGATGGGGTCGATGTTGATCTCTACCACATCGCCTTTTTTGAGGAATTTCGGCGGGTTGAAGCCCATGCCTACGCCCTGCGGGGTGCCGGTCGCGATGACGTCGCCCGGGAGGAGAGTCATGCCGTCGGAGAGAGTCGCGATGAGTTTCGGAATGGAGAAGATGAGGTCGGTGGTGGTGCCTTCCTGGCGCAGGCTGCCATTGACTTTCGTGTAGATGGTGAAGGGGAGCGGCCAGTCACCGACCATGACGGTCGGGCCCATCGGGCAGAAGGTGTCGAGGCTCTTGCCGCGGAACCACTGGAGGTGCTTTTTCTGCAGGTCTCTGGCGGTGACGTCATTGATGATGGTATAGCCATAGACGTATTTCATCGCATCTTCTTCCGCGATGTTCGTGCCTCGTTTGCCGATGATGACGCCGAGCTCGCCTTCATAGTCGACTTCCTGGGTGACTGCGGGATGGCTGTCGATTTCCTCGTCTGGCCCGATGATGGAGGTGGTGGCTTTGGTGAAGAAGATCGGATCTTCCGGGTTCTTGGCATTGGCGTTCTGGTCAAATTCCTTGACGTGTGCCTGATAGTTCTTGCCCACGCAGAGGACGTTCCTTCTGGGATAGAAGGGGGCTTCGAGACGGACGTCTGCGAGCGCGATCGGAGCGACGGCTTTGTCCTTTCCGTTCATTTCGAGCGCGTGAGCAAGGTTCAGGAGGCCTTCTTCGCCGCTTTCGATGAAATCGCCCAGCGTCTCAGCGAGGGGGATGAAGTAGGTTTCTTCAAGATCGATGGCGGGGTAGATGGAAGTGCCGTCGGCGGACAGGACGCCCCACTGGCGTTCGCCTTTGTAGTTGTAGGATACAAGTCTCTGCATAATAGACCTTCTTTCTTATAATATAGAGTGTGGACATATTATAGCATAAATACAGGAAATATGGTTGATTGGTTCATGGCCTGGATAGCGGGTGATAACAGGTTCAAGTGGTTCAACGGGTTCGATGGGTTCAAAAGGTTCGATGGGGGTGGTGCGCCGCGGAGTTTTAATAGCGCTTCGCGCCGTTGTCATTTCGAGCGTAGCCGAGAAATCTCTATGGCAGAACGCTCATTGCCTGATGTGAGACAACACCAAGACATCGTTTTCCCTTGGCGCATACACGCAGATTACCGCAGTGCAGTAGAGATCGAGGGCTGCGCTCGGGATGACGATACGAAAGAATGGCTATCCCCACATCCTTCAGGCATCGCCCCTTTTATACGGCGGCGAAGCCGCCACCACAACCCTGAACCTTAAACCATGAACCCGCCCCCTTTCCTCTAAACTTTCTCTATTTGTCCCTTGCATTCTGCTATCCCGTTTGTTATAATAGCAAAGAATTATCTATGTAGTTGAAATGAGGTGCAACAATTGAAGAAGGGACTTCATCCGGATTATCATCCAGTCGTTTTCCGCGACATCGGTGCTGACTACTCTTTCCTGACCCGTTCTACAGCAACTTCCAACCAGACTGTAAAATGGGAAGATGGCAATGAATACCCGCTGATCAATATCGATATCAGCAGCAAATCCCATCCATTCTATACAGGACAGCAGCGTTTCGGTAAGGCTCGTGGCCGTATCGAAAAGTTCAACAAACGTTACGGCAAATCCGCAGAATAAGGAACAGGGCGCAAGCCCTGTTTTTTATTGCCTTTTTTTGATATACTAGGAAAGATGTGTATGTGGGGAAATGGATATTTCAAGTATCCGTTTGAAATTTTGGCTATGGTTCAGGGTTCAGGTTGATGGGTTCAGGGCTGGGTTCCGCGTGGCGAGAGATTCTTCGACTCAGTTCCCAATGTTCTGATTACGCATGAGCAAACATACGGCATTTCACTCCGCTCAGAATGACGACGCCGCGATTTCAGTCACTAGTCACCAGTCACACCTAATCCCTAGCCACTCATCCCTATGTTCAAACTACAAACGACCAAATTTATAACAGGAGTAAAGCATAATGCAGATCAGCAAATTAGATGGCATGGAAGCCAGATATATGGCACTGGAAGATCAGCTGAGCGATCCTTCGGTGATCGCCGATCAGAACCGCTGGAGAGAGCTCTCGAAGGAGCATGCGGAGCTGGGAGAGATCGTTTTCAAGTATAGAGAATATAAGGAGGCGCTCAAGGGGATCCAGGATGCACTGGAACTTCTGGACGATAAGTCGCAGGCCGATCTCCATGAGCTGGCGAAGGAAGAGCTGAAGGAAAATGAAGAGAAGCGGGATGCGCTGGATCTGGAAATCCATAAGATGCTGATCCCGAAGGATCCGAATGATGGGAAGAATGTCATCCTAGAAATCCGCGCAGGTACGGGCGGCGAGGAGGCGGCGCTCTTTGCATCGGATCTTCTCAAAATGTACCTGAAATTTGCAGAGCGCAAGGGCTGGAAGGCAGAGATCGCGGATGCGAATGAGACGGATCTTGGTGGGTTCAAGGAAGTCACCTGCACCATCGAAGGGAAGAATGCGTACTCGATCCTGAAATTCGAGAGCGGCGTACACCGCGTGCAGCGTATCCCTGAAACGGAGAGCCAAGGGCGTGTGCATACGTCGGCGGTCACGGTGGCTGTCCTTCCGGAGGCGGAGGATGTAGATATCGAGGTGCGCCGCGAAGACCTGCGTATCGATGTATATCGTTCTTCCGGCGCGGGCGGTCAGCACATCAATAAGACGTCTTCGGCGATCCGACTGACGCATCTTCCTACGGGCATGGTGGTCACTTGTCAGAATGAACGAAGCCAGCGTCAGAACAAAGAGAAGGCGCTGCAGATCTTGAAGTCTCGTCTCTATGACCAGGCGATGCGGGAGTCGCAGAGCAAGGAAGCGGCGGACCGCAAGAATCAGGTCGGCAGCGGCGATCGTTCGGAGCGTATCAGGACGTACAATTTCCCACAGGGCCGCGTGACAGATCATCGCATCAATATGAGTATTTACCAGCTCGATGATTTCATGAATGGGAACATGGACGCGATCCTTGACCGGCTGATGGAAGAGGATCTGGCGCGCCGCATGAAAGAAGGGGAAGCGAATGGCCGCTAATACGCTCTGGACGATCCAGCGCCTGCTCGCATGGACGACGCAGTATTTCCAGAATCACGAGATCGAGTCGCCGCGTCTGGACGCAGAGCTCTTGCTTGCGAAGGTTCTTCACAAGCAGCGGATCTTCCTCTATACGGATTTCGAAGAAATCGTGAATCCGGAGGAGCTCGCACTTTTCAAGTCTTTCATACAAAAGCGTGTGAAGGGAATTTCCACGGCGGCTATCATTGGTGAGAAAGAATTCATGGGGCTCACATTTCATGTGAATGAGGATGTCCTGATTCCTCGCCCGGACACAGAGACATGGCTGGAAAAGGTCATCCAATACCATAGAAATGACGGCGCGATCGAAGTCGCGGACCTCGGGACAGGGAGCGGGGCGATCCTCCTCTCCTTCCTGTATTATTGCAAGGAAGCGAAGGGAGTCGGCATCGATATTTCTGAAAAAGCCCTCGCTGTCGCCAAAGAAAATGGGAAAGAGCTTGCGATGGAAGAACGTGCGGCGTGGACACTCGGGGACTATATCGATGCGCTGCCTGAGGGGGTGCTGTATGATGGCATCCTTTCAAATCCGCCCTACATTCCTCGCGAAGATATCGCCCATCTTCAGGAGGAAGTGAAGCATGAGCCGATGCTTGCGCTCGATGGGGGAGAGGATGGTCTCGTTTTCTACCGCCGCCTCGCTGAGAAGGCAGCCGCACATCTGAAGGAGGGCGGTTTCCTTGCCGTGGAATTCGGCATCCACCAGTGGGAAGAGATTCTTTCGCTTTTGAAGGAAACGGGCGAGTTTGAGGATTTCGAAGTCATCAAAGACTACGGCGACATCGAGCGCGCGATCTATTGCAGAAAGAAGAAGCAGCATGACTGAAAAAGTAGAAGTCAATGACCTATATTATAAGGATAAAGTAAAGGCGCTCGGCCGCATCATTCGTGAGGGTGGTCTTGTGGCTTTTCCGACGGAGACGGTCTATGGTCTTGGAGGAAATGCGCTCGATGCGGGTGCGGCGAAAAAAATCTACGCTGCGAAGGGCCGCCCCTCGGATAATCCGCTCATCGTCCATGTGGCGGATCCCTCCGAAGTGGAGAAGTACGCAACTGAGGTCAGCCCGCTCGCAAGGCGGCTGATGGATACCTTCTGGCCGGGGCCTTTGACCATTGTTTTCCCGAAGAAGGATTGCATCCCGATGGAGACATCCGGGGGACTCTCCACCATTGCCATCCGCTGCCCGAGGAGTGAGGCGACACGCGCCCTCATCCGTGCAGCCGGCGTCCCTATAGCAGGTCCGAGTGCGAATATTTCCACACGTCCGAGCCCGACGACCGCGGACGATGTGCTGCATGATATGAATGGACGCATCGCCGCTGTCATCGACGGCGGGCCCTGTCAGATCGGCCTCGAGTCCACCGTGGTGGGCATCGAAGGGGACGAGATCGTCATCTACCGTCCCGGCGGCACGACGAAGGAAGCGCTCTCTGTCATCGCACCGACGACGGTAGACAGCGCACTCGCCAAAGACGGCGCACATCCGAAGGCACCCGGCATGAAGTATCGCCACTATGCGCCTTCTGCGCCGCTCACCGTGTATACGGGAGAGGCGGGGAAGGTGGCAGAGGAAATCTTCTCCTTTGCGGAAAAGACAGATAAGAAGTATGGATTCTTCGTCAGCGAAGAAACGGCTGCTCTTCTCCCCAAGGGGCTTCCTGTTTTCGTCTGGGGACATCGGGAGGATAAAGAGAGCTTCGCGCACAACCTCTTCTCTGGCCTCCTTTATTTCAATCGCCACCCCGTTGATGCCATCATCGGCGAGGGCACGGATACCGCGGGCCTCGGACTCGCCATCATGAACCGCCTTACCAAGGCGTCCGGGTATCATATCGTGGTGGAGAAGAGGTAGGAGCGGACGGGTTCAAAGGGGTTCCCGGTTTTGTGAATTGACGGACTTTTTCCATCGGCATTATAGAAATCCGACGCCTCTTTTTACCTATATGTACCGCACCATATCCGTTGGGTGCATAGAACGCGTTATGTGAAAGGAACAACTTGCCCATTGCCGAGCTGTTCCTTTTTATGTGCCGCTGTTGTATACTGAAATGGTACAGTATTCCTATTTTCAAAGGAGGGCGAAGATTATGAAAATTGCTATGGCGAGTGATCACGGTGGGTTTGCACTCAAGACTTCTCTTATGAAGCATCTGGACGAAGAGAAGATCGAATACATAGATTGCGGTACATACTCGGAAGAGTCCTGTGATTATCCGGATTTTGCAGAGAAGGCCTGCAAGCTGGTGCAGCAGGGTGAGGCGACGTATGCGATCCTCGTCTGCGGGACAGGCATCGGCATGTGCATCGCTGCGAACAAGATGAAGGGCATCCGTGCGGCGCTCTGCGGCGATACCTTCTCCGCACATTTCACCCGTGCGCACAATGATGCGAATGTCATGACGCTTGGCGCGCGTGTCGTCGGACCGGGGCTTGCGGAATTCATCATGGACGAATTTTTAAAGACCCCGTTCGAAGGTGGCCGCCATGCCAGAAGAATTGCAAAGATCGCTGCGATCGAAGAGGTGCAATAATGTTTGAAGACTTACAGGAACAGGCCGTAAAAGCTTTCCGTGAGCTTTGCGAAATTTCCCATTTCAGAAAAGGGAGCCTCATCGTCATCGGTGGCTCGTCGAGCGAGATCCGCGGCGGACACATCGGCAAGGACAGCTCCTATGAAGTCGGCACGGCTGTCGTGACGGCTCTGATGGAAGCTGCAGAGAAGGAGGGACTTGCTCTGGCTTTCCAGTGCTGCGAGCATCTGAATCGGGCGCTCATCATGGAGCGCAGCGAAGCAGAGAAGCGCGGCTATGAGGAAGTGACGGTCGTCCCCTGGCTGCATGCCGGCGGTGCCTTCTCGACGAATGCTTTCTATCATTTCAAGGATCCGGTTGCCGTGATGGAGATCAAGGCTGACGGGGGACTCGATATCGGGCTTACGATGATCGGGATGCACTTGAAGCGCGTGGCTGTCCCCGTCCGTCTGGTGAATAACCATATCGGGGCGGCCCTTGTGGCAGCTGCCCGCACCCGCCCGCCGCTCATTGGCGGAGAGCGAGCGCACTATGTAAGGGAAAATGACAAGTGAGAAGTGATGAGTGACTGGTGACTTGAATGCTGCTTTCGGGCATCGCCATTATTTATACTCTGCGGCGCTTCCCTATGATTATGCGCCGCACCACTCCCGCTGAACCCTCTGAACCTGTAGAATCCGCGGAACCTCTTTCGCACGCAATCAAGGGACGGCACGCCCTATGGGCTAACCCCGAACCTTGAACCCTATTTCCTCTTTACTTCTTCCTGATTTGTGCTATACTATCCTTGTGAGTGATTTCACGAATAGCATACCTGCTCAACGGAAGGGCTTAGCCGTGTATCCTGAAGGGTACACGCTAAGCCCTTTTTCTATATCAAGTATGCATATTTCAAACCCAAAGATGCATTCGTGTGCGCCTCATGATACAATAAATCAAATGTATGCAGGAACCGAAAATGAGTGACTGGGGGATATTTGAGGCAGAGAGTGCTGCTTTAGAGAGCAGTGCTTGGTGAAATGGTGCGATGCGCCGATATTTCTCCACTCTCATTGATGAAAGTTTTGCATCATGGGGTGTATGAATCGATCCATTCGATTTCACTTTGAAAAATGAAGGGAGTTCATTTCAATGAAACACTTAAAAGAAGACAAAGCGGTTTATGAAGCCATTCAGGAAGAGCTGAACCGTCAGAGAAACAAACTGGAAATGATCGCGTCTGAAAATATCGTCAGCTATGCTGTCATGGAAGCACAGGGCAGCGTCCTCACAAACAAATATGCAGAAGGCTACCCGGGCAAGAGATATTACGGCGGCTGTGAATATGTCGACGTCGTCGAACAGCTGGCGATCGATCGTGCGAAGGAGCTCTTCGGTGCGGAACATGTGAATGTACAGCCGCATTCCGGCTCGCAGGCGAACTTCGCTGTCTACTACGGTCTCTTAAAACCGGGCGACACCATGATGGGCATGAACCTCACGGATGGCGGTCACCTGTCTCACGGCAGCCCGGTCAATATTTCCGGCAATTATTTCAATGTCGTTCCTTACGGCGTCAGAAAAGAGGATGAACTTCTGGACTATGAAGCCATGGAAAAGACCGCGAAGGAAGTCCAGCCGAAGCTCATCATCGGCGGCACCAGTGCATACTCCCGCATCATCGACTTCGAACGCATTGCAGCGATCGCGCATGAAGTCGGCGCACTCTTCATGGTCGATATGGCACACTTCGCCGGCCTTGTCGCAGGCGGTGAATATCCGAGCCCGGTGCCGTGGGCAGATATCGTGACCACCACCACCCACAAGACTCTTCGCGGACCGCGCGGCGGCATCATCATGTGCAAGGAACAGTATGGCAAAGCCATCGATAAAGCGGTATTCCCGGGCATGCAGGGCGGTCCTCTCATGCATGTCATCGCAGCAAAGGCTGTCGCTTTCGGCGAAGATCTCTCCGATGATTTCAAGCAGTATGCGAAACAGATCAAAAAGAATGAAAAGGTCCTCTCTGATGAGCTACAGAAGAATGGCATCCGCGTCGTTTCCGGCGGCACCGATACCCATGTCCTCCTCGCTGATATGAAAGCTATCGGCATCACAGGTAAGGTCGCACAGACGGTTCTCGATGAGATCGGCATCACCGCAAACAGAAACACCATTCCGTTCGAGACTCTCTCTCCATTCGTCACGAGCGGCATTCGTCTCGGCTCCCCGGCTCTGACCACCAGAGGATTCAAGGAAGATGACTTCAAGGAAGTCGCAGATATCATCTCGACGGTCGTCAAAAATCCGGAGGATGCAGCAGTCAAGGCGGACTGCGAAAAGCGTGTCCATGCTCTCTGCGTAAAGTATCCGCTCTACGAAGATCTGTAATGAATACATCAAATAAAAGCCGGTCCGCATGGGCCGGCTTTTATTATTCTTGTAAATGAACATTTTTTCGCTTTTGAGACAATGTGACATCCCTTGATTCAGCGCAAGTCCTTTTTCATAAGTATAGAAGCAGGCGGAAGGGGAAACTTTGGTGGGATACGGATGCGGTAGGGTCACTCACGGCATACTGAAAAAGCCGTCTTTGTCAGGAACTGCTCCGTGCCGCGGATAAACTTTCCCCTTGACTTTCCCCGGCCAATCCCGTATACTATTGAAGTTGATAAATTTCTCTAACGCGTTTAGAGCACTGGCGAAACAGTGAAAGACAAACGGCATAACGGCCGATAGGTAAGGAGGTGCGAGAAATGCCGGTTCCGAAGACAAAAAGTTCTAGATCCCGTCGCGACAAGAGACGTGCAAATTGGAAACTGACTGTTCCGGGTCTTGTGGAATGCCCACAGTGCCATGCACTGAAAAAACCTCATCATGTATGCCCAGTATGCGGTTTCTATAAAGGCAAACAGATCATCACCAAGACTGTTGAAGAATAATGGTCAAAGGAAAATGCTTCTCGATAGAGAGGCATTTTTTTATTGCAGAAATGACTTCTCACTATGGCGCGATATGATACAATAATAGGTGTTTCTCGAAGAAATAGGGTTCAGCAGGCTCTGCGGGCGAGAGCAGAAAAGGCGGCGATTATATTCACAAGGCGCCGCCGGACCTTCTTTTTATTAAAAGCTTGCGGCGCGCTTTATTTTTGCGTTGTATCGCTCTTGCTCAAAAGCAGAGCCCTATAGAAGCTGTTGAACCTGTTGGATAAACAACGACCATCAAGGAGGAAGTATGGGGAAGCATTTTTCTTTTATCCATTGTGCGGATCTGCACCTCGGAGAACCATTCGGAGGCGTGCGTCTCGGGACGAAGGGACCATGGAACGAGCAGATCGGGAAAGCCACCTTCAAAGCCTTTGAAAAGGTGGTGGATGCGGCACTGGAAAATCGGGTAGATGCGATCTTGATTTCCGGAGATGTATATAATTCAGACCATCACAGTCTGGCGGCGCAGATGGCTTTCGGCCGGGAGCTGTATCGGGCGGCGCAGGCGGGGATCGAGGTCTTTATCGTGCATGGAAATCACGACCCGGGCGAAGCCTGGCGTGCGGATATCCCGCTGCCGGAGACGGTGCATGTTTTTTCTTCCGAAGAAGTGACCGGCATCCCGCTCATGAAGGATGGGGAAAAGGCGGCCACGATCTATGGCATCAGTTACAAGACACGCCATACGAAGGATGATCTGGTGCGCTCTTTCCATGTGAATCCGGAGGATGGATTCACCATTGGGATGCTGCACACGGAAGCCGGCGTCGATGGGAGTCCTTATGCGCCTTGCACGGTCGAGGAGCTGAAGACTGCGGGTATCGACTACTGGGCACTGGGGCATGTGCATACGAGAAAGACGCTCTCGATGAAGCCCTATATCGTCTACCCGGGCAATACGCAGGGGCTGGATATCACGGAAATCGGTCCCCGTGGCTGTTACCTGGTCGATGTGGGGGCCTATGGTACAGTGACGTTGAAGTTCATCGAGACGGATGTGATCCGTTGGATGGACATGGTCATCGATATCGCCCCTTTCTTGACCGCAGATGATCTTTTGAAAGACGTGGCACGCCGCCGCGCGGGGCTAAAGGAGCTGACCGGTAGGCCGAATATGGTGCGTCTGGTACTGACGGGGCATGGTGCGCTGCACAAAGCGATCGCGACGGAAGAGGGACGGGATTTCCTTCTGCAGTCTTTGAATGAAAAGGAGCAGTTCCGCCATCTCTTTGCGTATTTCACCCGCATCGAGGATCGGACGCGGCCATTCCTGAATCTGGCCGAGCGCCGCGAGCTTCCCGATGTGACGGGGAATTATCTGAAGGCTTTTGATGCGGTCATGGATCTTCCGTCGGAAGAAAGGGGAAAGACGCTCCGTGAGATGGCTGCTTCACAGCCGGAGCTTTCGAAGTATAAGAATCTATTGGGCAAGGTGTCTGATGAGGCACTTCTTGCTGCTTTCCGCCGGGCGGAGGTGCTGGGAGCGGAAATGCTGACAGAGGAGGATGGACGATGAAAATCACGGATTTGCAGCTCTCAGAGTACGGCATCTATCGGGGCGCGTCCTGGCAGCCGTCGACGTCTTCGCTGAATGTGGTCATGGGAGAGAATGAGAGCGGGAAGACGACGATGCTTCGTTTCATCCGTGATATGCTCTTCGGCTATGGGCGCGGCAAGTGGCAGGGACGGAAGGGAAATATGGCATTCGTCCGTGCGGACGGGCAGGAGTATCGTGTCTTTCGTGAAGAGAAGGAGCGTTGGTTCGAGAATGCGAACCATGAGAAATTCTCCGAGGAGCTGCCGACACTCTGGTGGCACGGTCTCACACGCTCTATGTATGAGCAGATCTTCGCTGTCGGCTTAGAGGACTTGCAGGGGGCTTCCTTCCTTGCGAATGACTCCATCCGCAGCCGTTTCTTCATGCTGCAGGGCGGTGATAAGCTCGCCAGTGCCAAGAAGGATATCCAAGAGAATAAGGAAAAGCTCTTCGTGGCTTCGTCTCAGGGAAAGCGCAAGATCAATCAGCTGATGGCGGATCTGGATACGGTGAATCAGGAGCTGGATCATCTTTCTCATCAGGAAAAGGATTTCGCCGAGCTGCAGAAGAAGCAGGAGCTTTTGAAAAAGCAGATCCGTGAGCTCGAGGCTTCGCTCGCCAAGGACCAGGAAAGGGACAGAGAGCTCGCCAAGCGGCTGGGCGCCTGGGAATACTACAAGCGGGCGCGTGATATCAAGCACCAGCTGGATCTCTCCTCGCAGGTGAAGATGTTCCCTTCGAATGGCAAGGAGCAGTGGAACCAGCTCATGAACCGCATGAAGGTGATCCACGACCAGAAGGCATCGCTCCAGGAAAAGCTCGATGAGTACACGCCGAAGCAGAAGGAAGACATCATCCCATGGGCGAGAGAGGCTGAAGCGCTGGAAAAACTCTACGTCGATCTGGGGCAGTGGCGCCAGACCATCGTCGATGTGGAAGCATTGGAAGAGGAAAAGGAAAACTGGAAGCTCGATTTTGTGAATCTGGGCTATTCCCTGCCGCTCTGGGACCGCGCACTGCCTTTGGAGGATGCTTGCGTCCATGTGGACTGGGCAGAAGGACGGCGCCTTGCGCAGAGCGTGGGTGTCAGGGGCAATGAGCTCCATTTCTGGGAGCAAAGAGAGCCGGAGGTCGAAGCCGTCGCAGAAGAGGCGACAGAGGGAGACATCCAGACCGAGGAGGATTTCCAGCAGATGGAGGACATGGCCTCCTCGCTCGAGCAGCTTCTCCATCAGGAAGCGGAAATCAGAGGCAAGATCGATGCTGCCTCGCAGCTCGAGGATAAGAAATTCACCTTCTGGTTCTGGCTGGGCATCCTCTGCATGGCAGGAGCAGCAGCCGGCATCGCGTCCTTCTACATGGCCATGGCAGGCACCGCGGCGCTCTATGGCGCAGCAGGCGGGCTCATGCTGGGGATTCTCTGCTTCCTCCTCCATAATAAGAGCATCCATAAGAAGGGAAATGACCTCGAGAAATGGAATGATTCACTGGCCTCTCTTGTGAAAGAGAGAAAAGAGATCGCTGGCAAATTCCCCGGGCAGGCGCCGGAAGACATAGATGATCTGCAGGCCTTCCATAACCTGATGCAGAGCCGTCGCTCCGATTTCTATAAAGACCAGGCAAAGCGGCAGGCCATCTCCTGGAAACGGGAAACGGTACGAAAGCAGCAGCTTGCACACCAGAAGTGGACAGAAGAAGGCAAGCTGCTTCGCGAAAAGAAGGAAAAAGCAGACAAAGACTGGAATGCCTTCCTTGCGAAAAACAAGCTCCCAAAGACTAGCGCAGAGAATCTCTCCGCTCTGCAGGAGCAGTGGCAGAAGATCTACTCCGCCGAAGGCAAGGGCAAGATCCTTGACCTGCGCTTGGAGCAGATGGATGCGCGCCTTGATGCCTACAGCCGCCGTGCAGAGAGCATCATCTCGAAGACGAAGATGCCCTACACCGTCGATCCGGACGGCATCCAGGAGCTCTACGAGGAAACGCATGCGCGCAGCCTGACGTGGCAGTCCATTCAGGAAAAGAACAACCAGCACGATGCATACCGGAAGGAAATGGATAAGCTTGATGACGGCTGGGCCTCCTGCCAGCGGGAGATGGATACCCTTCTCCATCTGGTCAATGCAAAAAATGCGGAAGAATTCGCGGAAAAGGTGAATGCCCACGAGCATCATGACCAGCTGACGAAGGAATGGGAGGCCGTGAAGCAGGATCTGCGCCTCTATGCAGGCAGCGATGAAGAATTCCAGTCCCTTTGGAACTTCCTGGAAAGCGGACAGTACGATGACTGGATGGAAACCCATCAAAACCTTGAAAAACACATCAAAGAAGAGACGGCGTCACTGGGTGAGCTCCAGAAGAATCAGGGAGCGGTGGAAAATGAGATCTTCCGTCTGGCGGGGGATAATACCATCACCGATACCCTGCAGAAAAAAGAAAAGATCGAAGCCGAGCTTGCCAATGCACTCTCCGAATGGCTGACCTACATGTACACAGAAGAAATCCTGAACCGTGCGCAGGCCGCTTATGAGTCCGGCCGCCAGCCGCAGATCATGAAGCAGGCGAATACTTTCCTCTCTGCTATGACCAGAGGCAAGTATGCCCTTCGGATCTCCGAAGACGGGAAAGATATCGGCATCGTGGACAGCGAGCACCGCGTGAAAGAGGCCAAGATCTGGTCCTCTGGTACAGGCGATCAGGTCTTCCTCGCCATTCGCCTCGCCATGGCGCTCTCCTTCGGAGAGCAGCTCGAGCCGCTCCCCATCGTCTTGGACGACATCTTCGTCCGCTTCGACGAAGAGCGCCAGCGTGAGACACTGCGCTTCCTCATGGAACTCGGCAAGACCCAGCAGATCTTCCTCTTCACCTGCCACGCACAGACCATGCGCATCGCAGAAGAAGTCGGGAAGGAAAAAGCGACCGGTGAGTTCATCCACCTGAAGTCCGGGACCATCGAGCTCGGAGCGTAGATTGGGAGTGGCTAGGGATTAGGAATTGATTAGGAAAATCTCGCAACGCGGTGTGATAAAAAATTGAGAAAAGTGACTCTCTTCGAAAAGAAAGGGGTCACTTTTTTCATATGTGTGCGATGCTATGTATAGAAGCGGGAGAGAGCATCCCGGAGATGATCGATTGACAGATTTCCCTCATCCTAGGCAGAGGGAGAAAAGGAAATCGGACATCATGCGGCTCTCAAATGCTTCTCCCTTTGAAGGTTCTGCCCGGGAGGAATCGGCAAAAGGGGCAAGACAAGTGAAAAAGACAGGATGAAAACCTAATTACGAAACAACTCAGATAGCTCTGACGACAAGATCAGGCTCGCCTCTAAGTTAGTAGAAGTCCTTAATTTGGTAAGGCCGCCCTCGAAACCTCTATGCCTCCCAGCCTGGCGCCCGATTCATTGGATCTGATTCATTCGACAGGATAGCATCCTGTCTTTTTTGCGTGGTTGATCGTGGATTTTTGAGGAAAAAGTATTCCATGCCTCATCATACTGAGGAAAGCCCTCGGATCTCTATGGCAGGGGGAGCATACGGCGAAAGAAATCTCGACATCGTTCGAGATTTTTTATTGAGAGGATTTTTTACCCAGCCGGAAGGCTCGCAGCTTTTTGCGTAGGGAGATGTGATATACTAAAGAGAAAAGATAGGGAAACGCTGATTCAATCGAATAACGATTGAATCAGTCTTTCCCTAGAAAACGAGGAGGCACTATGGCAAAGAAATCAGATGCCGTCATTGGCTTTGAAAAACAGATTTGGAAGGCGGCTTGCGTCTTGTGGGGAAGCATTTCCGCTTCAGATTACAGAAAGGTCTTTATCGGACTGATTTTCCTGCGCTATATTTCAGCCTCTTTTGAAAAACGCTATCAGGAACTCGTCGCAGAAGGGCAGCACTATGAAAATAACCGGGACGCTTATACGGAGAAGAACATTTTTTACGTGCCGGAAAGTGCCCGCTGGGGCGTGATCGCCGCGGCTTCCCATGCGGAGGAAATCGGCAAAGTCATCGACGACGCGATGGAAGCCATCGAGGAGGAGAACCCGAAGCTGAAAGGCGTACTGCCGAAGAACTATGCTTCGCCGGATCTGGATAAGGACAAGCTGAGCGACGTGGTCGACCTCTTCACCGATGAAATCCATGCCGAGGATCTGACCAAGAGCAAGGATCTTCTCGGGCGTACCTATGAGTACTGCATCGCGAAATTTGCCGAACAGGAAGGGAAGAAGGGCGGCGAATTTTACACACCGGCGAGCATTGTCCGCACCATCGTCGCTGTGCTGCATCCGCTCGGAAACTGCCGCATCTATGATCCTTGCTGTGGATCAGGCGGGATGTTTGTGCAGTCCATGAAATTCATCGAAGCGCACAGCGGGCGCAATGATAATGTCTCCATCTTCGGGCAGGAATCCAATCCGGACACTTGGAAAATGGCAAAAATCAATATGGCCATCCGCGGCATCGAGGCAAATCTGGGAGCGTATCCGAAGGACACTTTCGCCAAAGACTTGCAGGCGGGAGAGCGCTTCGACTTTATCATGGCAAATCCCCCCTTCAATCTGTCAAACTGGGGGCAGAAAAATCTGGTGAATGATCCGCGCTGGGGCTATGGCCTTCCACCGGAGGGCAATGCGAACTATGCCTGGATCCAGCACATGATCTACCACCTGAACCGCAAGGGGAAGATCGGCCTCGTGCTTGCGAATGGTGCGCTCTCGACGCAGTCTGGCGGAGAGGGGGAGATCCGCAAGAACATTATCGAGGATGACCTCATCGAAGCCATCGTGGCTCTCCCGACACAGCTTTTCTACAGCGTCACCATCCCTGTGACGCTCTGGTTCATCTCGAAACGGAAAGACCAGCCGGGGAAGACGCTCTTCATCGATGCCCGTGAGATAGGGCACATGGTAGACCGCAAGCACCGCGACTTCAGCGAGGAAGACATCGCGAAGATAGCCGATACGGTGAAAGCCTTCCAAGCAGGCACGCTGGAAGAGGAGAAAGGCTTCTCTGCCGTCGTCACCACGGAAGAAATCGCAAAGCAGGACTACATCCTGACGCCCGGCCGCTATGTCGGGGTGAAGGAGGAGGAAGAGGATGATGAGCCATACGAGGAAAAGATGGCGCGTCTCACCGCCGAGCTCTCGGATCTCTTTGCGAAGTCGCATGTGCTCGAGAAGGAGATCAAGGAAAAGTTGGGGGAAATCGGGTATGAGATTTGATACATACACATTGGCAGAGCTGGCTACCATAAAATATGGGAAGAATCAGAAGAAAGTCCAATCACCTACAGGAACCATTCCCATTTACGGAACTGGTGGACTTATGGGGTATGCCTCAAAAGCATTGTATGATAAACCGTCTGTACTTATTGGTAGAAAAGGAACGATTGGGAAAGTTAAGTATGCTGAAAGGCCATTTTGGACTGTCGATACGTTGTTTTATACCATTGTAAACACGGACATCGTTTTGCCTCGGTATCTGTATTATGTGATGTCACTATTAGACTTGAATGCTTACAATGAGGGAACGACTATACCAAGTTTAAGAACGGAAACACTAAATCGCTTGCAATTCGCTATTCCGCCTTTAGATGACCAAGCCAAAATACTCTCGGTTGTGTTGCCTCTTGAGTATAAAATCGCGGTCAATGACGAGATAAACAAGAATTTAG
>ERZ1034871.13-NODE-13-length-95408-cov-8.205416_pt1 | contig 95408 bp, 78 predicted proteins | sample MGYA00520631_ERZ1034871 | MGnify/ENA primary metagenome ERZ1034871 (study PRJEB33766, sample SAMN09781721) | gut metagenome | biome: gut microbiome | host: Homo sapiens | place: Madagascar | study: EMG produced TPA metagenomics assembly of the PRJNA485056 data set...
ACATATCCGTGACGGTCTTTTATTTGTTTTTCTAAACTTACTGACATTGCCCTATCAGGGGAGCCATTGCAGCCTGCCATCTGCAGCCTGCGAACTGCGTTCATTCTACGGTGCGCCGCTGGCGATGACGAGGCCCGTCACGCTGGCGGCGCCTTTTTGTTTCAAGGCATGGGCGCAGGCTTCTAAGGTCGCGCCGGTCGTGAAGATGTCATCGACGAGGAGGATATGTTTTTTACCGACGTCGATGGTTTCTTTGACGGCAAAGGCATCGTGGACGTTCTCGGTCCGCTCGTCCCGCCGGAGCTGCCATTGGACTTTCGTCGGCCGCAGGCGCTGCAAGGCGTCGCACCAGGTCCAGCGGGCCGAGGCCCAGTCGCGAAAGAGGGCTTCGGCCTGGTTGAAGCCGCGGCGCTGTAATTTTTCCGGTGCCAGCGGCACGGGGACGACGACGTCGATGCGGACGAACCGTTCCGGCCAGGGAAAGCGGTCGAGCAGGGTCCGGCAGGCCCGGCACTTCCCTGGCTTGCCGTTATATTTGATGTCGTGCAGGACATGGCGCATGGCGCCGCGGTAATCGGCCAGGCAGTAACAGGCGCTGAGGTGCCTCACAGCCGTCGGCTTGTTGATGCGCCGGGGATGCCAGATGGCGGCCAGGCAGGCCGGGCACCAGTCGCCATCATGGGCTACCATGGCGCCGCAGGACGGACAGCGCGGCGGATATAAGAGGTTGAAAAGCTGCGTGATCAGGGACATGGTCTTCCCTCCCTAGACGATGAGTTCTCCTTGCAGGCGCGGGATGAGCAGTGTGAAGCGGCGGCTCGTGCGCTGGTTCTGGACGGCTGTCTGGACGGCCCGCTTGGTGCCGACGAGGATGACTTTGCGCTTGGCCCGGGTAACGGCCGTATAGAAGAGGTTGCGCTGGAGCATGATGGCGTGGCTGTTGACCAGGACCATGATGACCGTGTGGTATTCACTGCCCTGGCTCTTGTGGACGGTAATGGCATAGGCCAGGGTGATTTCATCGACTTCCTGACCTTCGTATTTGACATCCTGTTCGGGATAGCGGACATAGACCATGTCCTTCTGGATGGCAAAGATTTCACCCATATCGCCGTTGAAGACGCCTTTTTCATAGTCGTTGTGCTTCTGCATGACCTTATCGCCGACGCGGAAGACGACGTTCTTCCCTTTCAGTTCGGCCTTCCCTTCGGCCGGCGGGTTGAACCGTTCCTGGATGAGCTGATTGAGGTTATCTACGCCACAGGGGTTCTTATACATCGGCGACAAGACCTGGACGGCGAATTTATCGCCCGTTTCCAATAATTCGCTGTTATAGAGGGCGCTTATCTTTTCGGCACCGTCGGCTTCATTGTCGATTTCGACGAAGCGGAATTCCGTGTCTTCATTGACGACGGGCAGGCGGCCGCTGTTGATGAAATGGGCGTTGGTGACGATGCGGCCCCCTTCTTTCTGGCGGAAAATCGTATCCAGGCGGACGACCGGGACCTGGCCGGACGCGATGATGTCGTGCAGGACGGCACCGGCCCCGACCGACGGCAGCTGGTCGGCATCGCCGACGAGGATGCAGCGGCACTGCGGCTTCAGAGCGCTGAGGAGATGGTACATCATTTCCATGTCGAGCATGGATACTTCATCGACGATGACCAGGTCGGCCGGCAGCATCTTCGTCTCGTTGTATTCAAAGACCTGCATGGCCCCGACGTGGCCGTCGGGAACGAGCAGGCGGTGGATGGTCTTGGCCTTGCGCTGCGTCGTTTCGGCCAGGCGCTTGGCCGCCCGTCCCGTCGGTGCACAGAGCAGGATGCGCAGGCCTTCCTGTTCGGCCAGGCGGATGATGGTCTGAACGACGGTCGTCTTGCCCGTCCCAGGGCCGCCGGTGATGACAGTCATGCCGGACTGAAGGGATTTCTCTACGGCTTCGCGCTGCTTGTCGGCCAGCTCGAAATGGCGCGCATCCTGCCAGCGGTCGAGGAAGAGCTGGACGTGGGTCTTCATGGGCAGGGGCTTCATATTCCCCATTTCACCGATGCGCCCGGCAATATATTCCTCTTCTTCATAGGCTTCCGGCGTGTAGACGTACAAAGTCCCTTCAAAATCGGCCGTACAGAGCTGGCCCACTTCGATGGCTTCCCGGAGGATGTCGTGCAGCCCCAGGGCATCGGCCTGGAGGATGAAAGCCGCCCGCCGGACCAGTTCCGTATCGGGGATACAGACGTGGCCATTCTGGGTCATCGTCCGCAGGACATAGGTCAGGCCGGCGCTGAGGCGCTGCGGGTCCTGCCGGTCCATGCCGTAGGCCAAGGCGATCTGGTCGGCCGTCTTGAAGCCGATGCCGTCGATTTCAGCGATCATGCGGTACGGTTCTTCCGTCAGGACGTAGTGGACGTCGTCGCCGTATTTCTGCAAGAGCCGGCTGGCATAACGGCCGGCGACGCCGTGCTGTTCCAGGTCATAGGCGATGTCGTTGACCTGTTTCTCTTCATAGAAGGATTCCGTAATGACGGCCAGTTTCTTCGGGCCGATGCCTTCGACTTCCAGGAGCCGCTGCGGGTCTTTTTCCAGTACGGCCATGGTATCCTTGCCAAAGGCTGCAACGACGCGGTGGGCCAGGGCCGGTCCCATGCCCTTGACAGCGCCGCTGCCCAGGAAGCGTTCGATGCCGTCGACCGATTCGGGGATGATGCGGCTCCAGCCATCAGCGGCGAACTGGCGGCCATAGCGCTTATGCTGGACCCAGTGGCCCTTCACTTCCAGGCGGTCGCCGACGAGGGGTTTCGTCCCGTGGCCGGTAACGGTATACGTCGCATCATCGTCTTCATCGTGCAGGCGGAAGACGCGGTAATCCGAATCGGGCGCTTCAAATAAGAGGCGTTCCGCAATGCCTCGTACTACGATTTGTTCCATCTTCACAGCCCCATATGCTCCCGTTCGTATTTCTTGCTCTCATCCATGATGCACTGATAAATACGCCGCAGATACGGCGACAATTCCTTCTGGACGGTCAGATTGGCGATCTTATCCAGGACCTGCCGTTCCCGGCGGGGGTCATAGATTTCCATATGATGCTCCTTCTTATAGGCGGCGACTTCGGCGACGACCTGCATGCGCCGTTCCAGTATTTTCGTCAAATCCCGGTCCAATACGTCGATTTCCCGGCGACATTCTTCTAATTCCATACACTAGCCCTTCCCTTCTGCATAATACCTTTATTATAGCAAAAAAAGCGGGTTCAGGCCATTTTATTCATCTTGTACACTCTATGCAAAATCGGATTTGAAAATTAGTAACCCTCTCATCGCCTGTATGCGATTTCGCAGGGGACGTCCTGAACAAGGCGTCCCGCCGAGAATCCTGTGAATAGCCAAAGTTTATGACAATGCCAGAATGGGCTTTGATGAAATCTCGCAACGGGCTGTCCAGCCACGGCTGTCCGTTTTGGCAGCCGTTCTGCACCTTCCGTTGGTCGGCACCTGACGGGCCAAAAAGGCTTGGGACAGCCCCTACGCAACCCCAATCGGGGTTAGTTGATTGTTTTGTTTCTGTTTATCTTTCGTATTAGCTATGATTTTTTGCATACCTAAATAGGACCCGTGCACGGTTATGTGCGCAGGTCCTGTTTAGGTAATCCCGATTCAATTAGTGAGCTCTGGTCACCAAGGCCACGGACTCGACGTGGTGGGTCCGCGGGAACATGTCCACGGGCTGTACTTTGGTGGTGTGGTAGCCGTGCTGGTCCAAGTAGGCCAGGTCGCGGGCCAGGGTGGCCGGGTTGCAGGAGACGTAGACGACGCGTTTGGGTTTGCTCTGGGCGATGGCTTTGAGGACCGGTTCGCCGCAGCCGGCCCGAGGCGGGTCGAGGACGATGACGTCGGGACGGACGCCGTTTTTGATGAGTTCCGGCAGTTTATAGATGGCATCGCCTAAGATGAACTGGGCGTTGCCGACGCGGTTGTCTTTGGCGTTGCGGACGGCGTCGCGGATGGCCGGGGCGACGATTTCGATGCCGTAGACCTGCTTGGCTTTCTGTGCCAGGAACAGGGTGATGGTCCCGGTGCCGCAGTAGACGTCGGCCACGGTTTCGCCGCCTTTGAGGTCGGCAAAGTCGAGGGCCGTTTCATAGAGGCGCTGGGCCTGTTCGCTGTTGACCTGGAAGAAGGACTGGGCGGAAATGTGGAAGGTCAGGGGCCCGATGGAGTCGTGAATGGTCCCTTTGCCGTAGACGGTCTTGGTCTTGGGTCCCAAGATGACGTTGGTGTGGCGCTTGTTGACGTTCTGGACGACGCTGGTCAGGCCCGGGATGTCGCGGCGCAGGCGCTGGACCAGGTCTTTCATGTGCGGCACCATGTCGCAGGCCGTGACCAGGCAGACCATGATTTCGCCCGTATGGACGCCGACGCGGCCCATGATGTGGCGGACGATGCCCGTCCGGGCGTCTTCGTCATAGGCGGGGATCTTGAAGTCCTTCATCCACTGGCGGACGACGGCGACGATGGCGTTGTTCCCTTCTTTCTGGATGGCGCAGTCCGTCACGTCGATGACTTCGTGCGTGGCGGCAGCGAAACAGCCGATAGCGACTTTGCCCTTGCCGGCAGCGGCGACGGGGAACTGCATCTTATTGCGGTAATGCCAGGGCGTATGGGCGCCCAGGGTCGGCAGGACGTCGAGGCCCTGCAGGTGGCCGATGCGTTCCAGCGCATCCCGGACCTGCTGGCGCTTTTCCTTCAATTCCCCTTCATAGCTCAGGTGCTGGAGCTGGCAGCCGCCGCAGCGGTCGTAGACGGGACACTGGGGCTGGATCCGGTCCGGCGAGGGCTTCAGGACTTCGACCAGGGAAGCCGTGGCATAGGTCTTTTTGACCAGGGTAATGCGGGCCCGCACGGTTTCACCGGGCAGGGCGAAGGGCACGAAGACCGTAAAGCCTTCATAGCGCCCGACGCCTTCGCCGCTGCTGCCCAGGCGGACGATGGATATATCATAGTTTTTCCCCTTCTGGACGGGAATTTGCCGTGTTTCTTTCATGAGATTCCTTTCTATTTAGACGATGATTTCGCTGATGACCGGTTCCTGGACGGGAGCCTGTTCGGCTGTGACGATGATGTGGTCGGCGACCTGCCGGGCCAGGGCCATCATATCGGCGCCTTCCTTGCCGTACAAGGTGAACAGGGCTTCGCCGGGACGGACCGGGTCATAGAGCTCTTTAAACAGGCGGATGCCGACCATGGGGTCGATGGCATCTTCCTTGCGGGCCCGGCCGGCGCCCATAGCCATGGCGATTTCGCCGAGGGCCCGGCCGTCGATGCGGGTGATGTAGCCTTCATCGGTGCAGACGGCCGTAAAGACCTGGGGCGCCTTGGTGAGGGGCCGCTTGCCGATCCACGACGTACTGCCGCCCTGGGCCTTGACGAATTCCCTGAACTTGGCCAGGCCCTTGCCGGAAGCGACAAGGTCGCGGATCATGGCTCTCCCCTGCCCTTCGTCCTGGGCCTTGCCGCCGACGATGAACATCTGGGCGCCGATGGCTTCGACGACTTCCATGAGCCGCCGGCCGCCTTTGCCCGACAGGGCTTCGACGGCTTCATCGACTTCCAGGCAGTTGCCGATAGCCGTGCCCAGAGGCGCTTCCATGGACGTGACGACGGCCCGTGTCGGCCGGCCGGCGAGGTTGCCGATGCCGACCATGGTCCGGGCCAGTTCCCGCGCCCGTTCTTGGGTCTTCATGAAGGCGCCGTCGCCGTATTTGACGTCGAGGACGATGGCATCGGCACCAGAGGCGATTTTCTTGCTCATAATCGAGCTGGCGATGAGAGGGATGCTCTCTACCGTCGCCGTCGCGTCGCGCAGGGCGTAGAGCAGCTTATCAGCCGGTGCGATTTCGCCGGACTGGGTGATGAGGGACAGGCCGATGCGGCGCACTTGTTCCAGGAACTGTTCTTCCGGCAGGACGACGTGGAAGCCGGGGATGGATTCCAGTTTATCTGCCGTGCCGCCTGTGAATCCCAGGCCGCGGCCGCTCATCTTGGCGACGGGGACGCCGGCTGCCGCCACTAAGGGCGCGACGATGAGCGTCGTCGTATCGGCAATGCCGCCGGTGCTGTGTTTGTCGACTTTGATGCCCGGAATGGACGACAAGTCGACCATATCGCCGGAATGGGCCATCGCCAGGGTCAGTTCCTTCGTTTCTTCATAGGTCATGCCCTGGAAATAGACGGCCATGAGCCAGGCCGCTGCCTGGTAGTCGGCGACGCGCCCTGCCGTATAGTCAGTGATGAAGCGCGAGATTTCTTCTTTCGTCAGGACCTTGCCGTCCCGTTTGTGTTCGATGCAGTCGATGGGCCACATAGGATCACCTCAGTTCCGATAAAAAGCTGGTACCGAATTCAAGGCCTGTCAGGCCGAAATTATCCATGATGCTCATGCCCAGGTCGGCATAGGTCTGGCGGATTCCCAGGTCGACCGATTCCTTCAGGGCCGGGCTGTAGAGCAGGAGCGGTACCCGTTCGCGCGTATGGTCCGTGCCGTGCCAGGTCGGGTCGTTGCCGTGGTCCGACGTGATGACCAGCAGTTCGTCGTCGTGGATTTCCGTCAGGAGCTGGCCCAGTTCCTGGTCGAAGGCTTCCAGGCAGTCGGCATAGCCCTGGACGTTGCGGCGGTGGCCGTACATGCTGTCGAAGTCGACGAAGTTGGCCATGAGCAGGCCCTTATCCTGGCGATGGGCTGCCAGCTGGGTCCGCAGGGCTTCCATGTCTTCGTGGTTGTTGGCCGTGTGGTACGATTCGGTCAGGCCGATGTGGGCGTAGATGTCGCCGATCTTGCCGACGCCGACGACGGCATAACCCGCTTCGGACAAATAGGAGAAGACCATTTTCCGCTTGGGAAGACGGCTGTAATCGCGGCGGTCGCCAGTGCGGACGAAATGGCCCTGGGTCCCGATGAACGGCCGGGCGATGATGCGCCCTACTTCATAAGGGCCGACACAGACTTCGCGGCGCGTAATGTCGCAGATGCGGTACAATTCTTCCAGGGGGATGACGTCGTTGTGGGCGGCAATCTGGAAGACGCTGTCTGCCGACGTATAGACGATGGGCAGGCCCGTGCGGAAGTGTTCCGGCCCCAGGCGTTCGATGATTTCCGTGCCCGACGCGATTTCATTGCCGATGTAGCCATAACCCGTCTTTTCCGTAAAGGTTTTCAAGAGGTCCGGCGGGAAGGCATCGGGGAAGGTCGGGAAGGGATTTTCCACGGGATTGCCCATGAATTCCCAATGGCCGCTGGTCGTATCCTTACCGGCCGAGATTTCCTGCATGAGGCCATACGAGCCAACGACATCGGCCGGTTCCTCATGGATATGGGCGACGCGGCCCAGACCCAGGCGGCGCAGATTGGGCACCTTCAAGGGTACATTGGCGTCGATGTGGCCATACGTGTCGGCTCCTTTGTCGCCGAATTTTTCGGCATCCGGTGCATCGCCGGCGCCGACGCTGTCCGTGACGATGACGATGATGCGATTGAATTTCATAGGGCTCCCTCCTTATAATCCCGGCAGATATTTGCGGGCTTTTTCAAAAGCTGCGATAGTCTTGGCATCGGTGATTTCGTTCTTATCGATGAGGTCTTCCATTTCCTTGGGCGTGTAGTATTCGACGTTCATGAATTCGTCGTCGTCGAGGTGCTGCTTCCCTTTCTGGAGGCCCCGGGCCAGATAGAGGTAAATCCGTTCACTGCAGAATCCCGGCGACGTATAGGTATAACCTAGGGGCAGGATTTCCGAAGCCGTGACGCCTGCTTCTTCTTCCAGTTCCCGGGCGGCGCAGTAATCGGGCGATTCGCCGTCGTGTTTGATTTTGCCGGCCGGCACTTCCAGCATGGCCTGGGCGGCGGCATAACGATACTGGCGGACGAGGATGATCTTGCCGTCATTGGTCAGCGGCAGGATGGCGCAGGCGCCGAAATGCCAGACCGCTTCGCGCGTGGCCGTCTTCTTTTCGCCGCCCTGGCCGTCGTCGATGGAAACCGTATCGACCGTGACGTGCAGGACCCGGCCCTTCATGATTTCTTTACGAGAAACGAGTGTTTCTTTGCTGATACTCACTTAATTCATCATCCTTTCAAAAAAAGGCTCCCCTAATAGGGGAGCTGGCAGCCGCAGGCTGGCTGAGAGGTTGTTTTTTCAGTGCAACCCTTCCGGCCCGTTGGGCCACCTCCCCTATCAGGGGAGGCAAAACCCTCCAGATAGGTATATTATCTCATTTTCACTTTTTTACTTTCCCGTGCTGCCGATGCCGCCAGTGCGGATACCGCTGGCAGCGTCGTCGTTGACGGTCAGGTACTTCATGAAGATGCCCTGACCGATGCGTTCGCCCTTTTCCAGGGTATAGGCCTGATCATTGGTATTGTAATAGGCAATCATGATATGACCTTCATTGTCGGCATTGTTGTAGTAATCGCTGTCGACGATGCCCGTGCTGTTGGCCAGCATGAGGCCCTTCTTGAAGGCCAGGCTGGAGCGGATGAAGATGGAAAGGTATTCATCGTCTTCCATGAAAGCCTTCAGCCCTGTCGGGACGACGGTGACGGCATGCGGTGCCAGGACCGTCGTTTCTGCGGCTTCCAAGTCATAGCCGGCACTCTTGGCCGTCTTGCGGACGGGAAGATGGATGCCACAGCCTTCATAGGCCGTGACGATTTCAAATCCTCTGCCTGCCATAAGCCCTACCGTTTCTGACGGTCGTGGTTGTGACCGCCGCGGGGACCCCGGCTGCGATGGGACGGGCCTTCGTCGCCGCCGCCCAGGAGAGCTTTACGGGACAAGTTGACACGGCCCTGGCTGTCGATTTCGACGCATTTGACCATGATTTCATCGCCGACGTGGACGACGTCTTCGACTTTTTCAACCCGTTCTTTAGCCAGCTGGGAAATATGGACCAGGCCTTCTTTGCCCGGCAGGACTTCGACGAAAGCGCCGAAGTTCATGATGCGCGTGACTTTGCCGACGTAGGTCTTGCCGACTTCGACGTCTTCGGTCAGTTTTTCGATCCATTCTTTGGCCTTCTGGCCGCTTTCGCCGTCAACAGCAGCGATGTATACCAGGCCCGAATCGTCGATGTCGATCTTGGCGCCTGTTTCTTCGGTGATCTGCTTGATCATCTTGCCGCCCGGCCCGATGACGTCGCGGATCTTATCCGGCTTGATGTGCATGGAGATGATGCGTGGAGCGTAGGGAGAGAGCTCCTTTCGCGGTTCACTGATGACCTGCATCATCTTGCCCATGATGTGCATACGGCCTTCGTGGGCCTGTTTCAGAGCCTGAGCCAGGATTTCACGGCTGAGGCCTTTGATCTTGATATCCATCTGGATCGCCGTGACGCCTTTCATGGTACCGGCGACTTTGAAGTCCATGTCGCCCAAGGCGTCTTCCATGCCCTGGATATCGGTCAGGATAGTGAAGTCATCGCCTTTGGTGACCAGGCCCATAGCGACACCGGCAACGGGCGCTTTGATAGGCACGCCGGCATCCATCAGAGCCAGGGTGCTGCCGCAGACGCTGCCCATGGAGCTGGAGCCGTTCGATTCGAGGACTTCCGATACGACGCGGATGGCGTACGGGAATTCTTCTTCACTGGGCATAACCTGGGTCAATGCACGTTCTGCCAGTTTGCCGTGGCCGATTTCACGACGGCCGGGACCACGGGACGATTTCGTTTCGCCGACGCAGAAGGACGGGAAATTGTAGTGGTGCATGTAGCGGCGGTCTGTTTCCAGGCCGACGCCGTCGATGTGCTGGCATTCCGACAGCGGAGCCAGGGTGCAGAAGCTCATGATCTGCGTCTGGCCGCGGGTGAACAGGCCTGTGCCGTGAGTGCGGGCAAAGAGGCCGACTTCGCAGCTGACCGGACGGACTTCATCGACACGGCGGCCGTCGGGACGGATCTTGTCGACGGCGATCATGTGGCGGACGATTTCCTTGATCATCTTCTGCGTGACTTCAGCGACATCATCGGCGTTGTCCGGATAGATGTCGGCAAAGTGTTCATAAATGTCGGCTTCGACAGCGTCCATCTTTTCTTCGCGTTCGACTTTGTCAGCCGTGAAGATAGCCGTCTTCATGGCTTCTTCGCCATAAGCGTGGACAGCTTCGACGATATCTGCCGGCGGCTCTTTTTCGACGAATTCCTGTTTCGGTACGGAAATCTTGTCGAGGAAGCCGAGCTGGAATTCGACGACTTTCTTGATTTCTTCATGGGCGAACATGATGGCGTCCAGAACCTGTTCTTCCGGGACTTCGTGAGCGCCGCCTTCAACCATGAGGATGGCGTCTTTCGTACCGGCGACGACGATATCCATGTCGCTCTGTTCGCTCTGGGCGACGGTCGGGTTGATGATGAACTGGCCATCGACGCGGCCGACGCGGACACCGGCAATCGGGCCGGCAAAGGGGATATGGGACATGCACAGCGATACGGATGCGCCGATCATAGCGGCGATTTCCGGTGCGTTGTCATGGTCTACGCAGAAATCATAAGCCACGACGTGGACGTCATGACGGTATGTCTTCGGGAAGAGCGGGCGGATCGGACGGTCGATGAGGCGGGCAAAAAGGGTTGCCGATTCAGGCGGTTTGCCTTCGCGTTTGATGAAGCCGCCGGGAATCTTGCCGACGGAGTACATCTTTTCTTCGTAATCGACAGTGAGCGGGAAAAAGTCAGCGTCTTCACGCGCTTCCTTCGAGCCCGTAGCCGTGACGAAAACGGCCGTGTCGCCATAACGGACCAATGCGGCACCGCTGGCCTGTTTAGCCAGTTTGCCGACTTCAATCACCAGCGGGCGGCCGGCGAAATCCATTTGGAATTTCTGTTCTTCCATTGTTACCTCCTTGAATTCACAGGTGATAGGCACTAGTCCGGGAACATCGGCGATATACCCAGGCTACAACCTACCACCCTGTGTCCTGAAAAAAGAGGCTGATGCAGTCACATCAGCATCAGCCTCACAGTATGCGAGATTATTTACGCAAGTTCAATTTTTCGAGAATTGCACGATAACGATTGAGATCGTGTTTCTGCAAGTAACCGAGCAAGTTACGGCGCTGGCCGACGAGTTTCAACAGGCCGCGGCGGGATGCATGGTCCTTTTTATGGCTGCGGAGATGTTCCGTCAAATAGATGATGCGGCTCGTGAGGAGCGCGATCTGTACTTCCGGAGAACCCGTATCGTTTTCATTGGCACCAAATTTAGCTACGATTGCTTTTTTTTCTTCTACGCTTAACATTGTATCTTTCCTCCATGTGTAAAAAAATTGAATCTATTCGCAAAGTGCTAAGTGATCGTCGGAGTCATCGAGACACCGAGCACCCGTACGACATAGCTATTATACTATACCCGGGCGGTTGTGTAAAGGGGATTTTCGTGGTTCGTGGCTATGGGCTAGCCGCTGGCTACTGACGGCTAACTGCTGACGGCTGGCAGCTCGTGACTAGTGACTAGTGGCTAACAGTTCATATGGCCTTGTCAAAAATGCTGCTTTCGCTTATACTATACTAAAAAGGTTGCATTTAACAAATTGTTAGAAATAAAGGAGCGTTATTTATGAAGAAATATGATGTCATTATCATCGGTACGGGGGCAGCCAATATTGTGACCGATGCGGCCCTGGCCCAGGGCTTGCAGGTGGCTGTCATTGAACGCGGCCGGTTCGGCGGGACTTGTCTGAACCGCGGCTGTATCCCGACGAAGGTCATGGTCACGGCGGCCAACCGCATCCGCGAAATCCGCGAAGGGAGCCGTATCGGTGTCTTTGCCGACAACGTCCGCCTGGATTGGGATATCTTGTCCAAGCGGCTGTGGGAAAAGGTCGATGAAAGTCCGGCTATTCAAAGTTATTACGACCAGTTCCCCAATGTCGACACCTTTAACGGCACGGCGTCTTTCGTCGACAACCACACCGTCGCCATCGCCCTGAATGACGGCAGTGACGTCACCTTGACGGGCGATAAGGTTTTCGTCGCCACTGGCGGCCGGACGAATATCCCTTCCCTGCCGGGCCTGGAAGAAGCGGGCTATTTGACGTCGGAATCGTTCTTCGGCCCGTCGTATCCGAAAAAGCCCTACCAGAGCCTGATCATCATCGGCGGCGGCCCTATCGGCTGTGAATTCGCCCACGTCTTCGACGCCGCCGGCACCCAGGTCACGATGGTCCAGCACAATGTCCGCCTCCTGCCCAAGGAAGATCCGGCCGTATCGGCATTCATCCTCAAGCAGTTCCAGCGTTACGGCATGGACATCCGCCTCAATAAAGACACGGTTTCCGTCAGCCAGCGCGACGGCCTGAAGGTCCTGTCCTTCCGCGACCGCACGACAGGCGAAGAAGGCGAAGTAGCTGCCGAAGAAATCCTGGTCGCTCCGGGCATCCGGCCCATGACGGAACTGCTGCATCTGGAAAACACCGACGTCCGCCTGGACAAGCGCGGCTACATCGAAACGAACGAATTCCTGGAAACGACGGCTGAGAATATCTGGGCCTTAGGCGACGTCAACGGCCTGGCCCCCATCCGCCACAAGGCCAATTACGAAGCGGAAATCCTGGCGCACAACCTCTTTTCCGGAAACGAACCGGAAACGTGGCGCTGGGCCGATTACGACGCCGTGCCGGCCGTCACCTACACCTATCCCGAAGCGGCCCACGTCGGCCTGACGGAAGACCAGGCCGTGAAGAAAGGCTATGACGTCGAAACGGCCATCAACCATTATTCCGCATCGGCCAAGGGTTATGCCATGGGCTATGAACCGGGCGATGAAGACGACGGCTTCGTCAAGCTGGTCATCGACAAGAAGACGAAATTCATCCTCGGCGCCCACATCGTCGGCCCTGAAGCGTCCATCCTCATCCAGCCCTTCATCAACAACCTCATGAGCGGCACCCACGTCGTCCATCCCATCCACGAAGACATCGCGTCGCCGACGGTCCAGGCCCTGCGGGCCAAACCGCTGACGCGTACCCTCAATCCCAAATCGGTCTACACCTTCAGCGAAACCATGACGCCCCACCCGTCCCTGTCGGAAGTCGTCATGTGGACGCGGTATTATTATGAAGGGAAATAGAAAAAAGGCGCTGTCGCACGAAGACAGCGCCTTTTTTTAGCAGTCAGCGGCCAGCGGCTAGGGGTTAGTGGTTCGTAGGGGCCGTCTTGTAAAGGCGGCCCGCTTGTGGGAATTCCGTGGTTAGTGGCTCGTGGTTCGTGGTTAGCGGATGGGGTTTTATTTGTAGGGGCGACCACGTGAGGCGCCCGTTGGATATGGGGACGATTTCTCCAGAAAACTGATTGGGAAAGCACACATATTCTGGAGCGGGATTGCTGCAGCAATCCCCTACAATTCCAGGGATTAATGGAGCTAGTTTTTAGTTGCTAAGGCAATGCGGACCAGGGTCAGCATAATCGGGACTTCGGTCAGGACACCGACGGTCGTCGCCAAGGCTGCCGGGCTGGTGACGCCAAAGAGCGCAATGGCTACGGCAACGGCCAATTCAAAGATGTTAGAAGCGCCGATGAACCCGGCCGGTGCGGCAATGTCGAAGGGCAGTTTCAGCAGCCGGCAGGCTCCATAGGTAATGAGGAAGATGAGGAAAGTCTGCAAGGTAAGGGGAATGGCGATGAGGACGATGTGGAGCGGATTCGATAAGATGACCTGGGCTTGGGAGCTGAAAATGATGACCAGCGTCAGCAACAGGCCCCACGTCGTTGCCGAATCGAATTTGTGTACAAAGTGCTGTTCAAAATAATCGAGACCTTTTCGTTTGACGACAGTCATCCGGGTCAGGATACCGCCTGCCAAGGGAATAATGACGAACAGGAAGATACTGACAAAGAGGACACTATAAGGAACCGCAACTTGTGAAACTCCTAAAAGGAACTTGACGATAGGTACGAAAGCGATGAGAATGATTAAATCATTCGTCGCGACTTGGACGACGGTATAGGCCGGATTCCCTTTGACCAGTGTACTCCAGACGAAAACCATGGCCGTACAGGGAGCCGCACCGAGCAATACGGCGCCAGCCAAGTATTGCCGGCCCAGGTCCGCAGGGATCCACGAACCAAAGAAGACGAAAAGGAAGAACCAGGCAATAGCATACATGGTAAAAGGCTTGATGAGCCAGTTGGCAATCCAAGTGACGAACAAGCCTTTAGGCTGGCGTCCTACGGCTTTGATGCTCTGAAAGTCGACTTTCATCATCATCGGATAAATCATGAGCCAAATCAAAATGGCAATGGGAATAGAAATCCCCATGACCTGTAAGGTATCTAAAAAGGCTGGCACAGCCGGAAGGGCATAACCGATGGCTACGTCGACGACCATACATAACAAGACCCAAAGGGTCAGATATCGCTGAAAAAACTGATGCCTGCGTGTGATTCATGTTCCATGATAACGCGCCTCCTATAAATAGATAAATTGAAATATATGAATGTTTAATATCTGAAAAAGGGCTTGCTACACGATGACAAGCCCTTTTACTACAAACTACAAACGCTGAACTACAGACTATAATTTTCCCAGGACTTCCCCGCGGACTTCGTCGGGGCGCCAGGCGATGAGGGCCGTGTGGCCCTGGGTGTGGTCGTCGACTTTGTTGATCCAGGCGATTTCGTGGGACGCTTTGGCTTTTAGCAGGGGGCTCGTCGTCCGGGCCTGATAGAAGGATTTGTTGATGACCCACCATTTCGAGCGCAGTTTCGTCCGCTTCAGGTCCGCTTCCAGGCGCAGGGCTTCATAGACCGGCGTCGCTTCGGGCAGGGTGACGATGACGACTTCTGTTTCGTCCCCTTTCAGGCGCGGCAGCAGGTGTTGTACTGACGGCGGCGTCGAACCGTGGGTCCGGCGGATTTCCCGGTCGTAGCTTTCCGTCGATTCCAGGAGCAGCAGCGTGTGGCCTGTCGGCGCCGTATCGAAGATGATGTGGTCGTAGCCACAGGCAACGGCTTCATCGGTGAGGAAATTGGTGAACTCGTTGAAGGCGGCGATTTCTACGGTACACGAACCGGACAGCTGTTCTTCCATGTTGCGCAGGGCCGCTTCCGGCAGGAGGCCGCGATAGGGCCCGATGACGCTTTCCCGATATTCGGCCGCGGCCTGGACCGGGTCGAGGTTGGCTACGGCCAAGTTGGGCACGGCGGCGATGGGCGTGGCCTTATTGGTCAGTTCCATGGAAAAGACGTCTTGCAGATTCGACGCCGGGTCGGTACTGATGAGCAGGACCTTCTTACCGGCATCGACCAGGGCGACGGCCGTGGCACAGGCGACGGACGTCTTGCCGACGCCGCCCTTGCCGGTCAGGAAGAGGTATTTCGTCTGGACGACGTGAAAGGGATCGTAGAGGATCATTTACAGTCACCTCCGCAACAGCACGACGGGCTTTCCGGTTCCGCCGGCGTGTCACCGCAGCAGCAGCTGTCCCCAGCGGCCTGAGCGGCTTCGAGGATGGCCGGGTCGAAGCCGATGAGGCTGGCAAATTCATCATTCGTCGGATAGCGGCCGGCAAACTGGACGGCGCCGTCGATGAGGATGAGGGGCAGGTCTTCAGGACCGTGGTGCTGGAGGAATTCCGTCACGGCCTTCGTCTGGACGAATTTCAAGGGCGCACTGGTCAGGTTATAGCGGCCGACGTCGATGCCGTGCTGTTTCAGCGTGTCCAGGACCGTCGATACGCGCAAGAGTTCCGGATCGATAGACGGACCGCAGAGACCGGTCGGGCAGCACATTGCTTGTTCAAAGATTTCCATATGTTTCATGATGAAAGACCTCCTAAAGAAAAATTTATATATTTACATTTATCAATGTATAAGCTGAAAAAAGGGCCTGCCTCACTGGCAGCGGCAGGCTTCGTCCTCTGCCGACACGGCACTGGGCTGGAATAAGTCGTGAACGGCCTGTTCCAGGACCTGGGCCTGGGCGCGGTTGAGGGAATAATAGACCCACTTCCCTTCCTTGCGGCCTGTGACCAGCTGGGCATCGCAGAGAATCTTCATGTGGTGGGACAGCGTCGGCTGGGACAGGTTCAAGTGTTCCAGAAGCACGCAGGCACAGCGTTCCCCCTGCCGCAAGAGCGACAAGATGCGCAGCCGCTTTTCATCACCCAAAGCCTTGAATACGCGGACCGCTTCCCTTTCCTCCATCACGGCGCCTCCTTTCATATCAAAGTTTATCAATCTATGATTAGAGTATAGCAGACACATTGACGTTTGTCAATGTGTCTGCTAGCGGCTCGTGGTTAGTGGCTCGTGGCTCGTAAACCAATCGCGTTCGCTTGGGAAAGCCATTCACGGGATTCCCACAAGCGGGCCGCCTAGCCACAGCTGTCCGTTTTGGCAACCGTCCTGCGCCTCTCGTTGGTCGGCACCTGACGGGCCAAAAAGGCTTAGGACGGCCCCTACGAAAGCGGTCCATAGGATCGCGCCACGAAAAAAAGCTTGTCGCACATGCGACAAGCTTTTTTTCATCTCTCTATTTGCTTACCAAGTCTTCTTCTACCTGGATGTGGAGTTCATGCAGCTGTTTTTTGGTGACTGTCGACGGAGCTTCGCTCATGGGGTCGATAGCGTTCTGGGTCTTCGGGAAAGCGATGACGTCGCGGATGGACTTGCGTTTGAGCATGAGCATGATCATGCGGTCCAAGCCGAAGGCCAGGCCTCCGTGGGGCGGTGCACCGTATTCGAAGGCGCGGAGGAGGAAGCCGAATTTCTGTTCTGCTTCTTCCGGTGTCAGGCCGATGGCCTTGAAGACGCGCTGCTGTACGTCAGGCTGGTAGATACGGAGGGAGCCGCCGCCGAGTTCGATGCCGTTGAGGACCAGGTCATAGGCCTTGGCATAGACGTGAGCCGGGTCGGTTTCCAATTTGTCCAGGTCTTCGTCGCGCATGGCCGTGAACGGATGGTGCATAGCGACGTAGCGGTGTTCTTCTTCGCTGTATTCGAACATGGGGAAGTCGACGACCCAGGTGAAGGCGAATTCGTCTTCGTCGATAAGGTTCATGCGGCGGGCCATTTCTTTACGCAGTTCGCCGAGAGCGGCTGCGACGACTTTCGGTTTGTCGGCAATCATGAGGACCAGGTCGCCCTTTTCAGCGCCGCAAGCTTTACCGATTTCACGGAGCTTGTCTTCGCCAAAGAACTTCTTGATCTGCGATTTGAGCGTGCCGTCTTCGAGGAAGCCGATCCAAGCCAGGCCTTTGGCGCCGTAGTGGCTGACGTATTCGACGAGGCCGTCCAGTTCACGACGGGGAATGTCGGCGTCGCCTTTGACGTTGATGGCTTTGACCTGACCGCCGTTGTCGATGACGCTGCGGAAGACTTTGAAGTCCGTATCCTTGACGAGTTCCGTGACGTCCGTGAACTTCATGTCGAAGCGCAGGTCCGGCTTATCGGAGCCGTAGTTTTCCATAGCGTAGTCCCAGGTCATGCGGTGAATCGGGAGCTTGACGTCGTGGCCCAGGGTTTCTTTGAAGATGTAATGTACCATCTGTTCGACGAGGGTCAGGATTTCTTCCTGGTCCATGAAGGACATTTCCATGTCGAGCTGGGTGAATTCCGGCTGGCGGTCGGCGCGCAGGTCTTCATCGCGGAAGCAGCGGGCGATCTGGTAGTAACGGTCCATACCGGAAATCATGAGCAGCTGTTTGAAAATCTGCGGCGACTGCGGCAGGGCGTAGAATTTGCCTTCGTTGACACGGCTCGGTACGAGGTAGTCACGGGCACCTTCCGGCGTGCTCTTGCACAGTTCCGGCGTTTCGATGTCGATGAAGCCGTGTTCGTTGAGGAACGTGCGCATGGCATGTTTTACTTTATGGCGCATGATGAGGTTCTTCTGCATTTCCGGACGGCGCAGGTCGAGGTAGCGGTATTTGAGGCGGATCTTTTCGTCGACGTCGATGTTGTCTTCAATGTAGAACGGCGGCGTCTTGGACGAATTGAGGATACGCAGTTCTTCGCAGCGGATTTCGATGGTCCCTGTCTTCATCTTGGGGTTGATCGTATCTTTATCGCGCATGCGGACGATGCCGCGTACAGCCAGGACGTATTCCGTACGTACCTGTTCAGCTTTATCGAAAGAAACCTTTTCATAGTCCGGCGAAGCGACGACCTGTACGATGCCCGTACGGTCGCGGAGGTCGATGAAAATCAGTCCGCCGTGGTCGCGGCGGCGTTCGACCCAGCCAGTCAAGACGACTTCTTTGCCGTTGTCCGCTTCACTTACTTCAGCGCAGTATTGGGAGCGGTGTAAACCTTCCATTGTATCCATTCGTAAATCATCCCTTCTTGTGTGTTTCCATATATGCAACAATCCCATCAAGGGGAACGCTGACTTGTTCTTTGCTGGCCATATTGCGGATCTGGGCTTCACCGGCGGCTAATTCGTCTTCGCCGATGATGACCGTGTAATCGGCATGGAGCTTGTTGGCCGATTTCATCTGGCCCTTCATGCTGCGGCCCAGGAGGTCGATTTCAGCATAGAGGCCCTTTTCGCGGAGCTGCTGCTGCAGTTCGAAGGCCTTGGTCTTGGCCGCATCGCCGAGGGCGACGATGAAGACGGGCTGCTTCTTTTCGACCGGCGGCAGGAGGCCCTGTTCCTTCAAGGTCAGGAGCAGCCGTTCCATGCCGATGGCAAAGCCGATGCCCGGTGTCGACGGACCGCCGACTTCTTCGATGAGGCCGTCGTAACGGCCGCCGCCGCAGACCGTGCTCTGTGCGCCCAAAGGAGCGTACATGATTTCAAAGGCCGTATTGGTATAATAATCGAGACCGCGGACCAGGCGCGGGTCGAGGGTAAAGGGAATACCGATGGCCGTCAGATATTCCTGGACTTTGTGGAAATGTTCCTTGCAGTCGTCGCAGAGATTATCCGTGATCAAAGGTACGCCCATCTGCATCATCTTTTCGCCGTCTTCCTTGCAGTCGAGGACGCGGAGAGGGTTCTTTTCCAGGCGTTCGTTGCAGTCGTCGCAGAGCTGATCCCGTTTGTCGGCAAAGAAATCGAGGAGCTTCTGGCGATAGACGGGACGGCACTTCGGGCAGCCGACGGAGTTGAGGTGCAGGACCAGATCATTGAGGCCCAGTTCCCGGAAGAGCTGGAAGGCCATGGCAATGATTTCCGCATCGACAGCCGGGTCCTTGGAGCCGATTTCTTCGACGCCGAACTGGGTGAACTGGCGGTAACGGCCAGCCTGGGGGCGGTCATGACGGAACATGGGGCCCATGTAGTAGAACTTGTGGACCTGCGGGTCGCCGTAGAGCTTGTGTTCCAGGAAGGCCCGGACGACAGAAGCCGTATTTTCCGGGCGCAATGTCATGCTGCGGCCGCCGCGGTCTTCAAAGGTATACATTTCCTTGGTGACGACGTCTGTCGTTTCCCCGATGCCGCGTAAAAACAATTCAGTACTTTCAAACATAGGCGTGCGGATTTCGCCGAACCCGTAGAGCGAGCAGATCTGGCGGATCTTTGCTTCCAGCAGCTGCCACTCTGCCGTCTGTTCCGGCAGGAAATCCTGCGTGCCTCTCGGTGCAGTAATAGCCATTTAAACATCCTCTTTTCCGTATATGATAGCACACAAACGGCGGCGCTGGGCTATTCTTTCGGCCAGCGCCTGCACATATGCATCGACGTCTTTCGGCATATACACCTTTTCCAAGGTGTGGCCGTCGCGGCAGAGGAACTTCGTCGCCCCGCCCGGTCCGGCTGCCAGGACGGACTGCCGTTCTTCCATCATCTCGATATTATAGGCACTGACGCTGCCCGGCAGGGCATAGCCAATGTTGGCGAAGCTGGCTGCCATGTACTTCTGGCGGTACATGTAGTACGGCACATAGCCGCCGGCCGTCAGGATGGACTGACAGAGGCGGACCATATGGCCCGTTTCTTCGGCTGGCGGAATGGCGGCCCGCAATTCATGATGGAATAAGGGTGCCCGTTTTTTTAATGCTAACGTATGAATTGTAACATTTTCCGGGTGCAGTTTGCAAACAATTTCCATATTTTCCTGCATATCTGCCACGGTTTGCCCGGGAAGGCCGGCGATGAAGTCCATGTTGATGACGGAAAAACCCAGTTTCCGGCAGTTCTCATACATGGTGTAAATATCTTCGACCCGGTGGCGCCGGCCCAGGGCATCGAGGAGATGCTGCTGCAACGTCTGGGGATTGACGCTGATGCGATCGACACCGGCCTGGCGGAGCATGGCCAGCATGTCCGGCGTCGCCGTATCGGGCCGGCCCGCTTCGACGGTCCATTCGCGGGCAGCTGGGAAATTCCGGGCCAGCCGCGTCATCATCACTTCCAGTACCGGCAGGGGCAGGCACGTCGGCGTACCGCCGCCGACGTAGAGCGACGTGACTTCCAGGTCATAGGTCCGGCACAGGTCGGCCAGGTCGTCGAGGTCGGCCAGGACGGCATCGCGAAAAGCCGTGAGTTCCGCCTCCCCTTCCCTGCCGATGAGGCGCGACGGGAAGGAGCAGTACAGGCAGTGGCTGGGACAATAGGGAATCCCTACGTAGAGGGCCACTTTCCAGCCCCTGTCGGTGACGTAAGGCCGTTGGAGCCGGGCCATGGCCACCAGGTCCCGGGCGACGGCCGGCGCCACGCAATACGACGTCTGCAAGGCCTGTTCGGCCTGGTCGGCTGTGAAGCCCTGGTCGAAGAGGTGGTGGACCAGTTTCGTCGGCCGCACGCCGATGAGCGTCCCCCACGGGCTGGGTCCGTGGCCGCAGAAGCGGTTATGCCAGTGGATGAGGCAGTCCTTGAGGGATGCCCGTTCCCGGTCCGTCCCGACGAGGCGGGCCTCAGAAGACCAGGGCGCCCCGCCGTCCTGGAAGGTACAGCGCACGTGGAGGTGGCCGCCTTCCTCACGGACAGTGACGGCAGCCCCGACGTCGCGGACTTCCCGGCCGCCGACATAGCCCAGGGAGGCCATGACCTGACCGACGAGGGAATGGAAGCGTTCCGGCCCGTCATAGGTATAGGTCTGGAGGGCCATCTTATTCCGCTTCTTTCGCAGCTTCGGCTTCTTTGGCCGCTTCTTCTTCCCGTTTTTTCTGGCAGGCTTCGCAGTAGCCATAGACCTTCAGCTGATGGTCGACGGTGTGGAAGTGGAGGCGCTTTTCCAGGATCGTTTCCAGCGTTTCCAGGAGGTCGTCTTCACATTCCCAGACCTTGCCGCAGCCCAGGCAGATGAGATGATGATGGAAATGGCCTTCATTGTCGCGGTCATTCAATTCATAGCGGCTGCAGCCGTCGTCGAAATCGAGTTTCTTCAAGAGGTCCATCTGGGTGAACAGGTCCAGCGTCCGATAGACCGTAGCCAGGCCGATGTCGGGCGCCGTCTTCTTGACCAGCTCGAAGACTTCTTCGGCGCTCATATGGCGGATCGGGCTTTCGACGAAGGCCCGCAGGATGATCTGCCGCTGGGACGTCATCTTGCATTTCTTGAACTTGATCTTTTCTTTCATGCGTTTCATCATGGTATCCATGATTTCTTTCTTATTGGTTTCTGTTCTCGTTGTTTCCATTGTACTTCATCGCCTTTTCTTTATATGTATTGTAAAACCATAAATGTTTACACAAAATCTGTAAGACTGCCGTCACCGGGACGGTAAGGATCATGCCGGCTACGCCAAAGAGGGTCCCGCCGATGAGCAGGGCGATGACGATGACGACCGGATGCAGGCTGATGACGGCCCCCATGACCTGAGGCATGATGAGGTGGCTGTCGATCTGCTGGATGACGATATAGAAGATGATGACTTTCAGCGGCAGGGACAAACTGACCGTCGCGCTGAGCAGGATAGCCGGCACGGCGCCGACGATAGGCCCGACGATGGGTATCCATTCGGTAATGGCCGCCAAGAGGCCGATGACCATGGGGTACGGTACGCCCATGGCCCACATGCCGAGGAAAGTCAGGGTGGCAATGATACAGCTCATGAGGATCTGGCCGCGGATGTAGCGGCTCAGGACGTGCTGTATTTCCTGGAAGAGGCCGGCCAGATGGCTGCGATAGCTTTCGGGAAAGATATCGACGAAGATCTTGACCATGTGGCCGCCGTCTTTCATGAAGTAGAAAGTAATGATCGGTACGACGAAGAATTCGACGACCGTCCCGGCAATGGCAAAGACGGACTGGATGAGGTTGGTGATGCCCTCGATGCCGTAATTGCCGATCTTGACGAAGGCATCGTTGACGATTTTCTTGACCTGGTCCGGGATATAGAACTGGGTCTGCTCATTTTCAAGCTGCGTCACCAGGGCCGCCGTCTGGCTGACCAAATCGTTGAAGTTGGCTGCCAGCAGATTGACCTGGATGACCAGCGGCTTGACGATGATATTGGTAATAATCGTCACGATGACGATGAGGATGACAAAGGAGATGAGGATGGCAAGGTCGATGGGTACATGACGGCCGGTCAGGCGCCGCAGCCCTTTGATGACGCCATCGCGGATAGGCATGAGGATGAACGTCAGGATCAGGGAAATGACGACGGGCCAGTAGACGGCATGGACCGTGAGGAACAGCGCACCGGCCAGGATGGCCAGGGTGACGCGCATCCAGAACTCCGCGCCCTTATAGGCAACCATGGTTTACCAGCCTCCGTCCAGGAACGGATTGCCCCGCCGTTCGTCGCCGATGGACGTAGCCGGGCCGTGGCCAGGCAGGACCAGCGTATTGTCAGGCAGGGTCATGAGTTTCGTTTCCAGACTGTGGAGCAGCGTCTTCGACGAGCCGCCGTAGAGGTCGGTACGGCCGACGGAATAGCGGAACAACGTGTCGCCGGAAAAGACGACGCCTTCACCGTACAGGCTGAGGCCTCCCGGCGTATGGCCCGGCGTTTCCAGGACTGTGAAGTGCAGATGGCCCAATGTCAGTTCATCGCCGTCCTTGACCAGGTGGTCTGCCGACGTACATTCGATGGCCTGGCCCATGAACAGGGACAGGTTATTGTGCGAATTGGAAATGAGGTCGGCATCGCCGGCGCCGACGTAGACCGGTACGTTCTTGCGCTGGCGCAGTTCCTGCAGGGCGCCAATGTGGTCGGCATGGCCATGGGTCAGGAAGATGAACTTCAGCGTCAGGCCGTGGCTGGTCAGAGCCTTGTCGATGGCGGGATAATCCCAGGCCGGATCGACGACCATGGCTGCTTTCGTATCCGTGTCGTAGACGATATAACAATTGGTCATGATAGGACCGAGTTCCATACTGATATATTTCATGCTCATAAGTATACTTCCCCCTTAAAAGGTTTTCTGGCTGTCCAAGAGGATGGTCACAGGCCCGTCGTTTGCCAGGGATACGACCATATGGGTCCGGAAACGGCCTGTCGCCACGGTGACGCCGAAGGCGCGGACAGCGGCGACGAACTGCTCATATAATGCTTCGGCCTGTTCGGGCTTGGCCGCTTCGATATAGCTGGGACGGCGACCGTGACGGGCATCGCCGTACAGGGTGAACTGGGAAATGACCAGCATCTCCCCTCCCTCGTCGAGGAGGGAGTGATTGAGTTTGCCCTGGTCATCTTCAAAGATACGCAAGTGGACGATCTTGTCGGCCAGGTACCGGACGTCGGCTTCCGTATCCTTGACGGAAACGCCGAGGAGGACCGTCAGGCCGTTGCCTGCCTGGCCGGTGAGGACGCCGTCCGAGGTCACGGAAGACGTCAGGGTCTTTTGTACGACAGCTCTCATGTCTGGCTCCCTCCCGTATAGCGTTCGACGGCGTAGACATCCTTCAGGCGGCGTATCTTGGTGGCCACGAATTCAAACTGGGCCAGGTCCTTGATGCTGATGCCCATGTGGATGGTGACGTTCTTGGTGTCGCTGGTCTTGGCGTTGACGCTGAGGATGGAAATCTTCATTTCCGCCAGGGTGGCCATGATTTCGGCCATGATGCCCGTGCGGTCGTAGGCGACAATTTCCATGTTCACTTCAAAGCGTTCGTTGCCGTCGTAATCCCATTCGACGTCGATGAGGCGGTCCACGTCGTTCTGGCCGTGCGTGACGTTCGGGCAGTCGGCGCGGTGGACCGAGACGCCGCGGCCGCGGGTGATGAAGCCGATGATGGGATCGCCCGGCACAGGGCTGCAGCATTTGGCCAGGCGGACCAGCAGGCCCGGTTCGCCTTTGACCAGGATGCCCGTGCCGTTGTGCTTGACGGGTTTCTTGGTCTTGAGTTTTTCCAGGGCAGCCAGGCTGTTGGTCTTTTCTTCCTGCTTCTGCAGGTCTTTCTTGTGCAGTTCCAGGAGCTTGATGAGGACTGTATTGACGGCAAAGCCGCCGTAGCCGACAGCGGCGACCAGGTCGTCTTCGGAGCCGGCGTTCATCTGCTTGGCCACGCGGCCCAGGCGGCCGCCGACGTTGAGGGCTTTCCAGTCGTGGCCCAGGCGCTTACATTCCCGTTCCAGCGCATCCAGGCCCTTGGCGATGTTTTCTTCGCGGTTTTCCTTCTTGAACCAGCTTCGTATCTTCGAGCGGCTTTCCGAGCTGCCGACGATGTTCAGCCAGTCCAGGCTGGGCTTGCCGACTTTGGACGTAATGATTTCGACGATGTCGCCGTTCTTCAATTTATAGTCCAAAGGGACGATCTTGCCGTTGATCTTGGCGCCGACGCAGCGGTGGCCGACGTCGGTGTGGATGCGGTAGGCAAAGTCGATGGGGATAGAACCCTGGGGCAGGTCGATGACGTCGCCCCGCGGCGAAAAGACGAAGACTTCGTCGGAAAAGGCGTCGAGCTTCAGGGCGTTGACGAATTCTTTCGGATTGCTCGTGTCCTGCCATTCCAGGAGGTTGCGCAGCCAGCCCATCTTTTCATCGAAAGCGTCCTTGTTGGCCGTCTGGTTGCCTTCTTTATAACGCCAATGGGCGGCGACGCCGTATTCGGCGATGCGGTGCATTTCCCAGGTGCGGATCTGGATTTCTACAGGCTGCCCTCTCGTCCCGATGACTGTCGTGTGCAGGGACTGGTAGTTATTGGGCTTGGGCATGGCGATGTAGTCCTTGAAGCGGTACGGCAGTGGCTTCCACAGGCTGTGGACGATGCCCAGGACGCCGTAGCAGTCCTTGACGTCGTCGACGATGACGCGGATGGCGAAGAGGTCATAGACCTGGCTCAAGTCGCGGTTATCTTTCTTCATCTTTTTATAAATGCTGTAAAAATGCTTGGGCCGGCCGTTGATTTCGCAGTGGATGTGGGCTTCGTCGAGGGCCTTCTTGAGGACGTCGATGGCTTCGTTGACGATTTCTTCGCGGACGTGGCGCTTCTGTTTCATCTGGTCGACGAGGTCGTAGTACTTGTCCGGTTCGAGGTAGCGGAAGGACAAATCTTCCAGTTCCCACTTGATATTGAAAATCCCTAAGCGGTGTGCCAGGGGGGCAAAGATTTCCAGCGTTTCCTGGGCAATGCGCTTCTGCTTGTCGCTGCGCATGTAGCGCAGGGTACGCATGTTGTGCAGGCGGTCGGCGAGCTTGATGACGACGACGCGCACGTCCTTGGCCATGGCCAGGAACATCTTGCGCATGCTGTTGAGCTGCTGGTCTTCTTTGGTACGGTAATTGAGGCGGCTCAACTTGGTGACGCCGTCGACGAGGAAGGCTACTTCCTTGCCGAACATCTTCTTGATATCTTCCAGGGTGTACGACGTATCTTCGACGACATCGTGGAGGAGCGACGCCGTAATGGTCGTCGTATCTATTTTCATATCTGCCAGTATCTGGGCGACGGCCAGGGGATGCAGGATATACGGTTCCCCGCTGACGCGGCGCTGGTCCTTGTGGGCCTCTTCGGCCAGGTTATAGGCTTTGGTCACGTCATCGCATTTGGCCTGGGGCAGATACGTATGTATCGTGTCGATGAGGTGTTTGAATTCGACATCTTTATCTTTAAATTCCATAATATGAAACCTCCTCACTCCTTGCAGTACAATTCATACGTCGGCGACGCATGAAGATCCATTTTCCCCGCAAGGATAGGAAAATAATAAGCTGGGCCGTCGTCATCATGGCGTATTTTGAGGACGCCGATTTCCCGGAGGACGACGATGGCAGCGTAAATGGTGTGGACGTCATAACAGTCCCCCTGGGCCGCGGCCAGACGGCGGCGGACCTGCCAGACCGGCATGCCCCAGTCGGGGATGCATTTCTTGAGGGCCATGTAAATATCGACCATGACCGCCCGGTTGAGGACGATGTGGCGGCCTGGCAGGTGGACGTCCTGGATGACCAGCTGCGGCGACGACATGCCATTGAAGTCGTTCCGTTCGAGCTGGAAGGCCACGTCGATGACATCGCCTTCGACGATGGCGTCGCACAGGCCCACCTGGGACCAGGCGACACCGGAAAGGCGTGTCCTGTCGGCGCCGCGGGCGACGAGGCGGACGTGCTGCTTTTCCCGGCCGATGGGACGGATTTCCTCTACCGTAGCCCCGCTCAGGGAAAAGACGGGCCGGCTGTTGCCCATGCCATAGGGCTCCAGGCGGGACAGCTCAGCAATGAGGTCCAAGGTCACATCGGCCGGTTCCAATTTCTTGTCGATGTGGACCAAGGGGACGTAGTCGGCGGCCGTCATATGCGCTGCCGCATAGTCCAGCAGGCGCAGGCGCAGGGCTTCGATGTTCTCGGCCCTGACGGAAAAGCCCGCCGCCATGGTGTGGCCGCCGAACTGGATGAGCAAATTCTGGGCGTATTGCAGGGCTTCGTACATGTTGAAACCGCTGATACTGCGGCACGAACCCTTGCCGATGCCGTCGCGGACGGTGATGACCAGGGACGGCCGGTAATACGTCTCTACCAGGCGCGATGCGGCGATTCCGATGACGCCGACGTGCCAGCCCTCATGATAGGCGATGAGGACGCCGTCGCGGCCCCTCGCCTGCCCTTCGATCTGGGCGATGGCTTCCTGGGCAATGGTGTGCTCAATGTCCTGGCGCTCCGTGTTGAGGCGGCTCAGTTCGGCTGCATCGGCCGCCGCCTTGGCCGCATCGGTTTCCAGGAGCAGTTCGACACCCTTCGTCGCATGGCTGATGCGCCCGGCTGCATTGAGGCGCGGCGCCGCCGTAAAGGCGATACGGCCGGCCGTGATATCCTTGCCGCTGAGATTGGACGCATCGAGGAGGGCCTTGATGCCCGTCCGCTTCCCTTCTTTCATGGCCGCCAATCCATGGCGGACGAGGATACGGTTCTCGCCGGTCAGGGGGACCAGGTCGGCAATGGTCCCCAAGGCCGCCAGGTCCGTATAGCCCGGCAGGTCTTCATGGCAGTGACGCTGCCACAGGGCCCGGCAGAGGACGTAGGCCACGCCGGCGCCGGCCAGCTCCTTAAAGGGATAGGGGCAGCCGGCCTGCTTGGGATTGAGGACGGCCAGGGCTGGCGGGATCTGTTCCGGCGGTTCGTGATGATCCGTAATGATCATATCCAGGACCGGCGAGAACTGCTGGACCAGGTCGTGTGACGAAATGCCGCAGTCGACGGTGATGAGCAGGTCGGCCTGCCGGCTCAGCTGCTCCAGGGCCCCTTCGTTGAGGCCATAGCCTTCGCTCTCCCGTTCGGGAATGTAGAACTGCGGCGATGCGCCGAGGTCGCGGAGGACGGAATAAACAAGAGACGTCGACGTAATGCCGTCGACGTCATAGTCACCGTAGATGACGATGCGCTGCTTTTCAGTTATCGCCTGCTCCAGCCTGATGACGGCATTCTCCATGCCTTTCATCAGGAAAGGATCGGCCATATCGGCCAAAGTATCGTGAAGAAAATGGTCCCCTGCCCGGACATCGGCGATGCCGCGGTTGGCCAGTACCTGTGCCAAGACCGGGGATATATGTAATTGTGCGGACAAGGCCTCCATGAGCCCCTCGTCGGGACTGCCGAACTGCCATCGTTTCTCCATAGCTATCACGACACATTCTCAAGAATAATCACTATCAATAAATTAACTATTATTTTATCACTTTCTATTCTCAAAATAAAGGCTAAATCTATAGCTATTTGCCATTATTTGTTAATTTTGAGAAAATTTAAAGTTTGTTTAAATATGGCAGGCGTAAAAAAAGCGCTGTCATATGAAGACAGCGCTTTTTCTGTAGGGATCGCCACGTGGGCGACCCGCCTCGATACCTGGGTGAATTCTCTACGAATCCGGATGGGAAAATCCATACATATCCAGTTGCGGGCTTGCCACGTGCAAGCCCCTACAGGCCTTACGACAGGAAATCTGTAGGGATTGCCACGTGGGCGACCCGTTTCGGTATCTGGGTGAATTTTCTACGAATCCGGACGGGAAAATCCATACATATCCAGTTGCGGGCTTGCCACGTGCAAGCCCCTACTGCAAACTACAAACTCACGATTCGGCTACAGCCGGCGCGGAGACGGCGTTGTGGTCGGCAGCAGGGTTGATATCTTCTTTGGAGATCGTCAGGCGGTGCTGGGCCGCCTGTAGGATGAGGTCGGCTGTCTTGACGACGCCGTAGTCACTGGACTTGAGGCTCAAGTCGTAATTGGCACCATAGCCCCAATAAGAATCGGTGCAGTACATGCAATGGTCGCGCCGTTCATGGTTGACGTGGTTGCGGATTTTCCGCGCTGTTTCGGCATCGACGTGTTCCCGGAGCATAATGCGCTGGATAGCCCAGTCCGGGTCGGACGAAATAAAGACGTTGAACGTATTCGGCCGTTTGCGCAGAATGTAGTTGGCCAAACGGCCGACGATGACGCAGGATTTCCCAGCCGTCAAGCCCTGGATGACTTCGGCTTCATCGCGGAACATTTCCTGCTGCTTCGATTCATAGCCCGATGCATAGTGGATGTAATCATCATAGACCTTGGTCAGCAAGGGTCCGAGGAGACGCTTGCGGTCTTTGCACCAAGCAGCGAAGGTCTGAGGATGTTCTTTGCGGGTCAAATTGAGGATTTCCGTATCGTAATACGGGATACCGAGCTGACGGGCGACGAGCTTGCCAATATTGCGGCCGCCGCTGCCGTATTCACGGGAAATCGTAATGACCAAGGGGCTTTCTGTATCTTCCTTGATCCAAGCCGGATGGTTTTCGCGGCCTTCGATTTCGCCGATAGCATGGTGGTGGAAGAGCAAGTGTTCAATCGGCCCTGCCATGGTGCAGCCCAGAAGGATCAGCGCCAAGCCGACGACGGCATTGACCGTAATCGGTTCCGACAAGATGATAGCCGACAAGATCAAGGCGATAATCGGCTTAATGAAGAAGGCAAAGGACGCATTGGACGGACCTGTCAGTTCGACGGCCTTCATGAAACACAGATAGCCGAAGCCCGTGACGACTAAGGAACAGTAAATAAGGGACCACACGGTATGAGAATCAATACCGGCCACAATGGGATCGCCGTGGAACAAGAGGAGGAAAAGCAGAAAGACGCAGCCGATAAGAAAGCTGAAGGCATTTTCTACATTACCGCCCAGTTTTTCAATACGCAGTTTCCCCAGCGTCGTGTAAAGGGCAAAGGAAACGGCAGCTGCCAGTGATACGAGCAAGCCGATATTGCCGCTGCGGATAATAGCCATGGGATTAGCGACGATGACCAGGCCGATAAGGCTCAAGACCAAGGTAATGGCCTTCTTGCGGGTAAAGGCTTCGTGAATAATGAAATACGAGAAAATCATGACAAAAATCGGATTACTGGAGAAGACAATGGCTGCCAGGCCGGCATTGGCCATGTTGACCCCGATTTGGAAGAAAATCATGCTGAAACAGATGTTGATCAGCCCGAGGACAGCCAAATACCCCCAATCGGAACGATCGAGGTGGATGCTACGCTTCTTCAAATCGCGGATAGCCAGCGGCATGAGCAACAGCCCGCCGACGAGGAACCGGAGAAAGGTCAGCTGGAAAGGCGTGAACGCCGTCCCGGCAATCTTCAAGGAAATTTCCATCGTACCAAAGGCTATGGCCGTTAGGACAATACATAACGTACCCAATTTAGATGACATACAGAAAGGCCCCTTTCAAAATGGTTATAAAAACACGCTTTATTATATACCTATTGAGAAGGGATGGCAATAAAAAAGGAGCTGTCGCAGTGCGACAGTTCCTTTTTAGCAGTTAGGGGTTAGCAGTTAGCAGTCGGCGGCTAGCAGTTAGCAGTCAGCCGTTAGGGGCTAGGACTTAGCTACAAACTACAAAGAGAAAAGACCCCGCATGAGGGTCTAAACCTTCATGCGGGGCCTTTCTTCTATTCTCATGCAGCGAGTGCAATCAAATTAGTCTTCAAAACCCTTCTGTAAACGTACATAGGATTCGCGACGAGCTTTTGCGTCTGCTTCTGTCTTAGCATAGAGAGCGTCTGCTTCTTCCGGGAAGCCTTTCTTAAGGGAAGCATAACGAACTTCACCCTGTAAGAATTCCTGGAATTTGCTGTAATCCGGTTCTTTGGAGTCGAGGCTGAACGGATTCTTGCCCTGAGCTTTGAGATCCGGGTTGTAGCGGAAGAGATCCCAGTAACCGCATTCGACAGCGAGTTTTTCTTCAAGCTGGCTCTTGCCCATGCCTTTACGGATGCCGTGGTTAATGCAAGGAGCGTAGCAGATAACCAGGGACGGGCCATGGTAAGCTTCAGCTTCAGTCATGGCTTTCATGAGCTGGTTCTTATCAGCACCCATAGATACCTGAGCTACATAAACATAGCCATAGGAGATAGCCATCATGCCGAGGTCCTTCTTCTTCGTGCGTTTGCCGGCAGCAGCGAACTGAGCGATAGCTGCAGTCGGGGTAGCTTTAGAGGACTGACCGCCAGTGTTGGAGTAAACTTCAGTATCGAGGACGAGGACGTTGACGTCGTGGTCGGAAGCGAGGACATGGTCAACACCGCCGTAACCGATATCGTAGGACCAGCCGTCACCACCGATGATCCACTGGCTACGTTTAACGAAGAACTGTTTCTTAGCGAGGAAGTCTTCAAGAACCGGTTTGCCAGCAGCTTCTTTTTCGAGGAGAGCTGTCAGTTTGTCAGCGCGTTCACGAGAGCCTTCGCCTTCGTTCATGTTAGCAGCCCAATCGCTGAGTGCAGCCTGGAGTTCCGGAGAAGCAACGGCTTTAGCAGCGTCGAGGTTTTCAGCCAAGTCTTTGCGGACTTTGTCTACGCCGAGGAACATGCCGAGACCAAATTCAGCAGCATCTTCGAAGAGGCTGTTTGCCCAAGCCGGGCCATGGCCAGCAGCGTTCATGGTGTACGGGGAAACCGGAGCGGATGCACCCCAAATGGAGGAGCAGCCAGTAGCATTTGCAATCATCATGCGATCGCCGAAGAGCTGCGTGATGAGTTTGACATACGGTGTTTCACCGCAGCCTGCGCATGCACCGGAGAATTCGAGGAGCGGAGTTTCGAACTGAGAACCGATGACGGTCTTCTTGTTCTGCGGGTTAGCTTTCGGAGCAACCTGTTCCGTACCATAGTACCAGAGATCCATCTTCTGACGTTCTTCGTCGGTGTTCGGAACCATGGTGAGGGCCTGAACCGGGCAGACGTTTACGCAGGAACCGCATTCGAGGCAGTCGAGCTGGTCAACGATGATGGAAACATGATACTGTTTGCCGGATTTAGCTTTAGCAGCCGTCTGGAAGCCAGCCGGAGCAGCTTTGAGTTCTTCGTCAGTCGTGAGGACCGGACGGATGGTTGCGTGCGGGCAAACGAAGGCGCACTGCATGCAGCCGATACATTTTTCAGCATCCCAGGAAGGAACGTGGAGAGCCGGGCCTGCTTTTTCGAATTTAGCAGTGCCGGAAGGCATGGTGCCATCTTCGCGGCCAGCAAATGCGGAAACCGGGAGATCGTCGCCAACCTGTTCGAGCATCGGTTTTGCAACTTCCGTGAAGTACTTCGTAGCCGGGCGGCCTTCGACGACTTCGTCTTTAGCGTCAGCCCAGGAAGCCGGATAGTTAACTTCATGGAATTCTTTGATACCAGCATCAACAGCGCCGTTGTTCATGTCAACGACTTTCTGGCCTTTCTTGCCATAGCTCTTGACAATGGAGTCTTTCAAGTATTTAACGGCATCATCGATAGGAATGATCTTAGCAAGTGCGAAGAATGCAGCCTGCATGACCATGTTGATACGAGTGCCGAGGCCGAGTTTCTGGCCAATAGCGTCACCATTCAAGGTGTAGAATTTAACATGATGTTTAGCGATGGAACGTTTGATGCGAGCCGGAAGTTCTTTTTCCAGTTCTTCATCAGTCCAGGTGCAGTTCAGCATGAATGTGCCGCCGTCTTTAATGCCGCGGAGGACATCAAAACGTTTGATGTAGGACTGACGATGGCAAGCGATGTAGTCAGCTGCGTCGATGAGGTACGGCATATCGATCGGGCGAGTACCGAAACGCAGGTGAGAAATGGTTACGCCGCCGGATTTCTTGGAGTCATAAGCGAAGTATGCCTGAGCATACATGTCGGTATGGTCGCCGATGATCTTGATAGCGGATTTGTTAGCGCCGACAGTACCATCAGAACCGAAGCCCCAGAATTTGCAGGACGTAAGGCCAGTCGTGTCAAGCGGCATTTTCGGTTCGCGCGGAAGGCTGAGGTTGGTAACGTCGTCGTCGATAGCCAACGTGAAGCCATTGAGCGGATGTTCTTTCTTGAGTTCTTTGAAGACAGCGAGGAAGTCTTCCGGAAGAACGTCCTTGGAGCCCATACCTGTACGGCCGCCGATAACGTCGATGTTGAGGTTTTCTTCAGTTACGAAGCCAACGATATCGAGGTAGAGCGGTTCGCCAAGGGAGCCCGGTTCTTTCGTGCGGTCGATGACAGCGATCTTCTTAACTGTTTTCGGAAGAACGTTGAGGAGGTACTTGTTGGAGAACGGACGATAGAGGTGAACGTTGATGGCACCGACTTTTTCGCCCTGGCTCTGCAAGTATTCGACAGTCTGTTTAGCGACGTCGGAGAGAGAACCCATGGATACGACAACGTATTCAGCATCAGGAGCACCGTAGTAGTTGAACGGTTTGTACGTACGGCCCGTGATTTCAGAAATCTTGTCCATGTAGCCAGCTACGATATCCGGCATAGCGTCATAGAACTTGTTGGAAGCTTCTGTGTGCTGGAAGTATACGTCCGGGTTTTCTGCAGTGCCGCGGATTTCCGGATGATCCGGGTTGAGGGCACGTTTGCGGAATGCTTCGATAGCGTCCCAGTCAACGAGTTTCTTGAAGTTTTCGAAGTCCATGACTTCAACTTTCTGAATTTCGTGAGACGTACGGAAACCATCGAAGAAGTTGATGAACGGCAGGGAACCTTTAATTGCTGCCAAATGAGCGACGCCACCGAGATCCATGACTTCCTGAACATTGGATTCGGCCAAGAGACAGCAGCCTGTTGCACGAGCAGACATAACGTCCTGATGGTCACCGAAGATGTTCAGTGCATGGTTAGCCAAAGCACGAGCAGCTACGTGGAATACGCCCGGGAGGAGTTCACCGGCAACTTTGTACATGTTCGGGATCATGAGGAGGAAGCCCTGAGATGCCGTGTACGTAGTTGTCAAAGCACCAGCCTGTAAAGAACCGTGGAATGCGCCAGCTGCGCCAGCTTCGGACTGCATTTCAACAACGTTGACTTTGTGGCCGAAGATGTTTTTCATGCCAGCGGCTGCCCAATCATCGACATGTTCTGCCATAGGAGAAGACGGCGTGATCGGATAAATTGCGGCAACTTCAGTAAATGCATAGGACACCCATGCAGCTGCTTCGTTACCATCCATGGTTTTAAATTTGCTCATAGATAAAACACGCTCCTTAGATAAAAGTATACTTTCAATATGGAAAAACCATACTGATAGGCTTAAGAAAGCTATAAAGACGTCCTGTTGCATCCTCATACGGACGGCGCGGACCCTCACCCAGGTTCCATGGATGACTTCTGTTCACGTATCGCCCATACACGTCCCTATCTTGAAAAAAATGCAATGAAAAGCGGGAAGGTTCAACAATATTCAAAAAAGGTATTGCTAATATTCTTAATCTGTAATACTATTATAGTGATATTACAGATTTGCACACCAACATGCCTTTTGAAGCTTGCTGACCATCACAAACCGAACGACTTTGTAACTTTTTCTTACAAGTTAATTATATGCCTAAGTAATGCTAAATTCAATAGGAATGTGATGCTAGTTTATGCATCGTTCAGTGCTATTTTGTAAACGTATACCAATCGAGTGTATATTAAAGTGCCGATTCGGTGTACACCATTAGTGGAGGTGTTAGTATGGATTTTCATCATCTTAAATACTTTGTCGAAGTAGCCGACAAGAAATCATTCAGCAAAGCCGCGCGGACGCTGCACATTTCCCAGTCCGCCATCAGCCGCACCATCAAGGCCCTGGAAGAAGAACTGGGCGTCGTCCTCTTCATGCGCAACGCCAAAGCCGTCGAACTCACCGATGCCGGCACGATTTTCCTCTCCCACGCCAAGCGCGTCGTCTTCATGTTCGAACACTTGAAGACGGACTTTGAAAACGAATTCAAGCTGGAACAAGGGACTGTCCTCATCGGCCTGCCGCCGATCACGGGCGCACCGATCTTCGCCAACCTTCTGGGGGCGTTCAAGCAGGAATACCCGCAGATTGAACTGGACCTCTACGAACACGGCTCGAAGAAAGTCGAAATCAGCGTCCAGGAAGGCCTCATCGACCTGGGCATCGTCTGCACACAGCCGAAGGAAAAGGACTTTGAATCGTTCTTCCTGACCCAGGACCCGATGAACGTCATCATCCACCGGGACAACATCCTGTCCAAGGAAAAGACGGTTCCCCTCAAGAAGCTGGCCAATGAATCGCTGGTTCTCTACCGCGACGACTTCAACCTGCACGACGAAATCATCCAGCACTGTAAGAAAATCGGTTTCCAGCCGAAGATCGTCTTCGAAACGAGCCAGCGGGACCTCATGATCCAGACCGTCGTCGCCAATCTGGGCGTCGCCCTCCTGCCGAGCCGCCTGTGCCCGACGAAGGAAACGAATCCCCGCGTATCGGAATCGGTCGTCGTCCGTCCCCTGGTAGAACCGGAAATCATGCACGTCCTCTACGTCATCTGGAAACGGGGCCACTACCTCTCCCATGCCGCCCAGTTGTGGCTCGACTTCGTCCGCAATAAGGCCCGCGTCATTTCCAACTTATAAGGCTTATGGACAGACACAAGTTCCCTCCTGACCTGACGGGGATCCGCCAAAAGGAGCAGCACGGCCGGGCGGCCCTCTCCCGCCTGCGCCGCCGCTTCTGCCAGGCCTGGCACGGTCTGCCAAAGGCCCAGAAATGCGTCGTCATCGTCGCCCTGCTGGAATTCTTCTGGATCGCCGCCTTGCAGTTCCAGGTCTATGAACTGGCGGACACCGTATCCACCCAGCGCGTCCGCATGGCACAGCTGGAAAAGCAGGCCAAGAAACAAAATAATATGTTATATTCCGCCTCGCAGACACTGGACGATATCGAAAAGAAATGGCACCGCCTCAATTTCCGCGTCCTCGAAAACACCTGGCGCATCGAAGAACCGGAAAAAGACCCGGACGCTTTATAGTTCGGAGTTCGGAGTTTGCAGTTTGTAGCCGGTGGTTTTAATTTTTCAGCCATTCACTACAAACTAAAAACTTAAAACTCAAAAAAATAGGCTGTCACATTAATGCATGTTTCGCTTAATGTGACAGCCTATTTTTTACGATTGTCTTAATTTTCGATGATTTTCAGGAAGGCTTCCGGTTCCGGCAGGGACCGCAGTATCTTCCAGGGCGCGCACTGGGCCAGTTCCTCATAGGAATAGCGGCCGGTGGCCACGCTGATCGTGCGGGCGCCGATGGCTTTGCCGCACTGGATGTCGTAAGGCGTGTCGCCGATGACATAAGCCATCTCGATGGCATCGCCCCAGGCTTCCTTGGCGATGGCCAGGGCATTGCGGGCCAAATCATCGCGATAGTAATAATTGAAGGCGAACCCAGAATGAGAGAAATCGAAGTACTGGGACAGGCCGAAGACGTCCATCTTCATGCGGGCGCCGATGGCGCTGTTGCCGGTCAGGAGGAGCTGCCTGTAATCCTTTCGCTGTTGGAAGAAAGCCAGGTTCTCTTCTACGTGGGGCAGGACAACGCCTTCTTCGGCCTTGCGCTTCAGCCATTTCAGGAGCTTCTTTTCATAGCCCCGGCAAAAGGCATGGACTTCATCGTCTGTCGGCATGATGCTTGTAGCTTTATACAAGAGCTGCTGGCAGATGAAATTATCCGTCCGGCCGCCGGCGGCGATTTTCGGCACGGGCACGTCGGCGCCCTTGAGGTCGTGGAAGACTTCTTCAATGGCGTACAGACCGGCCCGGCCCGTATTCAATAAGGTTCCGTCAATGTCCCAGTATAGTAATTTCACAGTATTCACTCCATCTTCGGGCACGCACTTTGGTCATTACTGTTTGGATACGATGTCCTTCGTATCGCGGGCGATCATGATTTCTTCGTTCGTCGGGATGACGTACATCTTGACCGTCGAATCATCCGTGCTGATGAGGGCATCTTTGCCGCGGACGTTGTTGCGCTGCGGGTCGAGTTTCGCACCGAGGTATTCCAGGCCTTCAGCGATGGCTGCACGGTCTTCGATGCCGTTTTCGCCGACGCCAGCCGTAAAGGTGATGACGTCTACGCCGCCCATGGCAGCTGCGAAAGCGCCGATTTCCTTGCGGACCTGATAGTGGAACATGTCGAGGGCGAGCTGAGCGCGTTCGTTGCCTTCAGCAGCAGCCTGGCCGAGGTCGCGGAAGTCGCTGGAAACGCCGGAAATGCCGAGGACGCCGGATTTCTTATTCATGAGCGTATCCATTTCTTTCGTCGAAAGGTTGTGGTTGTCCATGACGTTGAGGACGATAGCCGGGTCGATATCGCCGCAGCGGGTGCCCATGAGGACGCCGGCGAGCGGTGTGAAGCCCATGGTCGTGTCGACGCATTTGCCATATTTGATGGCAGCCAGGGAAGAACCGTTGCCGAGGTGGCAGTTGATGATGCGCAGTTTTTCAACGGGTACGCCCATGACTTTAGCGACTTCGCCAGCTACATAGCGATGGCTCGTGCCGTGGAAGCCATAACGGCGGATGTGGTCTTCTTTGTAGAGTTCATACGGGAGGCCATACATGAAGGCTTTCGCCGGCATGGTCTGATGGAAAGCCGTATCGAAGACGCCGACCTGAGGAACGCCGGGCATGATGGCTTTGCAGGCGTTGATGCCGATGATGTTAGGCGGATTGTGGAGCGGAGCCATAGCCGAGCATTTTTCCAAGGCTTTCATGACTTCATCCGTAATGAGCGTGGAAGCAGCGAATTCTTCGCCGCCATGGACGACGCGGTGGCCGACAGCGTCGATGGCATCCATGGATTTGATGACGCCGCATTCAGCGTCGGTGAGGATGTCGAGGACGAGTTTGACAGCGACTTGGTGATCCGGGATGGACTGTTTGATTTCTTTCTTCTGGCCATTCCATTTGTGGGTCAGCTGCGAATCGGGAAGGCCGATTTTTTCGACCAAACCTTTTGCCATTACTTCTTCATTGTCCATGTTGATGAGCTGGTACTTCAAGGACGAGCTGCCGCAGTTTACAACCAATACGATCATGAAAATTTACCCTCTTTCATTTGTCTTAGAATTATTTGAGCTGGCCAAATACGTGGTCAACTACTTCTTTAGCCAGGGCATCGCCGTCTTTGTACATGTACATGACGTGCCATATCTGGCCATTATCTTCAAAGAAGAGACTCCGCACGATGAGTTTGGCCGGCTGGCCGTTGAGCGGTTCCGTATAGGAAGCGTCGACAACGGTGGTCTTGCGGCCGCTTTCTTCCGCGTCGGTGACCTTCGTTTGCAGATCAGAAACATCCGGTGTCTGTTTCAGCATGGCAACATATTCTTCTGCCATGGCTACAGGCGTCGTTTCGCCAGCCGTTTCGGAAACAGCGACGACATTGATGTGCTTATCGTTGTTGATGTACATCATGCCTTCCCCATTCTGGCGGCTTACATGGGCCAGGTCGAACGGTGTCATGACATAGACTTCCGAATTCCCGGCTTTGAGCTGGACATACCCGAAGCTGTATTCTTCGAGCATCGTCATGTTGCCGCATCCGGACAACAATACGACAGCTGCGGTCATGGCCGCAACTGCTAATAATTTCAATCCTTTCATGCAATCACCTATTTATGCTTTCTACAGACTAGGTTCATTATAGCATAAAAGATTTATAGCGTCACCTAAAAAAAGCGACGAATTGCAAATACTTTCGCCTCTCCCTTGGCAGGAATGAGTATACACTATTGACGTTTCCCGGCCTGCCCCGTATACTTATAACCATTAGCACGATTTTATCTAAAACATATAATATAATTCTCATCAGGCTATACTTTTTCGAGATTTTGTGAAATTTTGAACATATAGGAGGTTCTATGGAATCCCTTGCCATCATCGCCGAATTCAACCCGTTCCACACGGGTCACGCCCGTTTAATCCGCCAGGTCCGCCAGGCAGCCGGCCCGGAGGCGGCCATCGTCATCATCATGAGCGGCGCCTTCGTCCAGCGCGGCGAACCGGCTTTTTTCGATAAATGGCACCGCGCGGCCTGGGCCATCGACGGCGGTGCCGATGTGGTCATCGAACTCCCTGCCGTCTATGCCCTGTCCAGCGCGGCCGGTTTCGCTCAAGGCGGCGTCACCTTAGCCGCCCGCCTGGGCTGCCAGGCCCTGGCCTGCGGCGTCGAAGGCGGAACGGCGGCTGACTTTCTCTCCCTGGCCCGCCGCGCCGAGGGACTGACAGCCTGCCTGAAGGCAGCAAAAAAAGCCTCAGCCGGACAGCAGCTGACTGACGCACTCATGGCCGCGGCCCCTGACGAAGCCCGGCTGCTGCAGCAGCCCAATGCCCTGCTGGCCTTTGAATATGCCCGGGCCATGTTGAAACAGGAACAGCCCTTGGCCTTTCTTCCCCTGCCCCGCCAGGGCCGGCACGGCGATACCGGCCTCGGTGCCGCCTTTGCCAGCGCTTCGGCCCTGCGCCAGGCCATGCGCTGCAGCGGGACAGCCGCCGCCTGCCGGCCTTATCTCACAGCGGCCAGCCTGGCCGGTGCCGAAGACCAGCTGGCCCAGGGCGCCTTCACCGATTACGGCCGCTACGGCGATTTCGTCGCCAGCCAGAACCGCCTGCTGACGCCGGACCAGCTGCGCAGTCTGCCGGCCTTTACGGAAGGATTGGAAAACCGCTGGCACCGCGCCTTCATGGAAAGCGGCAGTTACGACCAGGCCCTCAGGAGCATCAAGACGCGGCGCTATGCCTACAGCCGCCTCTGCCGCATGGGCGCCTATACGCTCTTGCAGCCTTCGCGGGACCTCATGGACCAATCCTATGAGGCAGGACCGCAATATGCCCGTCTCCTGGCCCTCAACGGGTACGGCGCGGCCTTCCTGAAAGGGGCCAAGGGACAACTCCCGATAGTCACCAAAGTGCGTTCCGACGCTTTCGGCCTTTCTCCTCTGGGACGGGAGCAGCTGAAACTGGACCTCAAGGCCAGCAACATCCAGTCTTTTTGTTTTTCTAAAGAGGACCAGCGGAAAGGCCATCAGGATTACTACCACTCGCCTCTTTTCTTATCCATCAAAAAATAAGATTACTTTTACAATTGTTTTGCATCCTAAAATCTGTTATGATATGTATTGTATTTTTAAAATTATAAGGAGGTTTTCCGTGTGTCTTTAAATCTTAATATTTATCAGACCCTGGCTGCGGCCATCGTCGTCTACTACATCGGCGTCTTACTACGCGTCAAGATCAGTGTCCTGCGCAAGTATTGTATCCCTGCCCCCGTCGTCGGCGGCATCTTATTCGCTATCGTAAATTGCATCTTATATACGCAGGGCATCTGGAAATACGAACAGGATACGATCATGCAGAATATCTGCATGATGCTCTTCTTCACCAGCGTCGGCTATACGGCCAGCATCAGCCTCATCAAGCGCGGCGGCATCATGGTCCTGAAAATGGCCATTGTCACTACAATTCTGATCATCTGTCAGAACATCATCGGCTCCGGCCTGGCCATGGCCTTTAACCTGAGCCCGCTCCTGGGCCTGGCAACGGGGTCCATCCCCATGGTCGGCGGCCACGGTACGGCAGCGGCTTTCGGCCCGCTCCTGGAAAGCATCGGCCTCGACGGCGGCGCGACCATTGCCGTCGCAGCAGCTACGTTCGGCCTCGTCGCCGGCGGTGTCATCGGCGGCCCGATTGGCGAAGAACTGGTCCACAAATTCCACCTCGTCAGCTCGGCCGAATCGGAACGCTTCGACCCGTCCTTCAATGCCGGCACCGTTTCGACGCTCAAAGCCGTCGCCGGCAATAAAGAACGCGCAGAAAACGCCATTAAGATTGAAAATAAAATCGGCCAGACCATCGACAACTACCGCTTCATGAACGCCATGGCCCACCTCTTCCTGGCCATGGGCCTGGGCACCCTGGTCAGCGGCTTCTTCAGCAGCATCGGCCTGGTCTTCCCGGGCTATATCGGCTCCATGATTGTCGCCGCCATCATCCGCAACATCGCCGACTTCACGCACGCCTACAAAATCTACCAGCGCGAAAGCGAAGTCCTGGGCAATCTGAGCCTGACCGTCTTTTTGACCTGCGTCCTCATGAGCCTCAAGCTCTGGCAGCTCGCCGACCTGGCCATCCCCCTGGTCGTCATGCTCCTCAGCCAGGCCCTGTTCATGGCCATCTTTGCTTACTTCATCGTCTTCCGCGCCATGGGCAAGGACTACGAAGCAGCCGTCATGACCAGCGGCGTCTGCGGCTTCGGCCTCGGCGCTACGCCGAACGCCATCGCCAACATGACAGCCATGACCGAACTCTTCGGCCCGGCACCGACGGCCTTCTTCGTCATCCCCCTCATCGGCTCGCTCATCATCGACCCAGTCAACGCATCGATTATCACCGTGTTCATCAATATATTCCACTAGGGGTTAGGGGTTAGCAGTTTGTGGCTCGTGGCTCGTGGCTCGCGGCCCCTATGGCAGCCCGGCTCTCCTGCTAGGAGAGCTGTCAGCGCAGCTGACTGAGAGGTTAATCGGCGATCTGCCGCCTACGAACTGCAGTATCAGTTTGCGGAATTCCCACAAGCGGGCCGCCCAGCCACAGCTGTCCGTTCCAGCAACCGTCCTGCACCTCCCGTTGGTTGGCACCTGACGGGCTGGAAAGGCTTGGGACGGCCCCTACGGCAAAAGGTCCTGTCGTCTAACGACAGGACCTTTTGCTGGAGGAATGTCCCTTCCGGTCACACACCGGGAGGGGCTTTTCTGTATGGAATTTTATTTTGCCATCAGGCTGGCTACTTTATTGGCAAAGGCGACGGGATCGTCGGGCATGATGCCTTCCAGGAGCAGGGCCTGATCGTAGAGCAGGTTGCAGTAGTCCTTGAAGGACTGGCTGTCTTTGCCCTGGTCGTGGACGGCTGTCAGTTTGCTGAACAGTTCATGCTGCGGGTTGATTTCCAGGATGCGGCGGGCCTTGAGCATGGGGTTGTTGGCAGCGGCAAAGGCCTGTTCCATGGCCAGCGACGGGCCGGCAGCATCGGCGACGAGGCAGACGGCACCGCTCTTCAAGCGGTTGGACAAGCGGACATCGGCGACTTTATCGCCCAGGAATTCTTTCATGTCCTTCAAGAGGCCTTCATTATCCTTGGCCAGTTCTTCGTTCTTCTTCTTTTCTTCCTTGAAGGCGTCGTCTTCCAGGTCCAGGTCGCCGCGGCTGATGGAGTGGAAGCGGTGGCCTTCGTATTCGCCGATGGCTTCGACGGCGAATTCATCGACCGGGTCGGTCATGTAGAGGACTTCGATGCCGCGGTCGCGGAGCATTTCCATCTGCGGCAGGCCTTCGATGGCTTCTTTATCCTTGCCCGTTGCGTAGTAGATCTTCTGCTGGCCGTCTTTCATGCGGTCGACGTATTCTTTGATGGTGCACAGTTTGCCATCTTTCGACGACATGAAGAGCAGCAGGTCTTTTAATTTTTCGACGTTGTTTTCACCGGTCATCATACCGCTGTAAACGCCGATTTTCAGGGATTTACCGTATTCAGCCCAGAATTTTTCGTATTTTTCACGGTCCTTTTCCAGGTTGCGCTTCAACGTCTTGAGGATGGTCTTTTCCAGGTTACGACCGATGAGGCTCAATTCGCGGCTCTTCTGCAACAGTTCACGGGAAATGTTCAACGACAGGTCCGGCGAATCGACGAGGCCTTTGACGAAGCGCAGGTAATCCGGCAGGAGGTCCTTGCATTTATCCATGATGAAGACGTGGCGCGAATAAAGCTGGATGCCCGGTTCATAATCGGCATAGTAGAGGTTGAACGGAGCCTTGCCCGGGATGAAGAGCAGTGCCGTGTAATCGACGGCCCCTTCGACGCGGTTGTGGAAGATTTCCATCGGTTCTTCCCATTCATAGAACTGATGCTGGAAGAATTCCTTATATTCTTCCGGTTTGATGTCCGATTTATTGCGCGTCCACAAAGGCTGCATGGAGTTCAGCGTCCGCGTTTCCGTATGTTCTTCTTCCGGTGCGTCTTCGATGACCTTGCCGTCGGCGTCCTTCGGTTTTTCCTTGGTCGTGAAGTCCATGGTGATCGGGTAGCGGATATAGTCGGAATACTTCTTGACCAGGCTCTGGAGGGTCATTTTGTCGGTATAGTTTTCTTCACTGTCGTCGCCGTAGAAGTCCTTGCCCAGGCTGAGGATGATTGTCGTGCCGTGTTTCGGTTTCTGACATTCTTCCAGGCTGTATTCGCCGTCGCCAGTGGATTCCCATTTATAAGCCTGTTCTTCGCCGGCCTTGCGGGTGACGACCGTGACTTTATCGGCGACCATGAAGGCCGAATAGAAACCGACACCGAACTGGCCGATGAGGTCCTTATCCGTGCTGTCGGCATCCTGGGATTCTTTCAATTTTTCCAGGAAGGCCTTGGTGCCGGACTGGGCGATAGTACCGAGGTTTTCCATCAAATCCTGTTTATTCATGCCCAGGCCGTTATCGGAGATGGTCAACGTGTGGGCATCGGCATCAGGCGTCAAATGGATTTCAAAGTCCGTATCGCCTTCGAGGAGGTCGCCATTGGTCAAGGACTGGTAATGCAGCTTGTCGATGGCATCGGATGCATTGGAAATCAGTTCGCGCAGGAAGATTTCGTGGTTCGTATAAATAGAATGGACCATCAAGTCCAGTAATTGTTTCGTTTCAGCTTGAAATTCATGGGTTTCTTTCGCCATATTCAAACACTCCTTTGTACGATTCTGCCGTAGTGGCGGATACCTTCAGGTACCCTTACACCAATATCATACAGCAAAAAGTCAAATAGTCAAGTATTTTTTAAGAATTTGACCTTTATTGTGTATCCAGTATGCAATTTGAAATAGTGTATCAGATTGTATTATACTATATTTAGCACGTTAGTATGATTAAAAGAGATAGGTATTCGCAGGCCGCAGGGGCTGTCCTGCCAAGGCGGCCCGGCTCTCCTGCTAGGAGAGCTGTCAGCACAGCTGACTGAGAGGTTATTTCGCAGTCTGCGGTGCCAGATTATGGGGTTTCCACAAACGGGCCACTAATCTCAAAGGAGTGATAGATATGCAACAGACATATGGTTTAGAACGCATAGGACTCATGAATCCCAAAGTAGTATACCGCAATATGTCGCCGGCCTGGCTGACGGAACAGGCCCTCTTGAATGGCGAAGGCGTCCTCAGCGACACTGGAGCCCTGGTCGTGCGGACCGGCAAATATACCGGCCGGGCACCGGATGACAAGTTCATCGTCGATACGCCGTCCATCCACGACTACATCGCCTGGAACAACATCAACCGGCCCATTTCCAAAGAAAAATTCAACGCCCTCAAGAGCAAAATCCTGGCCTACTTCCAGAACCGGCCCATTTACCTCTTCGACGGCTTTGCCGGCGCCGACGAGCTGTGCCGCAAGAAATTCCGCGTCGTCAATGAACTGGCCAGCGAATGTCTCTTCATCCGCAACCTCCTCATTCGGCCGACAGCAGAAGAACTGGCCCAGTATGGCGAACCGGACTTCACTATCCTCGTCGCCCCGGGCTTCCAGTGCAATCCGCAGATCGACGGCACCCATTCCCAGGCGGCCATCCTCGTCGACTACGAATCGCGTACCGTCCTCATCGCCGGTACGCGCTATGCTGGGGAAATCAAGAAGAGCGTCTTTTCGGTCATGAATTATTTCCTGCCCAACGAAGGTGTCCTGCCCATGCACTGCTCGGCCAACATGGACCCGGTCACCAAGGAAACGGCCATCTTCTTCGGCCTGTCCGGCACGGGCAAGACGACCCTTTCGGCCGACCCGAACCGCAAGCTCATCGGCGACGACGAACACGGCTGGTCGCCGCGGGGCATCTTCAATTTTGAAGGCGGCTGTTACGCCAAATGCATCAACCTCAACCCCGAAAAGGAACCGTATATCTACAATGCCATCAAGGCCGGGACCCTCGTGGAAAACGTCGTCCTCGACGAAGACACGCGCCATCCCAACTACTTCGACAGCAAGATAACCGAAAATACGCGGGCCGGCTACCCTATCGACTACATCCCCAATGCGGCCCAGCCCGGCAAAGGCGGCATCCCGACGGTCATCATCTTCCTCACGGCCGACAGCTTCGGCGTCTTGCCGCCCATTTCGCGGCTCAGTAAAGAAGCGGCGATGTACCACTTCGTCACGGGCTTCACGTCGAAAGTCGCCGGCACGGAACAGGGCATTACCGAACCGATTCCGACCTTCTCGACCCTCTTCGGCGAACCCTTTATGCCCTTGGCGCCGGATATTTACGCCGGCATGCTCGGCGAACGCATCGAAAAGTACAACACCAAGGTCTACCTGGTCAATACGGGCTGGACCGGCGGCCCCTACGGCATCGGCAGCCGCATGGACCTGAAATACACGCGGGCCATGATCACCGCCGCCTTGAACGGCCAACTCGACAACGTCCCCTACCGTCACGACATGCGCTTCAACGTCGACATCCCCCAGGTCTGCCCAGGCGTGCCCAACCAGATACTCAACCCGCGGGCGACGTGGGACAACAAGAAGTCCTATGACATCATGGCCAAGAAAGTCGCCGCCATGTTCTACGAAAACTTCAAGACCAAGTACCCCGACATGCCCGAAGAAATCATCCAGGCTGGACCGCGGGTGTAGCTGGGCGCCCGTCCCGGGCAGGCCGCAGGCCGCAGTTCGCAAGCCGCAGGCCGCAGTTCGCAAGCCGCAGGCCGCAGCGACATCATAGATGTCGCACTGTAGGGGCCGTCCTGTTAAGGCGGCCCGTTGTGGGAATCCCGTTATCGTTCATCATATAGTTGCCTTTCGGACTTGGCTCAATTTGACGGGACCGCCGATGAAGATCTGCTGCAGTTCCCCTTGTTCGCCGACTTTGGCGGCAATGGCCAGGGTACCGCCGGGCTGCTTCATGTAGCAGGCCACGTTCTTATGAGTCGTGCAGGCCAGGGCCGCGGCGACGGCTGCCGATCCGCTGCCGCAGCTGTTTTCCCAATAAAGCGTATCCGTATCGCGGACGTAGACAGCGGGAATCATGGCCTGTTCCTTCGTATCGCAGAGAATCAGGCCGTAAGCCGGGAAATCCTCGCCATCGACGTAATCAGCCAGGATATGCCAGTATTTCTCTTTATCAATGCCTTCTAAATCAGGCACGAAGTGGACGAAGTGCGTAATACCCGGCAAATCGACGCGGAAAAAACGGGCCGGCACATCGCCGGCGTCGACGAGGACGCCGCTCACATCTTCGGGATAAGGCATTTCAATGAAGGCTTCGTACAGGCCATCGCCTTTCTGGGCAACCTTAGCCGGCAGGACCGTATCGCAGCCCGAGCAGGATACATCGTATACGCCTTGTGTCCCGCCGTCACAGGCCAGGGCCCAGGCCACCGCCGACCGCGATGCATTGCCGCAGAACTCGCCGCCCATCATGTCGACGCGCAGGGGCTTGCCCGCTTCGCGGGTCACATAGCCGACCTGTTCCGCTTCGATGCCCGGCAGAGCCAATAACTTCGCCGCCAAAGCACTGTGTTCCTCTTTCGGTACTGGCGTCAGCACCAGAATCGTCGTATTGCCGCTAGGGTCGGCTACTAAATAATCTATGGTCATGTCCATCGCTCCTTTAGTCTAGTAAAATATGTTCCTATTATACCATGATTTGGCGAAGGACGCAGGCCGCAGTTCGCCGGCCGCTGTAGGGGGCTGTCGCACGAAGATTTTTGCCATCATGCAAGGCCCCTTTTACTTTATAGTTTGTAGTACGGAGTTTGTAGTTTGTAGAAGTTGGCTTTAAATTTTTTACCATTTTCTACAAACTTAAAACTACAAACTTAAAACTCAAAAAGAGGCTGTCTTAATGCGACAGCCTCTTTTAAGAGTTTAGCAGCCAGGGGTTGGTGAATAGCGACCGGCGGGGCGGCAACAGACGTCCCTATACGCCCAAAATATGGTATAATGTAATTGAATAGGAGTCATGCTCCCATCGAATTTATGATAAAGGGGTTGATCTTATGTCGAAAACGGCAGCAGATATCATGGAAAAAAATGTCATTACGGCGCAGAAAGATACGTCTATCTTTGACCTCGTCGATATGTTCGTAGAAAACAACATCACGGCCATTCCTATCATCAAAGACGACAAGGAAATCATCGGCATCGTCACCGACGCAGACCTCCTGTACAAGGAAGTCAAGCCCTGTGTCCCCCAATACGTCAACCTCCTGGGAGCCAACATCTATTACGGCAACCTCAAGGAATACCAGCAGGGCTTCAAGAAACTCTTTGCCTGCACGGCCGAACAACTCATGACCAAAAAAGTCATCATGGCCGGCCCGGACGCCACCATGGAAGACCTGGCCAGCGTCATGGTCGCAGAACACCTGAAAGCCATCCCCATCGTCAAGGACAAGAAGCTCCTGGGCATGGTAGAACGAAAGAACATCCTCAAACAACTCTATAACGAATACGGTGAAAATACGCAGTGAAAAAAAGCGCTGTCGCATATGCGGCAGCGCTTTTTTAGCAGTTAGCAGTTAGCAGCTAGCGGCTGGCGGCCCGGCTCTCCTGCTAGGAGAGCTGTCAGCGTAGCTGACTGAGAGGTTAATTCTCGTCCTATTCGGAATCGCATGCTTTACATGTTGGGCTACTACAAACCCATTATGGCAGCGGGCTCGCCACGTGCGAGCCCCTACATCGTTATTTATTCTGCAAACTCATTTATCTTCGTACACGCGGACGCGGAGGTGGAGGCCCAGTTTGTCGCAGATGGCGCGGCATTTCTTGATTTCTTTGCTGTCTTCGACGTGGTCGACGACGGTGAGGACGACGTTGGGGACGTACTGTTTACAGTCGACGGCGAATTTGAGCATGGCGTCATAAGACTGGATGCCGAATTTGCTGCGCGTCAGTTCCAGGTAGCGTTCCTTATTGGACGCATTCATGCTAATGGAAATGGTATCGAGGATACCGCCACCAAAATCGGGGGCCGTATCGCGACCATAGGCCAGGTCGGACAGGCCGTTGGTATTGACGCGGGTCTTCACGCCGGGATGTGTTTCCTTGACGTACTTCAAGAGAGCCGTCAAATCGGCCAGCCGTTCCGTCGGTTCGCCGAAGCCGCAGAAGACGACTTCGTTGATGTGGTCCCAGGGAGCGCCATCGAGAGCCTTCTTCACTTCATCGACGGTCGGTTCCCGCTTCAGCCACAGCGTTTCATTTTCGGCCATCTTCTTCATAGAGCGCAGACAGAAAGTACACGAACAGGTACAGCGGTTGGTCAGATTGACATACATGCTCCACTGCCCTTCAGGCTTCATCTTCAAGCCATCTGCGAGATCTACATATTGTCCTTGTCCTACTACAGTGTAAACGATCATAATACCCTATCCCCTTTTTTGTTATTTAGAGCTGCCTGAATAGCAGACATCATCTCAGTGTCGTCAGATATTCTTCAAAGGCCAGTCCGGCGTTGTGCGGCAGGTCCAGTTCTTCCGTATAGGCCATGACGCGGCAGATGAAGTCCGACGCCTTCTGTACGGCCTGTTCCAGGCTTTCGCCGCGGACGACGGATGCCGATACGATGGCCGTAAAGACATCGCCTGTACCGCTTCGGTCGCCGCCGACCTTCTTGGCCCGGACCCAGCTCATCTTCCCCTGGTCATAGATAAAATTGCCGATGTACGGACCCTCGTGGATGCCCGTCAAGATGACGCCCTGCGGTCCCTTGGCGGCCAGGGCCTTGGCCATGGCGGCGAAATCGTCCTCGCTCAGGTTGCGGTCCGACCGGTACGGCAGGTTCAAAAGCTCACAGGCTTCGGTCACATTGGGCGTCACTACGTCGGCATAGGACAGGAGACGCCGCATTTCATCGCACATCTCCTGGGTATACGACGGATACAGCTGGCCATTGTCGCCCATGACAGGATCGACGATAGCCAATGTATGGGGTCCCTTGAAATCGCGGAGGAAATCAAGGACGATGTCGATCTGCCGGGCCGAGCCGAGGAAGCCCGTACTGATGCCGTCAAAGGTCAGGCCGTTCTTCTTCCAGCTCTCGATATACGGCGCCATGTGGTCCGTATAGTCGTCGAGATAATAGTCGTGGAAGCCCGTATGGACCGACAAGATGGCTGTCGGCAAAATGCAGCCCTGGACCTTCAGGGCCGACACGATGGGCAGGGCCACGGCAATGCTGCAGCGGCCATAGCCGGTCACATCATTGACCAGAGCCAGTTTCTTCTGATGCATATACAATCATTCCTTATCTTTTCAGGCTATAACCATAACCATGGAATTTAGCCTTGACCAGACAAGCGGCCAGTGCATAAGCGGCAATCATATTGACAACGCCTTCCCCGATGAGCCCCGGCACCATGGGGATGCCGACGGCCCAGCTGCCGTAGAGGAGACTGCCCGATACGGTATAAGACAGGACCATCCAGGCAGCGGATAAGAAGAAACCGATGAAGACGCGCGGCGACGTCAGCGTCCATTCCCGTTTGTCCGGGCGTACCGTATAAAAGACGGCTTCGACCATGACGTACTTGATGATCAGCGTCGGGATGATCCAAATCGGGAAACCGCCGATGAAATCGGACAGGGCCGACCCGATAGAGGCAGCCAGGGCCGCCTGCCGGCGTGTACTGAACAGGACCGACGCAAAAATAATCGCATCTCCCAAATGAGCATAGCCCAGTGGAATGGGAATCTTCGGCACAAAAGTGAGGACGAAGACCAAAGCCGTCAAAACGGCCGCATAACAAAGGCTCCCAGCCGAAGTGGCCGATTGTTTGTGTTCCATAGAATATGATGACATGTGAAATCCCCCTAACGGTTACAGAGTTTCACACATTGGCCAATGTATGGTTATGATTAATCTGTACTCTATTTTAGGGTATATCTACCCCATTGTAAATGGGACAGATTGAACTTTTTCTGTCTAACAGAAAAAGTTCAATCTGTAGGGGCCGTCCCAAAGGGCGTCCCGCCTGAATCCAATAGAAAAAGTTCAATCCGTAGGGGCCGTCCCAAAGGGCGTCCCGCCTGAATCCAACAGAAAAAGTTCAATCCGTAGGGGCTCCCACGTGGGGAGCCCGTCGAGTATTTGGCGGCACTCTCCTCAAACGGGAAAAGCGTTCATATTCTGGAGCAGGCTTGCCACGTGCAAGCCCCTATAAAATCAAAACGGGACCGTGCATGACGACATATGTCTTCGTGCACGGTCCCGTTGGTTATACGAACCGCTCAATCACACCAGCTTGCGGGATTCCCACAACGTGCCACATGCGGGCTCGCCACGCGCGAGCCCCTACATATCAAAATTCGATGGCCCCTACGGCGACATGATTCATGGCGCTGCGGCCTGCGGCCTGCGAACGGCGGACTCGCCACCCGCGAGCCCCTACATATCCAAATAGGTCCAACCCTGGTCCTGGTGGATTTTCTTTTCTTTCATGAGGTGGCCCAAGGCGCGCTTGAAGGCGGCTTTGCTCAGGCCGAATTTGGCTTTGATGACGGCCGGTGCCGTCTTGTCACCATAGGGCATCTTGCCCTTGCGCTTCTTGAGGAAGTCCAGGATGCGTTCGGCATCGGGATTGATGGCATTTTCCTTGGTCTGGCGCAGGGAGATGTTGATGCGGCCGTCTTCGCGCAGGTAGGTGATGCGGCCTTTGATCATCTGGCCGATGAGGATGGGCCCGTTGAATTCGCTGCGGTGCAGGAAGGCGATCCAGCGTTCGCGGGTCATGAGGTATGCCCCCTGGTCGGTCATGTTGTAGACCGCCCCTTCGACCCAGTCGCCGACTTTGGCGTCCGTCGCCGCCCGCGAAGCCCGGCGCATTTCGTCTTCCACTTCCATAGAGACGGCCAGACGGTGGGACTTGTCTTCATAGAGCTTGACCCAGACGTATTCCCCTTCCTTGGGGCGGCCTTTCATTTCGGCAAAGGGCATGAAGATGCCCCGTTCCGTGCCGACGTCGACGAAAGCGCCGAAGCGCGTCGTATTGATGACCGGCGCATAGCCGATCTGCCCGACTTTAATCATCGGCAGGCGCATGGAGGCCGTCAGGCGGCCCGACGGATCGTGGTACAAGAAGACCGTCACTTTGTCGCCGACTTTGACGTCGCCTGTCTGCTGGTTCTTATGGAGTAAAATATCGTCGTTCGTATTGCCCGTACCGCCGTTCAAAAAGACGCCCATATCGCTCTGGCGCAGGACTTCCAGCGTAACAATACTATTTTCCTGAAGTGTCATCATCTTATTCACCTTCGTAGGCAATGCGCGGTGCGTCGCACCATAAGTTTTCCAGATCGTAATACTGACGATCCTGTTCGACGAAGACGTGGGCAATGACTTCACCGGCATCGATGAGGATCCACTTGCCTTCGCGGTAGCCTTCGACGTGACGGACATCATAGCCGTTCTTTTCCATCTGTTCTTCGATATTGTCGGCAATACTCTGGGACTGCCGGTTGTTGCGGGCACTGCAGATGACGAAGTAGTCCGCCATGAGGGACGAATCGCTCATATCGAGGGTGACGATGTCCCAGGCTTTCTTGTCGTCAGCGGCCTTGCAGGCAATTTCATAGCTCTTCAGTTCTTTCGGTTGTTCAGCTTTCGCTGCTTTCATGGTAATTGGCATGTATATAGTAACTCCTTTATGACGTAATTATTGTTTCGTATCATCCGGTTCCGGCGCCGTCGAGATGGCGTTGTTCGTGCGGCCAATGACTTTCTGGACTTCGACCGGATCGTAGGTCCAGTAGTATTTCGTATCGCCGTTCTTGCCGCTCATGGCCATTTCGCCGGGCAGGATATAGAAATCGATGTTGTCAGCCGTCACGCCGCGGAAATCGAAGGCCAGCTGGGCCATGTCCTTGACGGAAATGTTGGAATCGACGTTGTGCCAGGCCCGGTACATGAAGAAGGCATTGGTCACGCCGAAGCAGTCCTGCCGGTCTTCATAGAAGTTCTTGATGAACCGTTCCTGCCGCTGCGTCCGCGACAGATAGCCGTCCGCATCGATATAGCGCATATAGCCGGCGGCTTCCTTCCCGGTCAGGGTCTGATAGCCCTGGAAGAGGTTGATGTCGGTCTTCCCCGTCGCTTCGTCGCCGTGGTACATGTTCTTTTCGACGTAAATCGGCACACCGCCGCTGAGGTCGACCATCTTCGAGAAGGAATCGGCCGTAAAGGTCGCATAATACGGGATGGGGATGTGGAAAATGTCTTCGACGACGGCCCGGACCAGGCTCATGCCGCCTTCACTGTAGACATCCTGCAATTCCTGGATGCCCTTTTCCTTGCGCCCTTCGATTTTCGTATCGTCAGGCAGCATGATGATGTCGATGTGCTTCTTGGCCTTGTTGATAGCCGCAACGCCGACGAAATTCGCCTGCTGCGGGTCCCCGCCATCGGTGCCGAGAAGCAGGACGTAGAGCGGCTTGTCCGGGCTGGTCTGGGCAAAGACGGAGCTGTCGCTCTGGGTCTGGCTCGTGTCCGGCACATCCTGCTGGATCGGCGCCTCTTTGATGGACTGGTAATGCAGGTACAGGGACCGGCCTGCCAGGACGATGGCGATGGCGGCGACGACGGCCAGGATGCGGTATAATATCTTTCTTCGTTTCTCCTGTGTCATCCTCAGGCCTTCCCATCTGCGGCACGGACGACGTCGATCTGGGCATTGCGGTTGGCGACGGTGCCGACGAAAATAGGTTTGCCCTGGTCGAGGAGATGGCGGATCGTCGAATCATAGCCCAAGAGGACGGCTTCATCGAGGTCGCGCCGGGCTGCCTGGCGCAGGTCGTCGACACCGTCGAAGTCGCGGTTCACTTCGATGTAATCGGCGAGGAAAATGATTTTTTCCAGGGTGCTCATCTGTTCCGCCCCGGTCGTGTGGTGGGCGACGGCCCCCAAGAGGGCCGGGTCGGTAATGCCATAGCGCTCCTTGGCGATGGTCACGGCCGCATAGCCGTGGAGCAGGCCGCCGTTAGCCAGGATAGGTGCCGGCAGGACGGGAAAGGATTTTTCCGCCAGTGCCTGCATCTCCGGCAGGGGCAGCTGTTTGGCAGCATCGTGCAAAAGGCCGGCTACTTCAGCCGTATCGGCATCGCAGCCGTAGCGGTCTGCCAATTCGCGGGCCGCTGCTGCTACACCCAGTACATGGGTATAGCGATGAGAAGACAGAGATTTCTTTAAATCCTCTTTGATTCTATCTTTGAATTCTTCGTTGTACATTGATATACTCCATTTTTTCTGATGTATTCGGCCACAGCCGGCGGTATCATATAGCGCACAGATAGCCCTAAGCGGATGCGGCGGCGCAGTTCTGTCGATGAGATTTTCATGGTCGGTACGGGCAGCTTGAGGATATGCTTCCCCAGCTCTCCGAAAGAGGCGATGATGGAATCGATCTGTTCTGAGCCATCGGGCCGGGTCGCTCCGACGAACTGGCACAGCTTCAGGATTTCTTCCGGTTCCTTCCAGTTGTGCAGGTCGTGGATCGTGTCTGTGCCGGATATAAAATACAAGATATACGACGGTCCGTAGAGCTTCTTCAGGAAGCGCAGCGTATCGACCGTATAGGAGTTGCCCTTGCGGCGCATCTCCATATCACTGACTGTAAAATGCGGGTTGTCAGCCGTAGCCAGGCGCGTCATGGCCAGGCGCTGCTCGGCCGTCGCGCCGTTGACGTTCTTGTTGGGCGTGATGTATGACGGCACGAAGAGGACCTTGTCCAGGTGAAAGGTCTGGCGCGCTTCTTCAGCGATCATGAGATGTCCTAAATGGATGGGATTGAAGGTCCCTCCCATGATGCCGAGCCTAGTGATTTCCATGGTACCAATAGATTCCTCCCCAGGCGATAGCTACTGCTAACGCGTAAAGCAATAAAAATCTGGCATAATGCCGGTATTCAAACTGTGTCTTCGGCGACGCAGCGTACTGGCGCAGGGTCCGTCCATACCCGCGCAGCTTCCGCAGCCTCAACGGACCTGACCGTCGCCGTCGACGAGGTATTTATAGGACACGAGGGCTTCCAGCCCCATGGGTCCGCGGACATGCAGCTTCTGCGTGCTGATGCCGATTTCGGCGCCAAAGCCGAATTCAAAGCCATCGGTGAAGCGCGTCGACGCGTTGACGTAGACAGCGGCCGAATCGACGGCGGCCTGGAAGGCAGCCGCAGTGGCCTTGTTTTCCGTGATGATGGCTTCCGAATGATGGGTGCTGAAACGGCGGATATGGTCCAGCGCTTCCTGGAGGGAGCCGACGACCTTGACCGACATGATGAGGGCGTTGTATTCCGTCGCCCAGTCGTCGTCACTGGCAGCCTTCATGGCGCTGGGCTGGCAGGCTTCGTCGTCACCACGCAGCTCGACGCCGTCGGCTTTCATGACCGGCGCCAGTTTCTTGAGGAAGGCCTGGGCCACGTCGCGGTGGACCAGGAGCGTTTCCATGGCGTTGCACGTCGACGGCCGCGAGACCTTGGCGTTTTCGACGATTCTGACGGCCATGTCCAAATCGGCATCCTTGTCGACGTAGACGTGGCAGACGCCGCTCCCCGTTTCGATGCAGGGCACTGTCGCCGTGTCGACGACCATGCGGATCAGGCCAGCCCCGCCGCGGGGAATGGCCAGGTCGATATAGCGGCGCAAGGTCAAGAGTTCTTTGACCAGAGCCCGGTCGGTATCCTCGATGAGGTTCACAGCATCGGCCGGAAGGCCGGCTGCGGCCAGGCTTTCACGGATGACTGCAGCCAGGGCCGTATTGGAAGCGATGGCTTCACTGCCGCCGCGGAGAACACAGGCATTACCGGCTTTGACGCAGAGGACGGCGGCGTCGACAGTGACGTTGGGCCGCGATTCATAAATGATGGCGATGACGCCTAAGGGCACGCTGACCTTGCGGATGTGCAGGCCGTTGGGGCGGTCCCATTCGTCGAGAACGACGCCGGCCGGGTCGGGCAGGGCGATGACCTGGCGGACGCCTTCGGCCATGGCAGCGATGCGCTCTTTGGTCAGCGTCAGGCGGTCGACCATGGCCGGCGCCATGCCCTTGGCTTTAGCCCGCTGCAAGTCGACGGCATTGGCTGCCAGGATATCGGCTTCATGGGCGACGAGGCCGTCGGCGATGGCGGCCAGGGCCTGATTCTTTTCCGCCGTAGAGGCAGCGGCCAGGACGTACGAGGCTTCCTTGGCATCACGGCCTTTGCGGAATACTTCGGATATCATAGAAAATCCCCCCTTTTAATACATGGCGACGAGATTATCGCGATGAATGACTTCCTCATAAATGCCATTATGGCCCAGGACCTTGGGAATATCCGCAGACTGCAGGCCCTTGATGGCATTGATGTTGACGCTGCTGTAGTTGCTGATGCCCTTGGCAATGGTCAGGCCGTCGTAGACGACGCTGACGATGTCCCCTTCATCAAAGATGCCTTCGACGGCGGTAATGCCGACGGGCAGGAGGCTCGAACCGTGGTCGATGATGGCATTGCGGCAGCCCTGGTCGACGACGATCCGGCCCTGGGCCTTGCTGCCCGATACGAGCCAGCGCTTCTTCGAGTGCAGCGGCGTTTCTTTAGCTTTGAACAGCGTCCCCACTTCTTCGCCGGCGCAGATACGGCTGATGATGCCGTCTTCACTGCCCGAGGCGATGACCATGTCCACATCGGCTGCCGTGGCAATGGACGCGGCCTGTATCTTAGTGTACATGCCGCCCGTGCCCATGCTGGACCCGGCGTCGCCGGCGATTTCATAGATGTGCTTGTCGATGTTGTCGACGACAGGGATGATTTTGGCATCATCATGGGTCCGCGGATTGTCCGTGTAGAGGCCATCGATGTCGGACAAGAGGATGAGCAGGTCGGCGTCGACGAGGCCGCTGACCATAGCCGACAGCGTGTCGTTGTCGCCGATTTTGTATTCATCGACGGCGACGACGTCGTTTTCATTGATGATGGGAATGACGCCCATGTCGAGCATCGTCAGCAAGGCGTTGCGGGAGTTCATGAACTTGCTCCGGTCCTGGGAATCCATGCGGGTCAGAAGGACCTGGCCGACGACCTGGCCGTATTCGCGGAAGAGCCGTTCATACGTATGCATGAGGACGCCCTGGCCGACGGCGGCGAGGGCCTGCTTTTCCCGTATCGACCGGGGCCGGTGGTCCATGTGGAGCGGCGCCATGCCGGCATTGGTCGCGCCGGAGCTGACGAGGATCATCTGCTTACCCTGGTTCTGGAGATCCGCCAGTTCCCGGACCAGGTGTTCCATGCGCCGGTAGTTCAATTTTCCCGTAGCATGGGAAATGGTGCTGGACCCGACCTTGACGACGATGCGTTTCTTCTGGCCGAAGTCCCTGCTTGTACTGTTCACAAAGCCTCACGTCCTAGTCTTTAATAAATTCGTAATGAGATTTCTTGTCTTTCTTCTTGAATAAGACGCCGTAGTGGCCGATGACCTGGATGAGTTCGGCGCCGAGCATATCGGCCAAATCTTCCATGGTTTCCTTCGTCGGCAGATTGGCGTTGTTGAGGACGTGGGCCTTGATCAGTTCCCGCGCCGTAATAGCGGCACGGGCGCTGTCGATGACGGCATCGCTGAGGCCGTCCTTGCCGATCTGGACGACAGACGGCATGAGGCTGGCCATGCCCTTGAGTTGCTTCTTATCTTTATTGTTCATATGGATCTCCTTAGGTTCATTATTATGTAAAACAAGTAGGATTCAGGCGGGCTCGCCACGTGCGAGCCCCTACGGGGTATTGGGTATGTTGCCGCAGGCTGTAGGGGCGTGCCGTGGCGTGCCCGCTCCACCCCCTAGGGGGAATCCCCGTTTCCCGTCCATGGGGTTTGAAATGCGTGATTCACAGGACTCTGGCGGGCCGCCCGCTCCTGATTCAACCTCTCAGTCAGCTTCGCTGACAGCTCCCCTATCAGGGGAGCCAATGGCGGCCTGCGTTATTTGTGGTATTCAAATTCCATGGAATAAATGCGGACGGTGTTACCGTCCTGGATGCCGTGTTCCTGGAGGAGCTTGTCCAGTTCCATGTAGCGCCAGATGCGCTGGAAGCGGCGCAGGGACTGGTCGTCGTCGAAGTTGGTCATGGCGACGAGGTTTTCGATGCGGGCGCCGGTGATGACGAAGGCGCCATCGTCATCGCGCTTGACTTCAAAATCCGGTTTATTCTGGGCTTTATAGACAACTTCTTCCGTCGTTTCGTCCGGTTCTTCGACGTATTCTTCGAGCATCGTCCAGACCCGTTCCAGGAGCTTGTCCATGCCTTCGCCGGTCATGGCGCAGATGGGATAGACTTCGACGCCGTGAGCGGTCATGTAGTCCATGAGCCGTTCCAGGTTGTCCGAATCGCCGAGGAGGTCGATTTTGTTGGCCGCTACGACCTGGCGTTTGCGCGCCAGTTTTTCGCTGTATTTCGCCAGTTCGGCATTGATCTTTTCATAGTCTTCGATGGGGTCGCGCCCTTCGATGCCCGACACGTCGACGACGTGGATGAGGATCTTCGTCCGTTCGATGTGACGCAGGAAATCGTGGCCCAGGCCGACGCCTTCACTGGCGCCGTCAATGAGGCCGGGGATATCGGCCATGACGAAACTGCGGTGGTCCGGCAGGTTGACGACACCCAAAATCGGGTTGAGCGTCGTGAAGTGGTAAGCTGCGACTTCCGGCTGGGCTGCCGAAACCTTGCGCAGGATACTCGACTTGCCGACGCTGGGGTAACCCAGGAGGCCGACGTCAGCCAGGACCTTCAGTTCCAGGCGCAGCCACCGTTCTTCCCCCGGTTCGCCTCGTTCGGCAAAGGTCGGCGTCCGGTTGGCACTGGTGCGGAAATGCCAGTTGCCGCGGCCGCCGCGGCCGCCTTTGGCGACGATGGCCCGCTGGCCGTCGCGGGATAAGTCGGCCATGACCTGGCCCGTTTCTTCATCTTTGACGATGGTCCCCAAGGGAACAGTGATCAATAAATCTTCGGCATTGCGGCCGTACTTGTTGCTGCCTTCACCTTTTCCGCCGGGCTTGGCCTTGAACAGGCGGCGGAACCGGAAGTCGACCAGGGTATTGACGTTGCGGTCGGCGACGAGGACGACGTTGCCGCCCTGGCCGCCGTCACCGCCGTTCGGCCCGCCCTTGGGGACGAACTTTTCGTGACGGAAACTGCTCATGCCGTCGCCGCCCTTGCCGGACTGTACAAAAATTCTTGCTCTGTCTATAAACATATTTCACCTCATAGGAATACATGCGGATACAGAAAGAGACACAGCATACATATACCATGTCTCCTGTCTATCTGTCCAAAAATATCTAATTGACGTTACTATCAAATTTTAAAGCATATTCGCTCATCTGTAAAGTCATTTTTCCTGAATAATTTCCAAAGCCTTCTCAAACTGGCTGTCTTCCGGGTCGGACGGCGTCAAGGGAACGACGACATCCGGTTCGATACCGACGCCGTCGATTTCGCGGCCATTCGTCGTCCGATACTTGGCGACGGTCACTTTGACAGCCGATGCCGAGTCGACGGGGAAGACGCCCTGGACGGTCCCCTTGCCGTAGGTCTTGACGCCGACGATGGGTCCGAGTTTCATGTCCTGGACGGCACCGGCGACGATTTCCGAAGCGCTGGCCGAATTTTCATTGACCAAGACGACGATGGGAATCGGGTCATCCGTCCCCTGAGCCGTGTACTGATCCACTTTGCCATCCTGTTCCGTATAAGACACGATGGTACTGTTGGGCGGAACGAAATTGCTGGCCACGCCGACGGCCTGTTCGACGATGCCGCCCGGGTTGTCACGCAGGTCGAGGATGAGCTTGTTCATGCCCTGTTCGCGGAGCTTGGTGAATTCCTTGGTGAAATCGTCAGCCGTGCCATCACTGAAGACGGCCACGCGGATATAGCCGACGTCCGTTCCGTCGACCATCTTGCCGGCGACTGTCGGCACGTGGATCTGGCGGCGCTGGACGGTAAAGGATTGTTCTTCGCCATCGCGGCGGACGACGAGGTCAACGCTGGTGTCGACAGGCCCGCGGATGTTCTTGGACACATCTTCCAGCTGATAGCCCTCGACGGACGTGCCATCAATGGACACCAGGATATCACCGCGCTGGAGACCCGCTTCCTCAGCCGGACTGCCTTCCATGACACCGGCGATGAGGATGCCTTCATCGGTAGAGGCGATGTAGACGCCGATGCCGGCGTAAGTGCCGCTCATCTGGGCGGAAAAGTCTTTATACAAATCGCCGCCGAGATAGGTCGAATGTTTATCGCCCAAAGTACCGACCATGCCCTTCAAGGCACCGTCAAAGATGGCGTTTTTATCGACATTTTCGGCATAATGGCTTTCGATGATTTCCAAGGTCCGGAAAAACTCGAACATCGACGAAGGCCGGCCCGTATAATACCAAAAGAGGCCAACCATGGCGACAATCATGATGATCATACCGCTGCAGACATATCCCAGCGGCCGGCGGACGCGCTCCCACGTCTGCCGTAAACTATGTTTCCCCATCAGGGTGCCTCCTTGTGTGTAAAAAAAGTTCATCGTAGTCCGTTCATCGTAGTCCGTTCATCGTTGATCGTAAAAGATAAAAAATTACCCATCACGATGAACGACGAACGACGAACGAAAAACGATTAGGTACTCGTGCCTGGCAACAGAAGCCGTGACGCGCCGACTTCCCCTACAAATACCCCTGGGGGTCGACGGGGTCGCCATTGGCGCGGACTTCAAAGTGGACGTGCGGGCCCGTGGAGTTGCCCGTCGAGCCGGCATAGGCGATGACCTGGCCCTGAGAGACGGCCTGGCCCGGCGAAACGGCGAGTTCCTGGTTGTGGCCGTACAACGTCGACAGGCCGTTGCCGTGGTCGATGACGACGGCGTAGCCATAGCCACTGATCCAGCCGGCTTCGACGACGGTACCGCCATCGGCTGCCTGGACGGGCGTGCCATAATCGACGCCGATGTCGATGCCGCTATGGTAGATGGTCGTCCCGAAGATGGGATGGGTCCGGTAACCGTAAGGCGACGTGATGACGCCGTTGACGGGCCAGATCATGGCTCCCGTCCCGCCGCTGCTGACGGGCTGGGAATCGCTGCCATCGCTGCTGTCCGGGGCAGGCGGCGCGGCCTGGGCCGCTGCTTCTTCGGCAGCCCGCTGGCGCAGCTTGTCGCCCAGGGACTGGGAAGCCTGCTGATATTCGGCATAGGCCTTCTCAGCCGTGGCCTTATCATTCTGGGCCTGGTAGAGGACAGCCTGCTGTTCGTCTTTATGGGCGGCGATTTCGTCGCGCTTGGCCTTCGCTTCATCGCGCAGCTGGGCCTGGCGGTCGCGCTGTACTTCTAATTCTTTTTGAGCCGCTTCGATAGCTGCCCGTTCCTGACGGATGTCAGAAATGAGGGAGATATCGGCATCGACGACGCAGCGCAGGAGTTCCAGGCGGTTAGAAAAGTCGCTGAAATCCTTGGCGCCGAGGACGACGTCGAGATAACTCAGCTGGCCGTGCATATAGATATTGCGGATGCGCTTGGTAAAGACTTTCTCCCGCTTCTGCAGGCGCGCCCGGTTCTCGTCGAGCTCGGCCTGGGTCGCGGCTATTTTTTCTTCCGTCGCCGCCAAATCGGCCGTCACCGCCTGGTATTCGCCCTGAGCGGCTTCCAGGCTCTTCTGGATTTCATAGAGCTTATCGCTGACGTTGTCGATGACCATTTGGGCCTGGGCCTTCTTCTCACTCTGCTCGGCCATGCGGGTCTGGACGTCGTCCAGCTGGCCCTGCAGGTCATCGTCGGCAAAGGTCAGGAGACACGGCGATAACAGGGCTGCCGTCACGGCGAGGATGATATATTTTCTTACCATATTACACCTTCATATATCGTTTCAGCGAAATCGTACTGCCCAGGGCGCCGATGATCATACTGATGACCAAGAGGATGGCTGCCGTGCGGTACATAAAGGGATAGACGCTGACCATGGGCAGGAAGGCCAGCGACTGGTGGACCGCCGTGACGACGAAGCCGTAGAACTGGCACAAGGCCAGGTCGGCCAGGACGCCGCCGATGAAGCCCAGGAGCAGCCCTTCCAGGAGGAACGGCCAGCGGATGAACCAGTTTGTCGCGCCGACGTATTTCATGATGGCGATTTCCTTGCGCCTGGCGAAGACGGTCAGGCGGATGGTGTTGGAAATGATGAACAGCATGGCCAGGGTCAGGAAGATGATCAGGGCAATGCCGCCCCAGCGGATGATGCGTGTGATCTGGAAGAGCTGTTCGATGATTTCCTGGCCGTAATGGGTCCCTTCGACTTCGGGATAGTCAGCGACGATGTCGGCTGTCCGGCGCACGGCTTCCGGTTCGGTAAAGGTCACTTCATAAGAACTGGGCAGGGGATTCTTGCCGTCCAGGGCGTCTAGGATGCCCGGCTGGTCCTTCATGCGTTCCTTGAGGATGTCCATGGCCTGGTCCTTGTCGGTAAAGGATACGGACTTCACATCGGGCAGGGCGCTCAGGCGGCGGCCGACGCTGTCGATGTCCTTCTGGGTCACGTCGTCTTTGAGGTAGACCGTGATTTCGACCTGGCTTTCCAGGCTCTCAGCAAAATAATCGAGGTTGGCCACGAGGGTCAGGAAAATGCCCAGGATGAACAGGGACAAGGCGACGGTAGCGATGGACGCGATGGACATGAAGCGGTTGCGCCAGAACGACTGAATGGCTTCGGCCATGTAGTAGCGCATGGTCCTAATTTTCATCGTCATAGCCCCCCTTCTGTTCATCGCGGACGACTTTGCCGCCGTCGATTTCGATGACCCGCTTGTTCATCATGTCGACGAGGGTCTTATCATGAGTCACCATGAGGACTGTCGTCCCCATGTGGTTGATTTTCTTGAAGACTTCCATAATGTCCCGCGACGTTTCCGGGTCCAGGTTCCCCGTCGGTTCATCGGCAATGAGCAGCAGCGGCCGGTTGACGATGGCCCTGGCGATGGCTACGCGCTGCTGTTCGCCGCCGCTGAGGTTCTTAGGCAGGGCATCGGCCTTGCCGACCAGGCCGACCAGGTCGAGGACATCGCGGACACGGCGGCGGATGAGGCGCCGCGGCGCTTCGATGACTTCCATGGCAAAGGCCACGTTTTCCTGAGCCGTCTTATTGGGCAGGAGGCGGAAATCCTGGAAGACGATGCCCATTTTACGGCGCAGATAGGGCACGCGGTTCTTGGCCAGCTTATTGACTTCAATGCCGTTGACGAAGACCGAACCCCGCGATGGCAGTTCTTCATGGGACAAGAGCTTGATGAGCGTCGACTTGCCGGCACCGCTGGCGCCGACGACGAAGACGAACTCGCCCTTGCCGATGTGGAGCGATACGTGGTCCAGGGCAATGGAGCCATTGTCATAGACCTTGGATACGTTCTTTAATTCAATCATAAGGACCTCCGATGCTGTTGCAGGCGCTTGCGGACGCCCTTGCGGCCTTCCAGGATGCGCAGGGCCAGATAGGCATTGCGCAGGGACTGGCGCCGCAGATGATTGAGGCGGGCCTTGATTTCCGGCGCCAAATGGCCGAGGGCCAATTTCTGGCTTACGTCGGCGACGATATCCGCAGCCTGGACGTCTTCTGTCGTGCCGCAGACCCTATCGCCGATGAGGTCGATGAAACTGTCGATTTTCGGGTCATACGACACGGCCGTCGCCGGCACCTGCATGATAGCCGAAAAGATGAGGGCATGCAGGCGGTTGGCAATGACCGCATCCATACAGCCCATGAGGGACATGAATTCCACCGTCGTATAGTGGCCGTCGAGGACGACGGCTTTCGTCTTCATGCGGCTGGCAATGTCGCGGCCGGCTTCGACGTCGGCCGGGTACTGCATGGGGATGAAGATGACGTGGACGTCCTGTGTTTCCTGCAGCTCGTCAGCAGCAGCGGCAATGGCGTCCTTATAGGCTTCATGGTCCTGCCAGTTGCGGACGGCAATGCCCAGGCGCCGGCGGATGCCGGTGATGCCGTGTTTCTTGAGGATATAGAGGCCGATGTTCTTGTCGACGGGATGCATGGACAAGACGGCGTCGGCCGTGACGTGGATAGGCGGCCGGGTCACGCCCATGGCGGCCAGTTCGGCTTTGGAATCGGCATCGCGGACGCCGATGACGGCGACGCGCTGCAAGACATCGCGCACAGCCCGGCGGGCCTTGGCACCGCGGACGGGGCCGATGCCCTGAGCGTAGAGCATGACGGGCTTCTTGAAGAACAGGGCGATTTTCATGATCCACAAGTAATAATAGAGGCTGCGGGCGCTGGTCACGTCCTGCAAAAGGCTGCCACCGCCGCTTATAAGAATATCACAGCGGCGAATGGCCGCTGCGATAGCAAAGAAGTTCAGGCGGTGTACAGCCTGTACGTTATGGTTTTCCCGGGTCATGCGGCAGTTGCCGGTGATGACCGTAATCGATACGTCGGGAATGATGTCTTTCAGGGAGCCGACAATGGCCGCCAGCATGGCTTCGTCGCCGGCATTGGCAAAACCGTAATAGCCGGAAATGACGACTCTAGTCACGATGGGCCACCTGCTTTCCCAGCCACGTCGTCACATAGCTGACGATGGCAATGGCGATGATCAGGCCGATACCGATGACCATGCCCGTCACCCAGCCGTTGATGCCGCGGATGAAGGACATGAGGAAAGGCGTGCGGATATGGGCAAAGGTTTCGACCATAGAGCCGACGCCGATGGCAGCGGCGATGACCAGGAAGAAGTGCAGCAGCTGCGGCCATTTACGGTACAGCGCAGCTACCATGAGGTAAAAAGTCGGATGGCCGATGAGGAATTCCTTTTCCCGCGGCCGGGCATAAAGGACATTTTCCAGGAAACGGCGCATAGCCACTTCCACGCCCGGTACGGGGACGCCTGCCGTGTGGCCGCTGCGGCCGACGAAGATGATGCCAGCCAGGGCCAGGACGGCCAAGATGAGGATGGTTCCCATCTTAATGGGAATATTGAGGAAATCCTTGACAAAGACCTTGAGGTCCGCCGGCGAGGCAATGGCCTGTCCCATGAGCGGGAAGCGGCGCAGATAGCCGATAGCCACCAGGAGCAGCGGCAGGACGAAAGTCAGTTTGACGCCGCGGTAGAAGTCGAATTCCATGAAGAAACGGATATTGCCCAGCATCGCAGCAATATAGAGGCCGCCGATCATAGCGACGACGACGGCGAAGAACAGGCCAATCGTACCGTCGCGGACGACGCGGCTATAGCCGAGTTTCTGGGTGATCTTCCTCTTTTTCCAGTGGTCCAGCGCCAAGAGGATGGCTGCTGTCGGCGCAGCCGTAGCGCAGCCGATAGCCCAGACCTGGAGGAACAAGGCCCCTTTGGCGACAATCGCGCCGATGACCGCGCAGACAATACCCAAGGCCATGAGAATATAGTTCTTGCGGTCCGACAAAGGAATGAGCAAGTTGAGGACGAAGACGAAGCCGCAAGCGGCTGCCGCTGCCGTAATGGCCAGGAGCAAGCGGTTCGGATAATAAGACGGCATAATGGAAGCCCGGCCCAGGGTGTAACCCCGATCCGTCAGTTTCTGCGAAACCAGCTTGACATAGGACAAGTTCGTCTGCGTCAGGTTCATGCCGTGGAGGGGCTTCTTATAGAGTGGATAGAGATTGACTCGGGCATTGCGTTCCAAGTCGCTGATGTAAAAGCGCATAGCCGCTTCTTCAGGCGTAATCTTTTCCAGTTCTTCCTTGGCCATGGCATAGACGCGGGCCGTGCGGTAATGGACCAGGCCAGCCAGGTCATACATGCCATCTTGCTGATTATACTGGAGCTGATTGACCGATTCAATCATATAGAAAGGAATGTCCCTTTCGTTCAGGTTGTCCGCCGTATAGTCCAACATGGTCTTGCGTTCGGCATCGACCGGCGTATAACCCAGGACTTCTTTGCCGACGAACATGATTCCCGATACGTTCTTAATCTGATCGACGCGGTCGAAGAAATGGGCTACCTGTTTCTTCGTCGGATTGCTGTAATTCGTCGGCCGCAGGATAACGTGGAAACCGTGGTCGCTGATGGTCTTGGCGTCGGCACTGAGGATGCCCAAGTTGACATCGCCTAAACCAGGCATGACACCTTGGATGCCGGCAATGCGGTACGGACCATGGGACATGATCTTGACTTTATCGTCGCCCAGACGGGCCTTGAGGTCAGACACGACTTCGTCGAAATATAAATCCTTCTGGTTCTGAGGCTTGCCGATGAGGTAGTAGTCATACGATTTGTCGGTAATGCCGAACTGCGGATAATAGAGGTCGGCACCGAGTTTCGTCACCAGCGACAGTTCGCCGCGCTGAGTCAGTTTATTAAGAGTAGTATCGTAAATGGTAAAGCTCGTAACGCCGGCATCGCGGCACATCTGGAGTGCCGTGTCGAGGTCGTAGCCGTCGTTACGGGCCATGACGACGATGGCATCATAGTCCATAGCCTGTTCTACCGTCGTCGACTCGTTTTCTATCGCATTACGTTGTACACACATGCCCAGCGCACATACCAGGCCGATGAGGACGGCCAGTATCATCGCCAGCATACTGCGTTTATTCATGTTTGTCATTCTCTTCACCTTATCTATGAGTTGCTCACCTGGCCATGGATGGTCAGGAGGCCGTCGCGCATGGTGACGCGATCCGGCTGGATTCCCAAGGGAAAACCGGCAAAGTCGTAAATCTCAGCATGCGCCATCTGCGTCGTGCTGATCTGCATACCCATGCCTTCTACCGTCACTGACGACGGAATGAACATGAGCTTCGACCCTTTCATGCCAAAATGACCGCGCACGTCAGCCTGAGCCGACACGAGTCCGCCCAGCTTCACTCGTCCCTGGACGCGGACGGCATCGTCTTCAAAGGCGACCTGCGGGTCCGTCAGTCCCTGGACCTTTTTGACCAGGAACTTTTCCAGTTCTTCGCTGCGGATGGACGCCGTCATTTCCCCGCTCTCTGCCCGCGTGACCCGTACTTCCTGATCGGCCAGGGCCAGGAGCGGCTTGAAATGGACGCCGTAGAGATTGCAGTCGAAGTGGGCGAAGGTCAAATCGCCAGCTTGGAAGTTGGTGGCATGGACGGTAATGGCGTCGATATCGCCGAGGAAGATTTTGGCACCTGGCGACGCTTGAACGCGGACATCATCGCTATGCAGATTGAGTGTCGCCGACAAGGCTTGACAGAGGCCAGCTTCGGCCAGCTGGGGCGCATAGGAATTGGCGCCCACCAAGAGGGCCGCGACGATGACAAAGAAAATCATCCATTTTTTCATTTACTTTAGAGCTCCTGCTTTGCTAACTTCTTTTCTTTTTCCTGCTGCAAATACCCTTCGATGAAGATGTCCAGGTCGCCATCCATGACAGCCTGGATATTGCCTGTTTCAACGTTGGTCCGGTGGTCCTTGACCAAGTTGTACGGGTGGAACACGTACGAGCGGATCTGGCTCCCCCATTCGATAGACTGGTGGACGCCGCCGATTTCGGCTTTCAGTTTTTCCTGCTTTTCCTGTTCCAATTCAAAGAGTTTAGCCCGCAAGTATTTCAGGCACATTTCCTTATTCTGCAGCTGCGACCGTTCATTCTGGCACTGGACGACGATGCCCGTCGGCATATGAGTCATGCGGACAGCAGAACTCGTCTTGTTGACGTGCTGGCCGCCGGCACCAGAGGCGCGGAAGTAATCGACGCGGACGTCGTCCATGTTGATTTCGACATCGACATCATCCGGCAGTTCCGGCATGATATCGACAGCCGTAAAGGACGTGTGGCGCCGGGCTGCAGCATCGAAAGGCGAAATGCGGACCAGGCGATGGACGCCTTTTTCCGATTTCAAATAGCCATAGGCGTATTCGCCTTCGACGCGGAAAGCGGCGCTCTTGACGCCGGCTTCATCGCCGGGCTGCATATCCAGGATAGTCAGTTTATAGCCATTGCGTTCAGCCCAGCGGGTATACATGCGGATGAGCATCTGCGCCCAGTCCTGGGCTTCCGTACCGCCGGCACCGGCATGGAAGGTAATGAGGGCGTTGCACTTATCGTATTCGCCGGACAAGAGGAGCCGCACTTCCCGCTTTTCAATGTCCTTGAGCAAGTCGTGGTACTGATTTTCAATGTCTTCGGCAAAAGAGGCATCGCCGTCTTCCATGGCCATTTCCAAATAATCGCTGAGGTCGTCAGCTTTGCGGACGAGTTCTTCGTGGCCTTCGACTTCCGTCTTGAGAAGCGTCGCTTCCTGGGAAATCTTCTTGGCCTTATCCGGGTCATCCCAGAAGGTCGGGTCACTCATCTGCATGTCTAAATCCATGATACGTTCTTTTTTCCGAGGTAAGTTAAAGTGAATCCCCGATTTCTTGTATTCTATGTTTGAGGTCTTCCAGCGGTTTACGCATTTCATCTAACAACACAAGTATCACCATCTTTCATAAAACATAACTATAATGGAATGTTCACATAATTCGCGCGGGCGCCCCTACAACGGGCTGTTCACAGGATTCGCCCAGGCGCCTCTACACGGGATAATATGGGTTTGAAATTTACCCCCACAACGTCAAACATTACTGCCGTTCCCGTTCTTCGTCTTTTTTGATATCTTCGGCGCTGACGGGTTTGCTTTCTTCGTGAACTTCATGAGCCCCTTGGAGATGATCTTCCGCCTGCGGTACGGGCTTGCTGTACGTGACCTGGATATGATAGAGGAAAGTAACGACGGTCCGTTTGATCGATTCGATCATTTCCTCGAACATTTCATAGGCTTCGAATTTGTATTCGACGAGCGGATTCTTCTGGCCGTAAGCCCGCAGATTGATACCTTCCTTGAGGGCATCCATGGCATCGAGGTGGTCCATCCACTTGCTGTCGACGACGCGGAGCATGATAGCCTTTTCCAGTTCTTTCATGGTCTGTTCGCCAATTTCCTTGAGACGTTCGTCATAGAGGTCGACGGCGATCTGTTTCAATTTATCTTGGACTTCGACGCGGCTCAAGTTTTCCAGTTCTTCTACTGTCGTAGCGTTCTTAGGCACGAAATACTGCTGCATCTGAGCTAGGAGACCGGCAAAGTCCCATTCTTCCGGATAGAGCTTTTCGTCAGCGTATTTATCCAGGCCTTCGTGGATGATATCGTCGACCATGCCCATAATGGTATCGCGCAGGGAATCCGCTGTCAGGACCTGACAGCGCTGGCTGTAGAGGACTTCACGCTGCTGGTTCATGACATCATCGTATTCCAGGACGTACTTACGGATTTCAAAGTTATGGCTTTCGACTTTCTTCTGAGCCTTTTCGATGGACCGGGTAATCATCTTGGCCGTAATCGGTTCGTCTTCATCCATGCCCAGCTTATCCATAAATTTGGAAATATTTTCTGAGCCAAAGATACGCATGAGGTCGTCTTCCAAAGACAGGAAGAACTGCGTCGTACCAGGGTCGCCCTGACGGCCGGCACGACCTCGCAGCTGGTTATCGATACGGCGGCTTTCGTGGCGTTCCGTACCAATGATCATCAGGCCGCCCAATTCGGCGACGCCTGGCCCGAGCTTGATGTCCGTGCCGCGGCCAGCCATGTTAGTAGCGATAGTGACCATGCCTTTCTGACCGGCGTTCTTGATGATTTCCGCTTCTTTTTCGTGGTACTTAGCGTTGAGCACGTTGTGGACGATATTTTCCTTGTCCAAGAGCTGACTGAGGATTTCCGACTGGTTGATAGATGTCGTACCGACCAGGATCGGCTGGCCCGTAGCGTGGCGCTTCTTGACTTCCCGGACGACGGCGCGGTACTTGGCGTTTTTCGTCTTGTAGATGACATCTGGCAAGTCCTTACGGATGGCTGGCTTGTTAGTCGGGATGACGTAGACATCGAGCTTATAAATCTTATTGAATTCGTCTTCTTCCGTCTTGGCCGTACCAGTCATGCCGGCCAGCTTATCGTACATGCGGAAGTAGTTCTGGAAGGTAATCGTAGCCAAGGTCTTGCTTTCGCCCTGGACTTTGACGTTTTCCTTCGCTTCGATGGACTGATGGAGGCCATCGCTGTAACGGCGGCCGAACATGAGGCGGCCGGTGAATTCATCGACGATGACGATTTCACCGTTCTTGACGACGTAATCCTTATCGCGGTGCATCATGAAGCGCGCCCGCAAGGCCTGGATGACCAGGTGGTTCAAGTCGAGGTGGTCGTTATCGAACATGTTGCTGATGCCCAGCATCTTTTCGACTTTAGCAACGCCCGAATCGGTCGGCGCAATGGTCTTCTGTTTTTCGTCCATTGTGTAGTCGTCCTTCGTGAAGGTCTTGACGATGCCTGCCAACGTGTAGTACAGGTCCGTCGACTTTTCACCAGGACCGGAAATGATGAGCGGCGTCCGCGCTTCATCGATGAGGATCGAGTCCACTTCATCGACGATACAATAGTTGAGCGGCCGCTGTACCATCTGGTCGGCACTGATGACCATGTTATCACGCAGGTAGTCGAACCCGAATTCATTGTTCGTCCCATATGTGACGTCTGCGTTATAAGCCCGGCGGCGCTGATCATACGTGAGGTCGTGGACGATGAGACCAACGGACAGCCCAAGGAACTTATAGATGCGGCCCATATCTTCGCTATCGCGGGTAGCCAGGTAGTCATTGACAGTGACGACGTGGACGCCTTTCCCCGTCAAGGCATTGAGGTATACCGGCAACGTCGCGACCAGGGTCTTCCCTTCACCAGTACGCATTTCGGCAATATCCCCGCGGTGGAGGACGATGCCCCCTAGGAGCTGAACGTCAAAATGGCGCATCCCCGTCACACGGCGCGAAGCTTCGCGGACGACGGCAAAGGCTTCGGGCAGAATGTCGTCCAACGTTTCACCATTGGCCAGACGATTCTTGAACTCGAAGGTCTTCTCCTGCAGCGACGCATCGCTCAGGCCTGCCAATTTCGGTTCCAGATCATTGATGCGGCGGACAATGGGCCACATCTTCTTTAATTCATGCTCCGTGTTATTCCCGAGCAGTCTTTGTATTAGTTTATTAAACACCTATCCGAGACCTCCAATTTACACAATTTGCAATCTACTCTGTGATATTATATCAATTATACATTATACCGTGATTGGCTCCTATTTTGCAACCATTTCAAAGGGATTTAAGGAAATAAAGAATCCGTCTTTACGGGACAGCCTCTTTTCCCCATATACAATAGCGCATGAATATGCTAAAATAGTTTTATTATTTATATACTGCTATACTGCGTGAAAGGGGTTTTATGATTATGATTCAATATGATGTGTCCATATTGACAGCTTTTGCCCTCTATCTGTTGGCAATGCTGGCGATTGGCATCTATTATTCCCGGTCCCAGCAGCGGCTGAGCGATTATATTCTCGGCGGACGCAGCCTAGGTCCATGGATTACTTCTATGAGTGCTGAAGCGTCGGACATGAGCGGCTGGATGCTCATGGGCGTACCGGGTTTCGCTTATTCGACAGGTATTTCTGCCGCCTGGATTGCCATTGGCATCGCCATCGGCACGTACCTCAACTGGCAGTTCGTCTCCCAGCGCCTGCGTAACTATACGGAAGTGGCCAACAACAGCCTGACTATGCCAGATTACCTTAAGAACCGCTTCCACGATGAAAAAAATATTATCCGCATCATCTCGGCTATTTTCATCCTCATCTTTTTCCTTATATACACGTCATCGGGCTTCGTCTCCGGCGGCAAACTCTTTGAATCGGTCTTTGGCATGGACTACTTTTCGGCCCTCTTGCTCAGTGCCGGTGTCGTCGTCGTCTATACCTTCCTGGGCGGCTTCATGGCCGTCTGCTGGACCGACTTCATCCAGGGCTGCATGATGTTCCTGGCCATCGTCCTAGTCCCCTTGGTCGGCATGATCGCCTTCGGCGGCTATGATGCTGTCATGACCCGATTAGCTACGACGGCACCGAATCTGCTGGAAATGGCACCGGATACGTCGACGACGGGCATCATCGGCATCATTTCCGCCCTGGCCTGGGGTGTAGGCTACTTTGGCCAGCCCCATATCCTAGTCCGCTTCATGGCCATTGGCGACCCGACAGAACTGAAGAAATCGAAACACATCGCCATGACTTGGGTCGTCATCTCCCTGGCCGCTGCCGTCCTGGTCGGCCTGGTCGGCAAAGTCGTCGTCCCGACACCTTTAACGGGTGCTGACTCAGAAAAAGTCTTTCTGGTCATGAGCCGTCAGCTCTTCCCGCCGTTCGCATCGGGCCTCATCTTGTCGGCTGTCCTGGCTGCTATCATGAGTACCGCTTCGTCCCAGCTCCTGGTCACGGCATCGGCCATTTCCAAGGATTTTTACCACACCTTCGTCCGCAAGAACGCCAGCGATAAAGAGTTGATCTACGTCAGCCGCCTGACGGTCCTCATCGTCGCCGCCCTGGCCATCGTCCTGGCCCTCAACCCGAACAGTTACATCCTGACCATGGTCTCCTATGCCTGGGCTGGCTTCGGTGCCGCCTTCGGCCCGACCATCCTCCTGTCCCTGTACTGGAAGAACATGACCAAGAACGGCGCCCTGGCCGGCATCATCGTCGGCGGCCTGACCGTCCTCATCTGGAAACAGTTCGCCTGGTTCGGCCTCTATGAAATCGTACCGGGCTTCCTCTTCTCGCTCATCGCCATCTACATCGTCAGCAAACTCGACGGCGGACCGAACCAGGAAATCCAGGACGAATTTGAACAAGCCATCCACCATACCCCAAAAATCAGCGTCCTCCATAATGAGGAAGAGTAGGGACTCGCACGTGGCGAGCCCGCAGACCGCCATTATTTGCCTCTCCTGCAAACTGAATACTTAAAAAAGCTGTCGCATTATGCATTCCTGCTTAATGCGACAGCTTTTTTATTCACTAGTTGCTAACTGCTAGCTTGCTAACGGCCAGCCCCTAATATTCCGGTTCGATGAGGCCGTATTTCCCGTGTTTCCGTTTATAGACGACATTGATCGTATCGGTCTTGGAATTGAGGAAGACGAAGAAGTCGTGGCCTACGAGGTTCATCTGCAAGATAGCTTCTTCCACGTCCATCGGACGAGCGGCGAATTTCTTGACGCGGGCGACTTCAAAGGTTTCTTCCGGAACGGCCGGCCCTTCGACGAGAGCATCATTGAAAGCACCTTTCTTCATGCGGCGGGCGATTTTTGTTTTGTATTTATGAATCTGGCGGACCAGTTTATCATAGACTAAATCGATAGCAGCATACATATCATCGTTGGCTTCGACGCCGCGGAGAACGACACCGTCGACTTTCAACGTGATTTCAGCGATTTTCCGATCTTTTTCTACAGAAAGCAGGGCCTGGACATTGACTTCGTTATCAAAGTATTTCGTAACTTTCTTTTCCTGTTTTTCAACGTGATCTTTCAGAGCCGGTGTAATTTCTAAATTTTTACCTCTAACGATGGTTGCCATAAAACATCCCTTCCTTTCGTGGGGAGATCCTGTCTAAAGAATGTATGGCTTTCATTCCTTGTGGTCTCTTCCCTTATATGTATAGTATTCAACACGGGGATGCAAATTCCTTCTAAAAAAACAAAAAAATTTGAATTTTTTTTATTTTGGAGCCGACGGCCCCGCCGGTCGCAGGCCGTCTCGGACTCAGACGCCGCTTTGCGGCAACAAACTCAAATTGACTACATCGCCTCAAGTGACCCTCGGCTCGTGAAAAAATAGTGGCTCGTGGCTCGTAAAAACCGGCCATCATACATGAATGGGTTGTGATGAAATCTCACAACGGGACGCCCAGCCACAGCTGTCCGTTTTGGCAACCGTCCTGCACCTCCCGACGGTCGGCACCTGACGGGCCAAAAAGGCTTGGGACAGCCCCTACGCACAAGGCCGTTGGCCGTGTATTTTTTTTGCGAACTGCGATCGGCCACCTGCGGCCTGCGTTTATTCCATGAGTCTGTCGCGGCGAAGCCACATTCGAATCTGAAAAAGACCATGCATGATATTCTGTACTTCCATGCATGGTCCCGTTATCACCAACTAAATTCCATATTCCTTAAAAAGTTTTTCACGAAAATCAGCATCAGCAGCCGCTTTGTTCGCATCGTCATAGCGCTGTTCATTCAACAGTCGTTGCATCAAGGCACCCCAGCGTTCATTAGCGATGGCTTGTCCTTCTTCGCGTCCCTTGGCTTCCCCTTCTTTACGGCCTTTGGCTTCTCCTTCTTCACGGCCTTTAGCTTCGCCTTCTCTACGCCCCTCAGCCTTACCTTCTTCAAAGGCATCGCGATGGTCCGAGTTATAGTCTAGGATGGCGAGTTCCCGATTGATGTAAGCCAGGCGTTCGGCGTCATTTTGCAGAAAGGTCCGAGCGGCATCTACGGCTTTATGAATGGCTTCATCGCTCATAATCAGTTCCCCCTTTTCGTCATCACTAAGCTGGTTAGCAAAATACGCCAGCCAGCGTTCCATTTTCGTCATGTCACGGATTCGCTTCTTCGGCGATTTCGTATATTTTGGGATTTCCAGGAAATGAAATACCAAATCCTTATTGAGGCGGTCACCTGTCTCGGCGTTATAAATACTCCACATGGAATGGGCTTCGTCTTGCGGCAGCAGGTTGAAACGCAACAGATTAATGGTAATGCAAGGCTTCAAGTCCTGATAGGCACCACCTGGCGGCAGCGACAACAAGTACAATCGCGCCCAATAGCACATAGTCCGGCGCTGCATGTTTTTCTGATTGACGATTTGGACTTCGATATCGACTTGTTCGCCCGTATCCAAGGTACAGGCCACATCGAGACGGGTCAATTTTTCATCGTGGCTGTCCGGGACGTTTTCCGTCGGCGTGAAGACGATGTCCGTAATCGGATGACCCAAATCTTCGGCGGTGATGGCATTGAGGAAATCAATGGTAATGAGTTTCCGTTCCGGCCGTCCGAAGATGAATTTAAAAAGGACGTCATTCATGGGATTGAAGTTCTTTTCCGTCAGCTCCGGGAAATACGTACGATAGCGGATTTCATTGGCAGTCAGTTGCTTTTTCAACAGATTCACCATTCCTTTCTTTATTATAGCATGAAACAGAACGAGTAGGATATATCCTACCTCCATGATACAACAGAAAAAGGACGGTCCCGGAAAACTTAATCGTTTTCTAATTGTTTTGAGCCAAATCTCCTAATATTTAAGGAAATGTTAATGTTGGGGCCTATCGGCCGGGGAAAAGACCGTTCATCGTAGGTCGTTCGTCGTTCATCGAATATGGGGCCTGACGGCCCCGCTGTTCGCAGGCCGCCTTGGACTCAGATGCCGCTTCGCGGCAACAAACTCAAATTGAATACATCGCCTCGAGTGACCCTCGGCTCGTGAAAAAATAGTGGCTCGTGGTTCGTTATTCGTGGCTCGTAAAAACCTGCCATTATATTCGAATGGGCTGTGATGAAATCTCTCTGGCGGGCTTCCCCTCTACTGCGGTCCGTTTCACCAGCCGTCTTGCCATTCCTTACAGTCATGACCTGACGGACTGAAAAGGCACGGGAAGCCCCTACAGTTCGGCCATGGGCCGTGTTTTTTTGTGGCCTGCAGACCACGCTCTTTTTTCATCGCCTGGCTGCGATACCGTAGGGGCCGTCCCAACGGGCGGCCCGCCTGAATCCTGTGCATATCCGGAATTTATGACGGACGGCGCATGGTCGTAATACAATCATGAGTCTGTCGCGGCGGAACGCCGCATCTGAGTCCAAGGAAAGGCCGTGGCGTGTTATTCGTAATCAAAAAACATACCATCAAAACCGAATGGGCCGTGGTCGAATATCGCAGCGGGCCGCACAAGGCTCCCTTTATAGGGGAGCTGGCCGCCAAAGGCGGTCTGAGAGGTTAAAAGGTCGGCCCCTACGCACATGGACGTTGGCCGTGTTTTTTTGCGGCCTGCGTCTTTTTATTTTTGTGCAAAAAAAGACCACCCATTTCTGAGTGGTCTTTGTAATCTTCCTGTGAAAGGAGAGATTAGAATACGAATACGAACTGAGCACGTGTTTCTTCGCCCGGATCAGCATCGCCTTTCTTAGCGCTGGTTGCGAAGGACTGCATTACCTGGAACTGAGCGTTCTTAGCAAAGGTGTAGTCGACGCCAACGCCCCAAGATTTAACGTTGCTGGTCAAGCTGTCATTTCTCCAACCATTGGTGGAACCGATGAAGGTGCCATCAATATCGAACTGGTCAGCATTGAGGTATTCAACCCAAGCGTCCCAGGATTTCGGCGTAGCGAAGTTAGCAGCACCGTAGGTGAGTTTGCCAACCCAAACATCAGCATTGTCTTTGGAACCGTTGCCATTGTCGATAACGTCACGATAGGTTTCATAGTTAGCCAAAGCGTTCCATTTGCCGAAGTTGACGCTAGCATATGCCCCCCAAACATCAATGTTATCAAGTGCAATGTCATTGCCCAACACTTCAGCTTTCGGCATGATGTTGTTGTAGTAAACGCCAACAGCAGAACCAGCCATGCGGCCGCCGCCGAAGAAGCCTTCTAATTCACCATATGCTGTTTTAGCACTGGCATAGTTGTCGTCGTTAACAGTCCAAGCACCGCCGATGGGGCCTTCTTTGAATTTACCATAGCCAGCAGTTGCAGCGAATTTATCGTTCTGGTACTTCAACTGAGCGCCGTCGAAGGTATCGCCATAGAAGAAACCATAAGCACGCGGGCCACCCATGATGTATTCATAACGACCAACCATCAAATCCCAGTTGTTGCCACCGAAGTTGTAATCGACATAAGCGCGGTCTGTCGTGACATTGTTTTCTTCGCTAGCCAAGCCATTGTCAGCAAAGGAGCGAACGCCCGTCGTAATACCGTAAACAACGTTCGTGCGGTCGTTGACCTGAGCATTAGCACGGACACGAACACGATAATCCCAAGAATTGTCATTTGTCTGTTTTTCATTGACAACCTGATCGGTACCTTTGATTTTATCGCCTTCACTCTGGTAACGATAACGGATACGAGCGTCGCCCGTCAATTTAACGTTGCCAACACGGTTTTCGAGAGCGCTTACGCGAACGCCGAGGTTGTTGAGTTCGTCAGCATATTCATCAGCCAATTTGTTGATGAGGGCGCGCTGTTCGACAGAAGCTTTGTCCATGTGAGCCATAGCTTTGGCGACCATTTCAGCGGCTTCATAACGGGTGATGTTACGGTTGCCCTGGAAATACTGACCGTCAACGCCCTGGATGATGCCAGCGTCAGCCAATTCTACGACGGATTTGTAAGCCCAGCTGTCGGACGGTACGTCGACGAACGGGTTAGCTGCGAAAGCACAGGTTGCACCAACAGCCATAGTTGCTGCGAGAGCTGCTAATACTTTTGTTTTCATGAGGATTACCCCTTTTCCAATAAAAATAAGTTTCCTAAAGTCTTACTCCGTTACAAGCGAGAGATAGAAACATATTTTCTGAGGGTTCATTGGCGAGTTATCCTAGTTTCCTCTCTTTTACTGCCTCAGACCGTCTGTTTCTTCGTACCCCTTTTCACTAGTATACCTGCAATGCACTACACTAGTTCTTTTTCACTATACCTTATTTTGTAACTTTTGTCAAAAATTCGTAAATATAAGTTCATCAAAAATGGTCATTAAATCGCTTAAAAAAGCCATCTTTCACTAATTATGCCAATTTAGCATATGCAAAAAAGCTATACCATTTATATTCGCTCTAGTGGGTTTGTTCATATCGATTGCACATATCGCTAAACATTTCATAGAAAATTAGCATTGCCCTTTATTCATCAAAAAAAAGACCACCCATTTCTGAGTGGTCTTTTGCAATCTTCCTGAAAAAAGGAGAGATTAGAATACGAATACGAACTGAGCACGTGTTTCTTCGCCCGGGTCGTTGCTGCCTTCTTTAGCTTCAGATGCGAAGGACTGCATTACCTGGAACTGAGCGTTCTTAGCGAAGGTGTAGTCAACGCCGACACCCCAAGATTTAACATTGTTCAAGAGGTTGCTATTTCTCCAGCTTCTCGTAGAACCAAGCCATTTGCCATCTTTATTAGTGAAACCATTGTCAGCATTGAGGTATTCGACCCATGCATCCCAGGACTTCGGTGTAGCAAAGTTAGCTTTATTGTAAGAAATCTTGCCAATCCAAACTTCTGGATCGTCATTGCTACTGTTTTCGCTGTTGTATTTTTCATAGTTAGCAAAGGCATTCCATTTACCGAGGTTCAGGCTACCGTAAGCGCCCCATGCATCATCAAATTTGAAAGTTTCATCGCCACCATTAAAATCGTTGTAGTAAACGCCAAGAGCTGAACCAGCTGCACGACCGCCGCCGAAGAAGCCTTCTAATTCACCATAACCGGTCTTAGCAGGATTATTGATTTCTGTATCTTCATTTGTGAATCCACCAATTCTGCCTTCTTTGAATTTACCATAGCCAGCCGTAGCAGCAAATTTGTCATTCTGATATTTCAACTGAGCGCCGTCGAAGTTATCACCATAGAGGAAACCATAGCCACGGTCACCGCCCATATCATATTCATAACGGCCAACCATCAAATCCCAGTTATTGCCGCCGAAGTTGTAGTCAACAAAAGCACGATCCGTAAAGATATTGTTGTCCTTGCTATCGCTAGCTGTGCTATTATCAGCGAAGTTTACATTGTTGGTGCTAACGCCGTAAACAACTTTCGTGCGGTCGTTAACCTGTGCATTAGCACGAACACGGACACGGTAAGACCAAGAATTATCATTTTTAACTTCACCTTTGCCCTGGTCATCGCTGTCCTGATGGATGTAACGGACACGAGCGTCACCGGTGAGTTTGACGTTGCCAACGCGGTTTTCCAGAGCGCTTACGCGAACGCCGAGGTTGTTGAGTTCGTCAGCATATTCGTCAGCCAATTTGTTGATGAGGGCGCGCTGTTCGACAGAAGCTTTGTCCATGTGAGCCATAGCTTTGGCGACCATTTCAGCGGCTTCATAACGGGTGATGTTACGGTTGCCCTGGAAATACTGACCGTCAACGCCCTGGATGATGCCAGCGTCAGCCAATTCTACGACGGATTTGTAAGCCCAGCTGTCGGACGGTACGTCGACGAACGGGTTAGCTGCGAATGCGCAGGTTGCGCCAACAGCCATAGTTGCTGCGAGAGCTGCTAATACTTTGGATTTCATGAGAATTACCCCTTTTCCAATAAAAATAAGTTTCGTAAAGTCTTACACCGTTACTAGCGAGCGCCGAAACGTATTTTTTCCAAGGGTTCATTGGCGAGTTGTCCTAGTTTCCTCTCTTTTACTGCCTTGAAAAAGGTACTGTTTTTTTGCTCTTTCCGCAGGTGTTGCCTGCATCCGCACCACACCTGTTGCGATTATTATACAACTTTTCCTGAAGCTTGTCAAAACTCCATATCTGTAACTCAGTTTTAGCAGAATAAAGATTGGCTTAACAGCGCCATTCAGCTTCCATTTTTTTAATCTTATTTTTCGATTCCCTAAATCTTATTTTTGCATAAAAATTTTGTAAATGGTTATTTATACATTTCTTGTCGTTTTATATGTCGTTATCGTTATAAACGTTATTGACTCTCATTCTTTTATTCTGTAACCATTGTGACCATGACTGGCTCCATCCCTGTTTCGTCTGATCCTGTACATACTGATAAAATAATGACACCATTTCGTGTTTTTCATGATAATACGGTCCTTTCCAATCGCCTCGTTTGGGACGGGATACGTCATGTGGCGTGTAGTTGCCGCCGATTTCATACTGGCGATAGACGATATCCCGATAAGGTACGTCGGGATTCTTTATCATATCGTACATGACCATATAAGCCGTCGTCCGGCCGGCTCCGGCTTCGCAATGGAAATGGAGCCAGGCGTCATCCGGCAAGGTGCGGACGAAAACCAAGAACGCGTCGATTTCGCCCGGCGTCGGCCAGAGATGGTCCGTATTGGCCAGGCGGACGTAGTGGACGCCCTTGCTTTCTGCCAGTTCCTGTTCCGTCTGGACGCGTCGTACGGTCATAATCTGAGGGTGAACGGGCAAATCGCCTTTCCCCTGGTCGTAGACCGTGACGTCTTTCCCCAAAACCGTCTGCAAGCGCTGCTGTTCATCGATGAGAACCTCGGCTTGGGACTTTCCTATATTTCCCCAATCGTGACGGCCATACCAGCTGACGGCCGTGCCGTCAAAAAAGCCGTGTGACTCCTGGCGCAAGTCGACGTCATAAATAGGACCCTTGGTCTTTTTCCGCAGCTCATGGACGAGGGCTTCGAACTGGCGAGCCGAAAACTGGCCGGACCCGGAAATACGCAGGTCATCCAAGCCCTTCCGGGACGGAACATAAGACGCATCGACTTCCGATGCATATTTATGTTCTACCGCGTGAAAAGATGACTGACAAGTGCGAAAATTCCGTGGCAGACCTGCATCATTTTCTGCATCGACACGCCAGAAATGACCGCGATACGCTGCCGGTGCCAAAGCCGGCAAAGACGTGTGTACATTCGTAGAAAGCGCGATTCTATCGCCATTTCCCTGACCTTGAACAGCCATCCCCATAGCCGAAAAAACGGCCAAGATGACTGCGATTTTTTTATACCCAATCATAAAATTACCTCCTGTAGTAATTATTTATTTTCATGCATTATGTGTGTTTAGTAAAACGTGTTAGGGAATATATATAAGGGGCCTGACGGCCCCGCAGTTCGCAGGCCGTCTCGGACTCAGATGCCGCTACACGGCAATAAATGCAGAATAACGACATCGCCTCGAGTGACCCTCGGCTCGTGAAAAAATAGTGGCTCGTGGCTCGTTGTTCGTGGCTCGTAAAAGCCTGCCATCATACAAGAATAGGTATGGCCAAATCTCACAACGGGCTACCCAGCCACAGCTGTCCGTTTTGGCAGCTGTCCTACGCCTCCTATTAGTCGGCACCTGACGGGCCAAAAAGGCTTTTAGGGCGCCCCCTACGCACAAGGCCGCTGGCCGTGTATTTTTTTGCAGCCTGCACTCATTCCCATCGCCTGTATGCGATTCCGTAGGGGACGACCCGGAGGATGTTCCGGAGAGCGTCCCGTCGCGAATCCTGTGAACAGCCGGAATTTATGACGAGTGACACATGGTCGTAATATAATCCTGAGTCTGTCGCGGCGGAACGCCGCATCTGAGTCCGAAAAATACCATGCATGGTATTTTGTACCTCCATGCATGGTCTCTTTATCACCAACTAAATGCCATATTCCTTAAAGAGTTTTTCACGAAAACCGGCGTCAGCAGCCGCTTTGTTCGCATCGTCATAGCGCTGTTCATTCAACAGTCGTTGCATCAAGGCACCCCAGCGTTCATTAGCGATGGCTTGTCCTTCTTCGCGTCCCTTGGCTTCTCCTTCTCTACGGCCCTCAGCCTTGCCTTCTTCAAAGGCATCGCGATGGTCCGAGTTATAGTCGAGGATGGCGAGTTCCCGGTTGATGTAGGCCAGGCGTTCGGCGTCATTCTGCAGGAAGGTCCGAGCCGCATCTACGGCTTTATGGATGGCTTCATCGCTCATGATCAGTTCCCCCTTTTCGTCATCACTAAGCTGATTGGCGAAGTATGCCAGCCAGCGTTCCATTTTCGTCATGTCACGGATTCGCTTCTTCGGCGATTTCGTATATTTCGGGATTTCCAGGAAATGGAATACCAAATCCTTATTGAGTCGGTCGCCCGTCTCGGCGTTATAAATACTCCACATGGAATGCGCCGCTTCTTGCGGCAGCAGGTCGAAACGCAACAAGTTGATGGTAATGCAGGGCTTCAAGTCTTGATAGGCGCCACCAGGCGGCAAAGATAGCAGATATAGGCGCGCCCAATAGCACATGGTCCGGCGCTGCATGTTTTTCTGATTGACAATCTGAACTTCGATATCGACTTGTTCACCCGTGTCCAAGGTACAGGCCACGTCAAGGCGGGTCAGTTTTTCATCGTGGCTGTCCGGGACGTTTTCCGTCGGCGTGAAGACGATGTCCGTAATCGGATGACCCAAATCTTCGGCGGTGATGGCATTGAGGAAATCAATGGTAATGAGTTTCCGTTCCGGCCGTCCGAAGATGAATTTAAAAAGGACGTCATTCATGGGATTGAAGTTCTTTTCCGTCAGCTCCGGGAAATACGTACGATAGCGGATTTCATTGGCAGTCAGTTGCTTTTTCAACAGATTCACCATTCCTTTCTTTATTATAGCATGAAACAGAACGAGTAGGATATATCCTACCTCCATGATACAACAGAAAAAGGACGGTCCCGGAAAACTTAATCGTTTTCTAATCGTTTTTGGACCAAATCCAAAATATTTAAGGAACCGTTAATGTTTGGGCCTGCGGTCTGCGTTCTTTTCCCTACTTCAACCTCTCAGTCAGCTTCGCTGACAGCTCTCCTATGAAGAGAGCCAATGGCTTAAAAAGAAAACCTCTCCCTATTGGGAGAGGCCTTCTTTCAAGGCCGCGATTTCTTCGGCCAGTCGTTTTTCTTCTTCTTCGTTGCGTTCGATGGTGATAGTGAAGGCCATGCCTTCATCGGCGCCGTCTGGCAAGAGTTCCAGTGGGAACTGGAGTTCGTGTTCATCGTCGTTGAGGATGATGTACGCCGTCTGTTCGGTTATGCGGTCGATGCTGCCGACGAGTTCTTTTTTCATATCAATGCTCCTTTTCGATGCTGTATGACGAGCCGTCGGTAGTGATAGTAATGGTGCCGTTGCGGTCGGTGCGATAAACTTCGACGTTATATTTCTGCAAAGTCTTCAAGGTCGGTTCGTGTGGGAACTTGTACTGATTACCTGCGGCACAGGAGATAGTTGCCGCTTTAGGCGCAATAGCTTTGACGAAGGCATCAGATGAGGAGGTCTTACTGCCGTGATGGCCTACTTTGAGGACGTCTGATTTGAGGTCAGCCGGTTTATAAGTCTTGAGAATCTGGTCTTCCGCTTCTTTCTGGGCATCGCCAGTAAACATCATGGCAAACTGGCCATAAGTCATCTTGCAGACAATGGAATTATTATTGGTCAAGCCGCTTTCGGAAACGCCCCGGGTATTTTCTTTGGTAAAGGGCTTATCCGGCGACAGAACCGCGAATTTGACGTCATCGCCAAGGGTGAAGGTATCGCCTTTCTTTAAGACTTTATAGGCAATATTCTTAGCTTTGATGTTCTTCAGGTAATTGCGGTACATGGCCGTATTAGCGCTCTGGCCATTGTCATAAATCTGTTTGATTTTGAAATCTTTGAACAATTCTGCCATGCCGCCCATGTGATCACCGTGAGGATGGGTGATGACGACGATGTCCAGGTCCTTGACCTTGCGTTCTTTGAGCTGTTTGACCAAATCAGCCCGGCTGTCGACATCGCCCGTATCGATGAGCATGTTCTTTCCTTTATACTGGATGAGCGTCGCATCGGCTTGCCCGACATTGAGGACAGACACGCGCAAATCCTTGTCAGAAGCCGTTAAAGACTGAACGGCTTTGGCGCCTCCCCCAGACGAGCTGGACGACGCGCTGTTACCACAACCGGCCAGGACGAGCATAAGGCTCATGACCAGGGCTAAGGCAGCTGTAAAGAAGCTTCTTTTTTTCACGTTACTTTCCTCCAATCAAAGACTGTTGCAAAATGGGCAGGGCCAAATCTTCTTCTAAAGAAGCCAAGACGCCGGGAAGGGCATCGGCTGTTTCCATGGGCGTAAAGCCATACGGGCCGTGAGCCTTGCGGCAAGCATCGCCGGCTGCGCCGTGAAGATAGACACCAGCACAAGCAGCACTGCACAAATCGCTCATGCCCTGATGAGCCGTCATGGCGGCAATCATTCCAGTCAGGACATCGCCCATGCCGCCACAGGCCATGCCGGCATTGCCCGTGGAGTTGATGTAGACGTTCCCCGTCCGGGCCGAAACGATGAGCGTCGGCGCCCCTTTGAGGACGAGGTTGACTTTCCATTCCGAGGCAAAATGACGGGCTGCCGCGATGGGGTCCGCTTTGATTTCCGTCATGGACAGGCCGCTGAGGCGAGAAAATTCGGCCAAGTGCGGCGTCATGATGATCCGGCTGCCCCGCGAAGCGATGAGGGCCTTTTCTCCGGCCAGCAGGTTGAGGGCATCGGCATCGAGGACGACAGGGCAATCCACAGCGGCCAGGACTTTCAGGAGAAATTCTTTCGTCCCGGCGTCGCGGCCCATGCCGGGGCCCATGGCCAGGACAGACCAGTTCTTGCTTTCAGCAATGATTTCATCGGCATCAGCAGCGGTGAAGTGGTCGCCAGTACCGACGCCGCGGACCATGATTTCCGGCTGGGCGCCGATGCAGTATGGCGCCGTCGCACCGGGCACGCGGAGGAAGACCTTGCCGGCCCCGCTGCGGACGGCTCCATGAGCGGCCATGAGGGCGGCTCCGGCCATCTGGCTGCTGCCGGTGACGATAGCGATAGTACCGTGAGTCCCTTTATGGCTATCTGGGCTGCGGGGCACGACGATTTCAGCGATATCCGATTCCTGCAGCAAATAAGCCGGGTCTTCTTCGAGCTGCATGAGCAGCGGACCAGGCATGCCGATGGGGTCGACTTCAACGTGGCCGGCACAAGCCCGGCCGGGATAGAGGACCAGGCCCCGTTTGAGGGCACCAAAGGTGACGGTCATATCGGCAAAGAGCGGGCCGTCTTCATCGTCGTCACCGTTGCTGACAGCACCCGTATCGGAGTTGACGCCAGTCGGCATATCGACGGCGATGACCGTGACGGCACCGGCGGCGGCAGCGGCGTTGACTTCCGCTACGATAGAGGCAATGGGCTGGCGCAGGCTGCCGTGGAAACCCGTCCCCAGCATGGCGTCGATGACGACAGAAGAGGCGAGGAGCCGTTTTTGCAGGACCTGCCAGTCAGCTTCCGACTGCGGCGCCGGCAAGAGCAGGCACGTTTCATCGTCGGCCAGCTGCTGCAGCGTATGCAAATGCTGGCGCGCTTCATCGCTATAGTCGGCTTCTTCCCCGAGGACATAGACATAGGCCCTGGCCCCGGCGGCTAAGATGTGGCGGGCAATGACGAAGCCGTCGCCGCCATTATTGCCTTTGCCGCAAAAGAGGACGACATCCTTGCCATCCCAGCCTTCCAGCCAGGCACCGGCCCGTTCGGCAACGGCATGGCCGGCATTTTCCATGAGGACAGCCGGCGCAATAGCATATATGCCATGCATAGCTATCCGATCCATACTCCGCATCTGAGCGGCAGTAGTAACTTTTTGCATAGTAATTCTCTCCTATTTTTATTGAAAAGGACGCGTGTAAAGGGGCCTGACGGCCCCGCCATCTCAGGCCGCCATGGACTCAAATGCCGCTGCGCGGCGTTAAACTCAAAGAGACGACATCGCCTCGGGAAGCCCTCGGCTCATGGAAAAAGCCGTGGCTCGTGGCTCGTGGCTCGTGGTTCGTGGTTCGTGGCTCGTAAACCCCCGCCATTAAACAAGAAAGGGCTATGGTTGAACCTCACAGCGGCACTATCTGACAGCCAATCAACCTCTCAGTCAGCTTTGCTGACAGCTCCCCTATCAGGGGAGCCATTGCGGCCGGCCATCTGCGGTCTGCGGACTGCGTTTTTTCTACCCTAACACGGTGAAGGCGATGGCGTAATCGCCGTCGTGGGCGATGGACAGGGACGGCAGCTGGCTATCCTGGCCCACGGCCTGGGCGTAATAGCCATGGAGCTGATAATACGGGGCTCCCAACGAGTCATGGCAGACTTCGACGTCCGTCCATTTTCCCTGGCGGAAACCGGTCCCCAAAGCTTTAAATAAGGCTTCTTTGGCAGCAAAGATGCCGGCCAGCGATTCAGCCCGCCAAGTACCATCGTTCCGCTGACAATAAGTCAGTTCCTGTTCCGTGAAAAAGCGGCCCAGGAAACGGCCGTGACGGGCGGCCATGTCCGCTATACGGCTGATTTGTACGATATCGGTTCCGCAGTGCATCGCATTTCTCCTCCTTTTGGGCCTGACGGCCCACGTTTTCCTTCGTCGAGTTTTTGGGGCCTAGCGGCCCCTACGCATGCCTCTCAACCTCTCAGTCAGCTTCGCTGACAGCTCCCCTATCAGGGGAGCCATTGCGGACTGCCATCTGCGGCCTGCGAACCGCGTTTCCCCTCCTTCACCACAAAAAGGAGGCTGCCGCATTGGCGACAACCCCCTCTGTATTTCACTACCACTTCTGCATTCGGATACAAACGCCCAATCCTTCCAGGATGACCCGGAAAGTCATAAAGGATACGGTCATATCGTCATGAAGGCCGTGGGCTACTTTATAGGAAATGGTGACGGTCTGATGTTGATAGTCGTAACGGAAGCCGTGCAGATTGGTCTCAAAGGTGTATTTGGGAGCCGGAATGGCAAACTGCGGCGGCTTTTCTACTTCCAGGCCATGGGTCAGGCGTTCGAGGATGACCCGTTTGGGCAGTTCAGACTGCAACATCTCTTCTGTAAAGCTATCCAATACAGACATGTATCCCCCTCAGTCTTCGTCGAAGAAGTGCGCGTGGATAGCTTTGACGGCTTTGTCGATGACATCTTCTGCAATCAGGCAGGTGATGCTGATTTCCGAAGTGGAAATGATTTCGATATTGATGCCGTTATCGCCGAGGACACCGAACATACCGGCAGCGATGCCCGGATGGCCGGCCATGCCAGCACCGACGACAGAAACTTTAGCCATCTTATCATCGATGAGGATATCTTCGACAGGCATTTCCTTGCGCAGATTGGCAAAGACAGCTTTGGCCTGTTCCAGGTCCGTACGGGCAATGGTAAAGGTAATATCCGTTACGCCTTCGTTGGCAATGCGGACACTCTGGACGATCATGTCGACGTCGACGTGTTTTTCTGCCAATTCAGCAAAAACGCGATAAGCGAAGCCCGGTTTATTGGGAATCCCTAAAACGGTGATTTTTGCAACATTTTTATCCGAAGCGACGCCGCGGATGAGATACTGTTTGACTTCCATAGAGCAATCCTCCTGTATCATAGTTCCTTCATCTTCAGAAAAAGTCGAGCGTACATGGATGGGGACGCCGAAGCGGCTGCCCATTTCGACGGCACGGGGCTGCATGACACCGGCGCCGAGTTTCGCCATTTCCAGCATTTCGCCGTATGTAATCTGTTCGATTTTCCTTGCATTGGGAACGACACGGGGATCGGACGTGTATACGCCGTCAACGTCGGTATAGATTTCACAAACATCAGCATGGATGGCACCGGCAATGGCAACGGCTGTCGTATCGGAACCGCCGCGGCCCAGCGTCGTGATATCGCCATGGCCCGTAATGCCCTGGAAGCCAGCGACGACGACGATATTGCCCTGATCCAGCGCTTTCATGATGCGACCCGGTTTCAATGCCAGGATACGGCCTTTGTTAAAGGCATCGCTGGTCTTGATGCCGGCCTGAGCACCGGTAAAGGAAATAGCCTTCTGGCCGGCTTCCTGGAAAGCCATAGCCATGAGGGCGATGGAGACCTGTTCGCCCGTCGTCAGGAGCATATCCATTTCACGGCCGTAAGTCTTAGAGGTAATCTGCTTGGCTAATGCCACTAAATCGTCGGTAGTATCCCCCATTGCCGAAACAACGATGACGATTTTGTCTTCAGGCTTTTTGCCTTTTAAGACTCGTTGTACAATAGCCCGCATTTTGTCCGGTGTCGCAACGGAGCTGCCGCCGAACTTCTTAACGATTAATGCCAACTTAAATCCCTCGCTTTTGTTTGTTTAAGTATTCATTATCATGGTAATTCATTATCATGGTAATTCATTATTATGGTTTATTACCATCTGAAACCACTTATTGAAATGATATCATGGACAAGGGGAAATGTAAAGGGCTTGTAGGGCTAAAGGCCCGCAGGCCGCAGTTCCGTTCATCGTAGGTCGTTCATCGTTCATTGTGATGAAATGGCCGTTTTCAAACATAAAAAAAGGACTGTCCACGATGGCCTATGCCTTCGTGTAACAGTCCTTTTAGATTCACAAGGTGATGAGTAATCAGTAAGCCGAGTTTTGTTCTGCTTGCGCAGCAGCAATCATCTATCTAGACATACCGTTGCCGGCATGTTCAAGCGACACAACCCGGAAGATCAGCGGGCCGCTTCATCCCTCCCCTATTCGGTCTTGCTCCAGATGGGGTTTACCTAGCCGATGCATTACTGCACCGCTGGTGCGCTCTTACCGCACCGTTCCACCCTTACCACTTGCGTGGCGGTACACATTTCTGTGGCACTATCCCTAAAGTCACCTTCGCCGGCCGTTAGCCGGCATCTTGCCCTACGGAGCTCGGACTTTCCTCTAATGCAAAAGCACTAGCGATTGCTTTTCATACTCATCATTCGTATAGGATACCATATTTGATGATGAGAGTCAAGGGCCTGACGGGCCCGCAGGCTGATTCCGTTCATCGAATCAGGGGCCTGATGGCCCCGCAGGTCGCAGGCCGCCGTTCGCAGGTCGCCATGGACTCAGATGCCGCTGCGCGGCGTCAGGTTCACATGGACGACATCGCCTCGGGAACCCCTCGGCTCATGGAAAAAGCCGTGGCTCGTGGTTCGTGGCTCGTAAACCCCCGCCATTGGACAAGAATGGGCTGTGGTTGAATTTCACAGCGGGCTGCCCAGCCACAGCTGTCCGTTTTAGCAGCCGTCCTGCACCTCCCTACGGTCGGCACCTGACGGGCCAAAAAGGCTTGGGACAGCCCCTACGCACAGGCCTTTGCCATGTGTTTTTATTATATCCCGTAAACGATATTCCATTCATCGCCTGTATGCGATACCGTAGGGGACGCCTGAAAGGCGTCCCGCCGTGAATCTTGGGCACAGCCGGAATTTATGACAGGTGATACATGGTCGTAATACAATCATGAGTCTGTCGCGGCAGAACTTCGCATCTGAGTCCGAGCGGACGGCGATACTATTTGACAGAAAATCAACCTCTCAGTCAGCTTCGCTGACAGCTCCCCTATCAGGGGAGCCATTGCGGACGGCCATCTGCGGACGGCGGTCTGCGAACGGCGACCGGCGCTATAAGCTCTATTCGCTTATAGCTAACGCAAGGTCCGGCGGATTTTTTCTACGGCGCCTTTGATGTCTTTTTGGCCTACGATGGCGGAAATCATGGCAAAGGAACGGAAGCCTTCGTCGTAGAGGCTGCGGATGTTAGCCAGGCTGATGCCGCCGATGGTGACGACGGGCAGGTCGAATTTAAGGGCATATTCCTTGGCTTCAGGCGTTACGACTTCGTCGGCGTCTTTCTTGGACTGTGTCGGGAACATGGGACCGAAGCCGACGTAATCGGCTCCGTCAGCCAGGGCCTGTTTCATTTCATCGACGGTATTGGTCGATACACCGATGAAGACGTCCGGGCCGGCGAGCTGACGGACAATCTGGGCCGGTGCATCATCCTGGCCGACGTGGATGCCGTCGGCGCCGCAGGCGATGGCCAAGTCCGTCGAGTCGTTCATGATAAAGGTCACGTCGTGGTCATGGCAGAGCTGGGCAATGGCTTTGGCTTCTTCGTACTTGGCGCGCCATTTCTTATGTTTTTCGCGGTACTGGATAATCGTGACGCCAGCCGCAATCAATTCCTTGGCGACGTCCATATTGCTACGGCCCAGGCAGAGTTCCTCGTTGCCCATAATGGCATATACCGGGTCTTCTAATAAATGTCTTACATGTTCTTCTTTAGTCATGATACGTTTCCTTTCTATGGGAATTAATGGGGCCTGACGGCCCCGCAGTTCGCTGGTCGCCTTGGAAAAGGCCGTAGCTCGTTGTTCGTGGCTCGTAAAAGCTTACCATTATATCAGAATAGGCTGTGGTTGAACCTCTCTAGCGGGCTTCCCACGCGGAAGCCCCTACAATTCGGCTATGCGATAATTGTAGGAGCCTGACGGTTCCACAGACCGCAGGCCGCCGTTCACAGGCCGCTTTGGACTCAGATGCCGCTGCGCGGCGACAAGCTCAAATTGACGACATCGCCTCGGGAACCCCTCGGCTCATGGAAAAAGCCGTGGCTCGTTGTTCGTGGTTCGTGGCTCGTAAAATCTCGCCATTGGACAAGGATGGGCTGTGGTTGAATTTCACAGCGGCACTATCTGACAGGAAATCAACCTCTCAGTCAGCTTTGCTGACAGCTCCCCTATTAGGGGAGCCATTGCGGACGGCCATCTGCGGCCTGCGGACTACGTTTATTTCATGAGTCTGTCGCGGCAGAACTTCGCATCTGAGTCCGAGCAGACGGCGATACTATCTGACAGAAAATCAACCTCTCAGTCAGCTTCGCTGACAGCTCCCCTATCAGGGGAGCCATTGCGACCTGCGAACGGCGCGCCGTGAGGCGTTTTACATATAATGCAGCATGTCCTTACTGGTCGGGTCGGTTTCGCAGGTGATATGCCATTGCTGTTCTTCGGCAGCTCGTTCCAGGCGTCGGCAGAGGTCGGCGACGACAGGCGATTCGGTGCCGAAGTGGCCGCCGTCGGCGACGACGATGCCCTGTCGGATGGCTTCCTGGGCGTCGTGGTATTTGACATCACCTGTGAGGTAAAGCTGGGCACCGGCGTCTTTCGCCAATTTGATGAAGCCAGCTCCGCCACCTCCGAGAAGGGCGACGCGGCGGACGATGACGTCCGTATCGCCGGCATAGGACAAGGCATCGCGATGAAGGAGGCCTTTGATTTTCTTCAAGACGTCCATAGCCGGTTCCGGTGTCGGCCAGGTCCCGACGCGTCCCATCATGAAGGGATGACCGGCATTTTTCAGCGGATACAGGTCATACGCCGGTTCTTCATAGGGATGAGCGGCCAGCATGGCCTGTACGGTCTGATGGAGCTTGCTTTCGGGGACTATGGTTTCGATCCGTTCTTCTGCCGTTTTTTCGACTTGCCCGATTTCACCGATAAAGGGATGCGTCCCTTCATGGGCTTTGAAACGGCCTTCGCCTTTGGCCGTAAAGGAACAGTCGCTGTAGTTGCCGATATAGCCGGCACCGGCGTCGGCCAAAGCCTGGCGGACGGCGTCACCATGGCTTTCCAGGACGTAGACGGCGATTTTATAGAGTTTGTCTTCGGCGACGGGAACGAGGCCCTTCAAATCCGTCAAGCCCAGGAGGCGGGCCAGGACGTCGTTGACGCCGCCGTCGGCACTATCCAGGTTGGTATGGGCGCTGTAGACGGAAATGTGATGGGCCAGGAGTTTTTGGTACATGCGGCCGCTATACGTGTCGGTCCGCAGGGATTTCAAGCCATCGAAAATGACCGGGTGATGGCTGACGATCATCTGGACGCCGTGTTCGATGGCATAATCGACGGTCCCCATCATGACGTCCAGGGTGACCATGAGTTTATCGACCGGTTCGTCAGGGCTGCCGATGAGCAGGCCCGGATTATCCCACGATTCTTTGAGCGACAACGGCGCCCAAGCTTTCAATACTTTGACGATTTCACCTACTGTAGTTGCCATTTCAATTCCCTCCAGAAGCGCAATTCGCTTTCTATTTTTTCCATCCGTTCGTGCACATCTTTGCGGCTCTTCTTCAGGCCTTCCAAGATGTGCCCTTTTGTTTCCATGAGAATGTCTATCTTGCGGCTGAGCAGCGGGTCGCGGCGCTGCCAGTTCACGGGACCGATATCATAGATCCAGTCCGGCAGGGCCCCGGCCTGTCCCGGCACGGCCCGCATCAGTTCGTAAAGGCGGCCGTCGTCGATGACCAGCCGTTCGTCTTCGATGTGCCAGCCATGCTCATACAGGTAGCGGCGCAAGGCACCGGCATCGCTCTGGGGCTGCAAGACGACAAATTTCAAAGACTGCCAGACCGCATAGGAAGTCTGGAGTATCCGCACCATCAGCGGGCCGCCCATGCCACAGATGACAGCGCCATCGACTTCCCCTGCTTTGACGCAGGTCAGGCCGTCACCCAGGCGACAGTCGATGCGGTCGGTCAAGCCGGCACCGCGGACGTGGGCCACGGCCGCTGCCAGCGGTCCCGGAACGATATCGGCGGCAATGGCCGACGGACAATGGCCGCTCTCACAGACGGAGACCGGGATATAGGCGTGGTCGGTCCCGATGTCGGCAATGACGGCCCCCTGTGGAATGAGGGATACAGCCGCAGCCAGGCGGTCCGTTAATTTCATGATATAAACACTTCCTTTATAAACAGAATCTAATTGCACTCCCTATTATAACAGACGGGACGAGAATTGAAAGGGGCTAGTGGCTCGTGGCTAGGGGTTAGGGGTTAGCGGTTAGAGTCGCAGGTCACAAATCGTTCGTCGTAGGTCGTTCATCGTTCGTCGAAAAAAAAAAGAGGCTGTCGCATTAAGACAGCCTCTTTTTGAGTTTTTAGTTTGTAGCAAATGGTAAAAAATTTAAAGCCAGTTTCTACAAACTCCGTACTACAAACTTTAAAGAGCAACCTCTCAGTCAGCTTCGCTGACAGCTCTCCTATAAGGAGAGCCATGAACTACTAGCCACTATTATTCCCACTCACTTCGTCAAGGCGATGATGGTGGCGACGGCGGCCACGCCGATGGCGATGTTGGCCTTACGGTTGGCTTTGTCGACATCTTTCTGGGTCGATGTCTTATGGTTCTTTTCCCAATCTTTCCGTTCTTTTTCCCAGTTGCGGTCATCATGACGATAGTCGCGGTCATTGCGCTGTTCCCAGCGCTGTGGATAATCTCTGGGGCCTGTGGCCTGGGCCGTCAGGGCGGCGCCGCTGAAGGTCATGAAGGTAACGACCAAAACCAGCATCATGCGTACTATATAGTTGAACTTCTTCATAAGTATCACTCTCCTTATTTAGGTTACTCATAGTATACTCATGAGCCGTTACAATTCAGTCACAAGGCCATTTCAGGAGGGCTACAAATCGGCTTCTTTTTGGTATATGGCCCAGATGCCTTTCTGGGTGCGCCATTTCCAGTTCCCCGGTACTTCCTGGAGGAAGTGGGCTTCATCGCGGTCGCGGACGACGGCCAGGACTTTAGGATGGTTCGGCAGGTCTTCGATAGCCATGAAGGGCATGACGTTCTTGGCATTCCAGCTGATGCCGCCAGGCAGTTTATTGGCAATGTCATCAGCCTGTTCCAGGCGATAAGCCGGATGATTGGAATAATAGGTCAGGGATACGGGGTAGCGGCCGCCATAGGTGACGACGGCCGTTTCATTATCGGCCAAGCCGCTGACGACCTGGGCGGCATCATAAGCCGAAGCCTGCTGGCACTGAGGCACGATGACCGTACACGTAGCGGCTACGTAAATGGCCAGGACGATGCCGGCCATGTTGAGGACCAGGCGGTCATATTTCTTCAAATACGACGCAAAGCCGATGGCCAGGGGAATCATATACGGGAAGGTATAGGTCATGTATTTCGTCGCCATGAGCTGATAGGTCACGAAAATCGTAGCCGCCCAGACGATGAGGAACTGGGTCTTCATGGACAAGGCAGGCAGGCGCAGTCGTTTTTCCCGCCAGGCCGCCGCGATTTTCCGGGTCAGGCCATAGTCGCGCCAGGCCAGGGGCAGGGTGAAGACCCAGGGTATGAAGCCGGCCAGGAAGATGGCGCTGTAATAATACCAGACATTGAACTGAGGATGTTCGGAAACGGTAGCCCGCAGGACGTTATGGACACCGATGAACTGACTGACGAAGTCGCTGCCATGCATGGCGTACATCGGACCATACCAGATGAGGGTGATGGCCAGGAACAGGATCAGGCCGGAAAAGAGCTTGATGTGCAGCAGGGCCTTGAGGTCCCGGCGCCATACGAGGAAAAGCAGGATGATCAGCCCGGGCTGGAAGAAGCCGACAGGCCCTTTGGTCAGGACGGCCAGGCCGGCAAAGGCGTAGGCCAGGTAATACCAGCGCGGCTTGCCTTCGCTGTAGGCGATGTAAAAGGCCATGAGGCAGGCCGAATAAAAGACGAAGAGGGTCACATCCGTAATGATGGCCTTGGAGAGGTAAAAATATTCTACCGTCGTCAGCAAGATGAGGCCGGTCAGGAATCCCGTCTTCTTATCGTAGAGGCGGGCCGTGAAGCCATAGGCCAGGAGAATGCCGGCCATACCGAATAGGGCCGGGAAAAAGCGGGCCGAGAAATTACTGATGCCGAAGAGCTTGAAGGCGGCAATGAGTTCCCAATAGAAGAAAATCGGTTTATCGTACCAATAATTGCCGAAGATGCGCGGTGAGAAGTAGTCGCCAGAAGCGAGCATTTCCTTAGCTGTCAGAACATAGTTCGATTCGACAGGGTCCGTGACGACCAGCAGATGGTTGGCCACAAAACAGAGGATGGCTGCCAGGACCAGGAGGATGACAGCCGGCGAAGCCATGATTTTCTGCCACAGGCGCTGCCATACCGACAGGGCCACGTCTTCCTGTTTTGCACGAAATTCATACATAATAAAAACTCCCCTTCCTATTCGTTACCGTTTTGATGGTATCAGTATAGGAAGGGAAGTTAAATAAAAGATAAACAGAGCGATAACAAAACGAGAAAGGACCGTAAAAAATTCCGTCAGGCTAACCCCGGAAGCGGTAGCCGGCGCCCCAGACCGTTTCGATGTAGCGGGGGTTGGCCGTATCCTCTTCGATTTTTTCGCGGATGCGGTTGACGTGGACCGACACGGTCGCCGTTTCCCCCAGGGCTTCGCTGCCCCAGACGCGGTCGAAGAGGGTTTCCTTGTTGAAGACGATGCCCGGATTCTTGGCAAAGAACAAGAGGAGCTCGAATTCCTTATTGGGCAGGGTCACTTCTTTCTCCTTGACGAAGACGCGGTGGCCGCTCTCATCGATTTCCAAATCGCCGTAGTGCAGGACGTCGCGATGGACTTCGCGGGACGTGAGCTGTTCATACCGGGCCAGGTGGCCTTTGACGCGGGCTACGAGCTCATTGGGACTGAAGGGCTTGACGATGTAGTCATCGGCGCCCAGGCCGAGGCCGCGGATCTTGTCGATGTCTTCCTGCCGGGCCGATACCATGAGGATCGGGATGTCCTTGGTTTCGCGGATAGTCCGGCAAATCTGGAAGCCATCGCGGCCGGGCAGCATGATGTCCAGCAGGATGAGGTCATAGGCGTCTTCCAGGGCTTTCTTTTCCCCTGTCTTGCCATCGACCGCGATGTCGGCACTGAAGCCATTGGCTTCCAAGTAGTCCCTTTCCAATTCGGCAATGCCCTGGTCGTCTTCAATAATCAAGATACGTTTCATGTATGTGATTCCCCTTTCGGTAGCGAAATGCAAATGGTCAATCCCTTAGGCACTGTCGCCTGGGCCCAGATTTTTCCCTTCATGGCATGGACAATCTGCTGGACCACGGCCAGTCCCAAGCCGCTTCCCTTGGCCACATTGGTCCGGGCCTTGTCGGTGCGGTAGAAACTTTCAAAGAGCTTCAGCAGTTCCTTCTCTTCGACGCCGCAGCCGTCATCGGCAAAGGAAAGGAGATATGCCCCTTCCCCGCCATCGGTCAGGGTAATGGCCAGATGGCCGACGGCCTGGTCTTTATATTTCAGGCTGTTGCCCAGGATATTTTCAATGACCCGCTGGAACTGCTGACGGTCCATAGAAATGACGGCCTTGTCCAGGGAGGACTGGAAGGTCACGTCCAGCCCTTGCTGGTGGAAATGGTCCGTCTGTTCGCCGATATAATCCTTTAAATAGGCCGCCACGTCGACGTCTTCCCAATGGAAGGGCACCTGGCCCAGGTCGAGCTTGGAAAAGAGGAAGAGCGTCCGGACCAGGCTGGCTATGTGGCGCGACGTATCGACGATCATGCCCAGGTAGTGCCGTTCTTTTTCCGGCGTATTGGCGATGCCGTCGAGGATGCCGCTGGCATAGCCTTCGATTTTCGTCAAAGGCGTCGACAAATCATGGGAGATGCCGGCCAGGAGCTCCTTGCGGTTCTTGTCGTATTTTTCCCGCGTATCCCGGGCAGCCCGCAGCTGGAGGCGCATCTTTTCAAAGGCCTGACAGGTGTCGCCAATTTCGTCACGCGACAAAATCGGGACGGGATGGTCCAAATCGCCCTGGCTGATGGCATCGGCCATATTGCGCAGCCTTTCGACGGGGCCGACGATCTGGCCGGCCATCCAGCGTGACAGCTTCAGGCCGACGAGGATGGTCAGCAAGATAGTCAGGACAGCCAGGACGTAAAAAGCGACCTTCAAGATGTCCTTCGACGACAAGTCGATGTACTCGTTTTCAGGATAACTCGGCACGGCACCGGCGACGGCCAAATGGATGTCCGTATGAGGCGAGACGTAGTAAAAGCGCAGGCCTTCGCCAGTCCAGTTGAAGTCGGCATGACCCTGACGGTGGCCGGCCATGACCTGCTGGCGCAGGTACACCTTGTCGATGCCATCCGTATCGTAGAGGTCTTCCTTATCGCGCCAAATGGATACATTGAGGCCCTGGTCCTCCAAATGGTCGGCGGCCTGGAGGAGGCGGTCTATGTCGCCATTATACTGGTCGGCCCGGACGCGGAGGCGGCTCAACTCGAACTGGATGGACATGTTCTGACCGCTCTCGGGCCAGATAAAGGAAATGATACTGGCCCGGTTAATGTTGCCGAACTGCAGGGCCAAAAAGATGGCGATGCTGACGACGGCCGTAAACAGGACGGGAATGAAAATCATGATGAAGTTGGAAAAAAGGAGGCGCTTGCGCAGCGGCCAGTCCCGGAGTTGCATAGTCCTCACCTGGTTTCTCTAAAATTT